>ENA-ORSS01003014-ORSS01003014.1-human-gut-metagenome-genome-assembly--contig:-NODE-3014-length-14216-cov-4.966740_pt1 | contig 14216 bp, 10 predicted proteins | sample MGYA00241899_ERZ509162 | MGnify/ENA primary metagenome ERZ509162 (study PRJEB26280, sample SAMEA2338641) | human gut metagenome | biome: human gut; feature: human-associated habitat; material: faeces... | reverse complement strand
GCAAAGCTACAACCAAACCTCAAAATGTAAAAGGTGCATTTCTTCGAATGCTTACCTTGTACCTATTCTGTCATGGCTATTCCCATCTTCTTCATCAGGAAGCAGGCATTCATGTTCTGTGCTACGCCGGGACGGAGCCGGTACGAGAAGGACAGTTCATTGTCCTTGATGTCGGCTTCGAAGCAGAAGTTGCGGATGTCGTCGGGGTAGGCATCGGCCAGCGTACCCAGCAGCAGGTCGTGTGTGGCGATGATGCCGTTGGCTTGTAACGTCATGAACTGGCGGATGAGGGCGAGCGAACCTTTCTGCTTGTCCATCGAGTTGGTACCTTTCAGTATTTCGTCGAGGATGATGAAGAGTTCTTCGCCTGCCTGTAGTTTGTCGATGATGAGTTTCAGTCGTTTCAGCTCGGCGAAGAAATAGGACTCGTTGTCGCTGAGCGAGTCGCTGGTACGCAGGCTGGTAACGAGTCGGGCAGGGTAGAGTTGCAGTTCGCGGGCAAAGACCGGAGCACCGATGCAGGCCAGCAGGTAGTTAATGCCGATGGTGCGCAGGTAAGTGCTCTTACCCGCCATGTTGGCTCCGGTGATGATGATGAAGAAAGGTCGCTTGGCGATGTCGATGTCGTTGCGCACGCAGCGGTCGCGGTGCATCAGCGGATGACCCAGTGCGGTGCCGCGGAAGCAGAAAGGCTTGTCGGTGAAGGTGGGGCAGACGTAGCCGGGGTGGTTGTAGGCGAAGGTGCCCAGCGAGCAAAGGGCATCCATCTCTCCGATAGCGTTGAGCCAGCGGGGCAGTTCGGCGGCATGCTGTTCTTTCCAGGCTTCGATGCGCATGATTTGTCGCAGTTCCCAGAAGAAGCAACCATTGAGCACGGCGTACATGAACATGTTGTTTCGCTGGTCCAGCTCGTTCATCAGTTTGCTGAGCTGTCGGATGGACTGTGAGGCTTTCCGCTGTTCGCCACCAATTTCCTCTTTGATACTCTTCAGCAACGGGGCTTGTACGTCTTGCTTGTCCATCAGCTTCAGCAGGTTGGCATAGGTGCCGAGTATCTGGAGCTTCTTGCCGTAGACTGACTGTATCTTGGTGACTTTTCCCGTAAAGGCGAAACTACCTACGACGAATATCATCCAGATGACTCCCCACACGGTGCCCGACAGCAGTCCGAAGACTACGGCCAGCAGGCACAGGGCATTGACACCCGTTACCAGTGCGGGCAGCAGGCGTAGCACTCGTCTTTTCCGGAAGATGCTGGGGCTTTCGGCCCAGGCACGCAGTTCGTTTTCGTCGGCTTTCTTTCCTTTGTAGAGCAGACCCAGTATGCGGAAGCGTTGTCTGAACACGGGTTCGGCAGCCAGTTCGCGTACGGCTTCCTGACGACGGACAATTTCTTCGCGGTTCTCCAGATGCTTGTTCAGCCAGGAGGCGAGCCGGGCTTTGCCGGGTTGTGTGCAGGTGCGGTTGATGTACTGAAACAGCGAACGCTGCCCGAAGACATCGAGGTCGAACGTATACAGGTGGGCGGGATCGGTGTATTCATTGCCGCCGTCGAAGGCCGAGGTGTCATAGTCCAGCGCGGCCAGTTCCTGCCGGTTCACTTCCACTTTCTTTTCCAGGTAGTCTTTGCGGGCAAACAGGCGGTTGTGACGCTTGATCAGGAGCAGGAAGGGGAGCATGGTGACAACTGCAATGGCGCAAAGCACGCTCCAGCTCTCGTCCCAAAAGTAAATCAGTCCGGCCACGCAGGCCACGAACAGTACGACGCGCAGCGTCCCGATTCGGTAAATGCGTTGTTGCACACGGTTGAGTTCCTGTTGCGCCTCTTCTACCTGACTGCGGTAGCGGGCGGCTATCTGTTGAATGTTGTCCATGGGTTTGCTATGTTTTTTTGTGAGGGCAAAGATATGGAAAGGTGAGGGGGCTACAAAGCAAAAGGTTGTTTTTAAGCGGCCATCCCCCCGACTTACAAGTTGTCCCCCCAAAAGGAATGGAACTTTTTAATATATTTTAAGCCGGATGTTACCTCATTGAAGGTATTTGTAACATGTTTCTTTGTCTGCCTGAGGGCATGGGGCTATTTTTGTGCGTTTGCTTCAATGGGTTGTTGCCAGTTGGGGCAGAGGAGAGAGTAGAAACATATACCTTAGAACGTAACATTAATAGTATGAAAAGACTTGCTTTTTATTTTTTGGCGGCAATGCTGGCGTGGGCCTTGCCCGGTTGTAGTAATGAACCCGAGTTGGACGGAAATACACCGCCGGTTGTTCCCGACGGACCCGGAGATTCTGAAGAGACCGATGAACCGGAGACTGGTGCCGATCCCAACTTCCACATTTATTTGTGTTTCGGACAATCGAATATGGAGGGGTACGCCCGTCCCGATTACGCGGCTATCGAGCCGCAGGACTTGGAAGGAGTGGACGAGCGTTTCCGCATGATGGCTGTCGTGGCGGGCAACTGGAACCGCGTGCCGGGGCAGTGGTATACGGCTGTGCCGCCGTTGTGCCGTGCCGAAACTGGCTTGACGCCTGCCGATTATTTCGGCCGCACGCTGGTGGCAGACAATCCGGACATCAGGGTTGGAGTGATTGTGGTGGCTTTGGGCGGAGCAGGCATCGACGCTTTCGACAAGGACCATTATACCGACTACTATCAGAATGCTGATGCCTGGCAGCAGGGGCTGATGAATGCTTACGGTGGCTGGCCTTACGGCAAGTTGATCGAGATGGCGCGGCTGGCACAGCAGGAAGGTGTCATTAAAGGCATCTTGCTGCATCAGGGCGAATCGAACAACATGCAGCAGGACTGGCCGGGCAAGGTGAAGAAGATATATGGTGACCTGTTGGCCGACTTAGGGCTGGAGGCTGCCGAGGTGCCCATACTGATTGGCGAGATGCTGCGTCAGGAGGAAGACGGGCTTTGCTGGGGGATGAACAGCATCATTGCCACTGTGCCCGATGTGATACCTACTGCCCATGTGGTTTCTTCGGAAGGCTGTACGGGGGTAGGCAGTGCCGTAGAGCCTGCCGATGTGTTCCACTTCTCGCCCGAAGGATACCGGAAGTTGGGACGCAATTATGCCGAGACTTTGTTGAAACTGCAGCGGGGAGAGTGATTGCAGGAGTCTTCTGGGAATGGCTGATACAATCTTTTTGCCTCATTCTTGCAGGTTTTTCCAAAATAGACTACCTTTAACACGGAAAAATCGTTAAATAAAGACAGCCGATATGAAGAAAAGGGTCGTATTATGGACTTTGTTGCTGAGCATCTTGGGGGGCGTTTTGCCCTGCACGGCGCAGCAAATCATGTATGCCAACCTGAAAGAACTGCGTGAGGAGCAGGGCGACACGGTGACAACCCTGCAAGTGGAGCGGCGCTCGAAGAATCAGATATATCTGATGGGCGGTGCCGACTACCGCATTACGGCTCCCGAGAACTCGGGCATGAGCCGTTACCTACGCAAGCGCTGCTATGCCGTGCGCGTGGACACGGCACTTTACGTCAATTGCCGCAAGATGCGCTACAAGCGCTACCGCTTCGGTCAGTGGTATGCGCCCGCCATGTGGGTGGGAGGAAAGATTTATTTCTCTGCACAACCCGTAGGCCAGGCGGCCACCAGTACGCTGATGCCTGCCGATGCTGCCAAGCTGGGAGGCGAGGTGGGCGACGCCATTGCCGCTTCGGGACTTGTGCACGACCGTGTGTACTACGAGCTCGACCCCGAGACGGGCCGTTCCGAATTTGTCGGCAAAGAGAAGATGTTGCAATTGCTGTCCGCCTTTCCCGAACTGCGAGCCCGCTTCGAGGGCGAAACAAGCGAGTCGGCCGAAGTAGTCGGTCGGTACCTGAAGATGATACAAACCAAAAACGAACCTTTATGATACAGCTACAAGACGTGCCCCGTGCCTATACCTATTGCTTTGCAGGACGGGACAAATGCCCCAAGTGTGCCACTTGCCTGCGCGCCATTGCCGCCCGTCTGCTCGAACAGAGCGAAGACCCGCAACCCCAGACGCTGCATACGGTCAATGCCTGTTACGTCGACCGCTTGCCCGACCTTTCCGCCTGTCCCCTTTACCGTCCCGACACACCGGTACGCTTTGCCCGGGGAATGATGCACCTGTTCGACGAAGTTCCCGTGAAGCAGGCCGCCGAGCTGCGCGCCCGCATAGTGGGTTGTTTCTCGTGCGAACGCTATTTCTACCTCAGCCGCAACGGCAAGCGTCTCATTACTCCCGAAGAACAACGCCGGATAACAGCTGTCTTCCGTGACATGGGACTGGCTGCGGCACCCCGTTTCGACGGTTACGAGCAGGCCTTAGTCTGGTAATTCTCCTTCATCATACGGATGGTTGTGTCCTGCCCGGCAGGACTGTACACCGCTGCACACTGGTTGCAGTCCGACTGCAAGCCTGTTTGCAGCGTTACTGCAAGCCTGTGTGCAGTGTTACTGCAAAGCCGTTTGCAGTGGCTCTGCAACCTGCGTGCAGTAGTTCTGCAACCTGTATGCAGCGATGCTGCAACCAGTGTGCAGTCGCTGTGCAGCCAGTGTGCAATGACTTTGTTACCTGTCTTCTTTTCCGTCCGCACCAGCAGTCACGATGGCCGCCGTACAGGTTTGTTTTCCTCCGAATATCCTTTCTGTAGCCCCAAAAAGGCTGTGATGTAACGTATATATAAGTATATGTAATGTAGCCGTAAGGTCTGTTTGCCCGAAAGATGTTATTTTTGTGGCATTATTAACTTAAAAATGCCATGAAATACATTTCTACCTTATTTCTGTTATTATGGATGTCGGTATTGTCTGTGCAGGCAGCCGACCAGTTTGTCACTTTTGCTCCGTCCGAAGGCGGCCTTACCCTTTACGCCGCCGGCAGTCCCGCACCCGCCATCTGGTGCAGCGACGACGACCATAAGGGCGTACTGATGGCCGTGGAAAACCTGCAGGCCGATTTCGAAAAAGTAGTCGGGGTGAAACCCGGTAAAGTTACCGCCGCTGCTGCCGGCGTGAAGATCATTGTCGGTTCAGCCGACCGGAGTCCCCTCATCAAGCAACTGATAAAAGCCAAGAAGCTGGACAAGAAACAGCTGGAAGGCGCCCGCGAGAAATACATCATCACCACCCTCCACGCACCCCTTGAGGGAATCGAAGGCGACGTGCTGCTCATTGCCGGCAGCGACAAGCGCGGTACCATCTACGGCATCTACGAGCTGTCGCGCCAGATGGGTGTATCGCCCTGGTACTGGTGGGCCGACGTGCCTGTACCGACCCGCGAGGCTGTCTGCGTCTGTCCCGGTGTCTATACCGACGGTGAGCCTGCGGTGACCTATCGTGGCATCTTCCTGAACGACGAGGCACCCTGCCTGACCGGATGGGTGAAGCACGCCTTCGGCACCAATTACGGCGGACACGAGTTCTACGGAAAGGTGTTCGAACTCATTCTCCGTCTGCGCGGCAACTTCCTGTGGCCTGCCATGTGGAGCTGGGCTTTCTATGCCGACGACCCCGAGAACGGCAAGTTGGCCGACGAGATGGGCGTCATCATCGGCACTTCGCACCACGAACCGATGGCACGCAACCATCAGGAGTGGGCACGCAAGCGCAAGGAGTACGGTGCCTGGAACTATTCGACCAATAAAGAAGTCATCGACCAATTCTTCCGCGAGGGCATCGAGCGCATGAAAGGTACCGAAGACGTGGTGACCATCGGTATGCGTGGCGATGGCGACGAAGCCATGAGCGAGGACACCAACGTGAAACTGCTCGAAGACATTGTCGACAACCAACGCCGCATCATCAAGGAAGTCACCGGTCGACCCTCCAAGGAGACACCGCAGGTATGGGCGCTCTACAAGGAAGTGCTCGACTATTACGATAAGGGTATGCGCGTGCCCGACGACGTCATCATGCTGCTTTGCGATGACAACTGGGGCAACGTACGCCGTCTGCCCAATGCCGAAGAACGCAAGCATCCCGGCGGCTTTGGCATGTACTACCACGTAGACTACGTAGGCGCTCCCCGTAATACGAAATGGCTGAACGTGACCCCCATCCAAGGCATGTGGGAACAGCTCCACCTGACTTATGAGTACGGTGTGGATAAACTCTGGGTGCTCAACGTGGGCGACCTCAAACCGATGGAATATCCCATCACCCTCTTCCTCGACATGGCCTGGAATCCGCTGGCCTATACTGCCGAGAACTTCATGCAGCATCCCCGCAACTTCTGTGCCCAGGCTTTCGGTGAGGAACAGGCCGACGAGGCTGCCCGCATCCTCAACCTCTACAGCAAGTACAACGGTCGTGTGACTGCCGAGATGCTCGACGCCCGCACCTACAACCTCGCTACAGGCGAATGGAAGCAGGTGGCCGACGACTATGCCCGCCTTGAGGCCGAAGCCTTGCGCCAGTACCTCACGCTGGCTCCTGCCTACCGCGACGCTTACAAGCAACTGATACTCTTCCCTGTGCAGGCCATGTCCAACCTCTACGAAATGTACTACGCCCAGGCCATGAACCACAAGCTCTATGCCGAAGGCAATCCAGAAGCGAATACTTGGGCCGACAAGGTGGAGAAAGCCTTTGCACGCGACAAGGCTCTGAGCGACGACTACAACAACGTGATGTCCGGTGGCAAGTGGAAGAACATGATGATACAGAAACACATCGGATATACTTCGTGGAGCGACAACTTCCCTGCCGACCGTCTGCCTAAAGTATTCCGCATCGCCGAGCCCGAGAAAGCCGTGGGCGGTTATGTCTTTACGGGTGCCGACGGTTATGTAGCTATGGAGGCTCCCCACTTCTTCGAGTGTCAGGCCGCCGAAGGTACGTCGTGGAAAGTGATTCCCGACATGGGTCGCACGCTGGGCGGCGTCACGCTGATGCCCTATACTGTGCCTGTGGCCGGTTCGTCCCTCTCTTATAAGATGAAGTTGCCCGAAGAGGCCCGCAACCTGAAGCAGGTGAAGGTCATCGTCGTAGTGAAGTCTACTTTGGCCTTCCAGGACGTTGAGGGCCACAAATACACCGTCGGTTTCCGCGGTGGCAACGAAGAAACCGTCAACTTCAACCACAACCTGAACGAACTGCCCGAGAACGTCTACTCCGTATTCTATCCCACCGTGGCCCGCCGCGTGATTGAAAAGGAAGTAACGCTCACCCTTCCCGCTTCGTCCGACGGTACCTATACGCTCGACTTCAAGCCACTTCACCCCGCCGTGGTACTGGAGAAGATTGTAGTCGATCTCGGTGGCTACCGCAAGTCCTATTTGTACATGGACGAGTCGGAGTGTACGCGGAAGTAATTGTACCGATAATGTGTTCAGGCACGGATAGCACGAACAAGTGCGGAGTGTAGCTCTCCGTTCTGTCGTGTATCCGTGCCTGAATCATACTTGCAGGTTGGTTTTTATCTGCTTTTGACTTCTCTCCTTTCCTTTTGATAAATATTCACCCTCTTTCATTGGGTATTTCCGGATTAATTGCTATATTGCAACACGAATCAGTTGTAATGGGCTGACACTTTGTAAATCCTTAACCTATCATATCATGGAAATAACCCTGAGCAAGACATTGCCTCCCTATCCCAGTTTTGTGGAGGGCATCCGGCGGGCGCCGGACCGTGGCTATACACTTACTCCCGCGCAGACGGCCACGGCATTGAAGAATGCGCTGCGCTATATCCCTAAAGAACTGCATGAGACCCTGGCTCCCGAGTTTTTGGAAGAGCTCCGTACCCGCGGACGCATCTATGGCTATCGCTATCGCCCCCAAGGCGACCTGAAGGCCAAGCCGATTGACGAATACAAGGGGAACTGCATCGAAGGGAAAGCCTTTCAGGTGATGATCGACAACAACCTTTGTTTCGACATCGCCCTCTATCCTTACGAACTGGTTACCTACGGTGAGACGGGCCAGGTGTGTCAGAACTGGATGCAGTACCGGCTCATCAAGCAATATCTGGAGGTGCTGACGCAGGATCAGACGCTCGTCATCGAGAGCGGACATCCGCTGGGGCTGTTCAAGTCGAAGCCCGAAGCGCCCCGCGTCATTATTACCAACGCCCTGATGGTAGGCCTGTACGACAACCAGCAGGACTGGCATACCGCCATGCAGATGGGCGTGGCCAACTACGGTCAGATGACGGCCGGCGGCTGGATGTACATCGGTCCGCAGGGCATCGTACACGGCACGTTCAACACCCTGCTCAATGCCGGACGCCTGAAATTAGGCATCCCGCAGGACGGCAACTTGGCAGGCCGCCTCTTCGTCTCTTCGGGACTGGGCGGCATGAGCGGCGCACAGCCCAAGGCCGCCGAAATGGCCGGAGCGGCAGCCATCATAGCCGAGGTGGACGCTTCGCGCATTGAGACGCGCCACAGACAGGGTTGGGTAGGGCATGTCACTTCCTCCCTTCCCGAAGCATTTGCCTTGGCCGATGAGGCCATGCAGCGGAAACAAGCCGTTTCCATCGCCTATCACGGCAACGTTGTCGATCTGCTGGAGTATGCCGCTACTCACAACATCCGCATCGACCTCCTGTCCGACCAAACCTCTTGCCATGCCGCTTACGACGGCGGCTACTGCCCCGCAGGCATTACCTTTGCCGAACGCACCGAGTTACTTCATAAAGATCCGGCCACATTCCGCCGCCTGGTGGACGCCTCGCTGAAGCGACACTTCGAGGTTATCCGAACGTTGGTGGATTGCGGTACGTATTTCTTCGACTACGGCAACTCGTTCATGAAGGCTGTTTTCGACGCAGGCGTCACCGAGATAGCCCGCGGCGGAGACGACAAGAACGGTTTCATCTTCCCCAGTTACGTGGAGGACATCATGGGCCCCGAACTGTTCGATTACGGTTACGGTCCCTTCCGCTGGGTATGTCTGAGCGGCAGGCACGAGGACCTGATCAAGACCGACCGTGCCGCCATGGAGTGCATCGACCCTACCCGCCGCGGACAGGACAGGGATAACTATAACTGGATTCGCGATGCCGAGAAGAATAACCTCGTAGTGGGCACCCAGGCCCGTATTCTCTATCAGGATGCAGAGGGACGCATGAAGATAGCACTGCGGTTCAACGAGATGGTGCGCCGTGGCGAGGTAGGTCCCATCATGCTGGGGCGCGACCACCACGACGTCAGCGGCACCGATTCGCCCTTCCGTGAGACGGCCAACATCAAGGACGGCAGTAACGTCATGGCCGACATGGCCGTACAGTGCTTTGCCGGCAACTGTGCCCGCGGCATGAGCCTCGTAGCCCTGCACAACGGTGGCGGCGTAGGCATCGGCAAAGCCATCAACGGTGGTTTTGGCATGGTGTGCGACGGCAGCGAGCGGGTGGACCGGATTCTGCGCTCGGCCATGCTGTGGGACGTGATGGGCGGTGTGGCCCGGCGTTCATGGGCACGCAATGGGCATGCTATGGAGACGAGTGAAGAGTTTAACCGGACACATGCTGATGGTTATCATATTACGATGCCATACGTGGCTGATGACGAATTAGTAAATAAATACATATCATAAAAAGAGAATCATGAATAAAATCATCGAATGTGTCCCCAACTTCAGCGAGGGACGTGACTTGCAGAAAATAGATCAAATCATATCCCCTTTCCGTGGTAAACAAGGTGTAAAACTCTTGGATTACAGTAACGACGAAGACCACAACCGCCTGGTAGTAACCGTGGTAGGAGAACCGGAACCCCTTCGTGATGCCGTTCTCGAAGCTATCGGTATTGCTGTAAAACTTATTGACCTTAACCACCACACCGGGCAACATCCCCGTATGGGTGCCGTAGATGTAGTTCCTTTCATTCCCATCAAGAATGTGACGATGGAAGAAGCTATCGTCCTTTCCAAAGAAGTAGGTGCAGAGGTAGGCAAACGCTATAATCTTCCTGTCTTTCTCTATGAGAAATCCGCATCCGCTCCGCATCGCGAAAATCTTGCTGCCGTGCGTAAAGGTGAGTTCGAAGGTATGGCAGAAAAGATAAAGCTACCCGAATGGCAGCCCGACTTTGGTCCTGCCGAACGCCATGCCACTGCCGGAACCGTTGCTATCGGTGCCCGCATGCCGTTGGTAGCCTACAATATCAATCTGAATACACCTAATCTGGATATCGCACATGATATTGCCAAGAAGATTCGTTTCATTGGCGGTGGCCTGCGTTATTGCAAAGCAATGGGAGTAGAGTTGAAAGACCGGGGCATTACTCAGGTTTCCATCAATATGACAGACTATACCCGTACCGCCCTTTACCGCGCTTTTGAACTGACTCGTGTAGAAGCACGTCGCTATGGGGTCAGCATTGTGGGAAGTGAGATTATCGGCCTTGTTCCGATGGAGGCGCTCATTGATACAGCTTCTTATTATCTTGGTTTAGAGAATTTCTCTATGCAACAAGTGCTTGAGGCGAGGATTATGGAAGAATAATAGAATGATAAAAGAACGCAAATTACGCAAATTACACAAATAAAGTTTTTAAATATGACCGAGAACCTGATAATTTTCAATGCCCGCGTTGTAACCCCCATCGGCTTTTCCGCCCGTTGCGGCAAAGAGATGGGGGAACTATGCATCATTGATAATGCTACAATAGAAGTAACCGACGGTATCATTTCCTATGTCGGCCCTTCCCGGGGCGAGATGCGTGACGGATATTATCAACGCTACTGGCACTACAATGCTCGTGGCAAATGCCTGTTACCCGGCTTCGTCGATTCGCATACTCACTTTGTATTTGGTGGCGAACGTGCCGAAGAGTTCTCCTGGCGATTGAAAGGAGAAAGCTATATGTCTATCATGGAACGTGGTGGTGGCATTGTAAGCACTGTAAAGGCCACCCGCGAATGTAGTTTTATTCAACTCCGCTCCAAAGCCGAAGTTTTTTTGAGGCAAATGAGTAATATGGGGGTTACTACCGTAGAAGGCAAGAGTGGCTACGGACTGGATAAGGAAACGGAGCTTCTGCAACTCAAAGTCATGCGTAGCCTGAATAATGACGAACATAAGCGGGTAGATATTGCATCCACTTTTCTGGGTGCGCATGCCGTACCCGAGGAATATAAGGGACGTACGGATGAATACCTTGATTTCATTATCAGTGATGTCCTGCCTTGTGTTGCCAAAAACGAACTGGCCGAGTTTTGTGATGTCTTCTGCGAACAAGGCGTTTTCTCTGTCGAACAATCTCGCCGTCTGCTGCAAGCAGCCAAGGAATATGGTTTGGGCTTGAAACTCCATGCCGATGAAATCGTTCCGCTGGGGGGTGCCGAACTGGCTGCCGAGCTTTCTGCTGTTTCTGCAGATCATCTGTTGCATGCATCCGATGCAGGTATCCGCGCTATGCGGGATGCCGGAACCGTTGCAACTTTACTCCCTCTTACAGCTTTTGCCCTGAAAGAACCTTATGCACGCGGTCGCGAAATGATTGATTCCGGTTGTGCCGTAGCCCTTGCCACAGATCTCAATCCGGGCAGTTGTTTCTCCGGTTCCATTCCGTTGACTTTTGCCCTGGCATGTATCTATATGCATCTTACTATTGAAGAAGCTATCACCGCCCTCACCCTGAACGGGGCTGCTGCCTTGAACCGGGCGGATAGTATCGGCAGCATCGAAGTAGGCAAGAAGGGAGATTTTGTAGTGCTGAATTCCGATAATTACCATTTCCTGCCTTATTATGTCGGTATGAATTGTGTAAATACCACCATCAAAGAAGGAGTGATTTATCCTGTATTGTAAAAACCTTTAAAGAAAAATACCATGTTAGTTGATTTAACAGTAAAAGAATTTTTGAATAAAGTGGCGGGCAGTGATCCCGTTCCCGGTGGCGGGAGCATTGCTGCCCTGAACGGTGCCGTAGCTTCGGCACTTGCCGCTATGGTTGCTAATCTCACCATCGGCAAGAAGAATTACGAAGAACACGAGGAACTTATGAACCATATTGCTTCTCTCGCACTGAGAGAGAAAGACGTATTCATAGCTGATATAGATCGTGACTCGGAAGCCTATGATGCGGTGTTTGCATGCTTCAAAATGCCTAAGGCTACCGATGAAGAAAAAGCTGCCCGCAGTGCTGCCATTCAGGAAGCTACTAAGTATGCCGCTCTTGTCCCCATGCAAGTAGCACGTAATGCCTACGAGCTGATGTCGGTAATTGCCGACGTTGCCCGTTTGGGAAACCGTAATGCAGTGACTGATGCTTGTGTGGCCATGATGTCCGCCCGTTCAGCTGTACTGGGTGCCTTACTGAACGTTCGCATCAACCTGGGTTCCATCAAAGATAAAACCTTTGCAGATGAACTTCAAAGAGAAGCCGATGTGTTGGAACGTATGGCTTGTGACCGTGAAAAAGAAGTATTGGATGTTGTTAACCAAGAATTACGAGTATGAAAAACGTCTATCATGTAGGGTCCGGTGAACTCACATTCGACATCATCGAACGAATTATCAACGAGAATCTGAAACTGGAACTGGCACCCGAAGCTAAAGAACGGATACAGAAATGTCGCGACTACCTCGATCATAAGATAGCCGAGTCCGAAGAACCTTTGTACGGTATCACCACGGGCTTCGGTTCCCTGTGTAGCAAAAATATATCCCCCGATGAACTGGGCACCTTGCAGGAAAACCTGATAAAGAGTCATGCTTGTAGCGTCGGTGAAGAAATACGTCCCGTCATCGTCAAACTAATGATGTTGCTGAAAGCCCATGCCCTGTCTTTGGGACATAGTGGTGTGCAAGTCATTACCGTGCAGCGTATCCTCGATTTCTTCAACAACGACGTGATGCCCATTGTTTACGACCGCGGTTCGCTCGGTGCATCTGGTGATCTGGCTCCTCTTGCCAATCTCTTCCTGCCGCTTATCGGTGTGGGCGATGTTTATTATAAAGGTAAGAAGCGCGAAGCTATTAGTGTCCTCGATGAGTTCGGCTGGGAACCGGTGAAACTTATGAGTAAAGAGGGGCTTGCCCTGCTCAACGGTACGCAGTTTATGAGCGCCTACGGCGTCTGGTCGCTGATCCACGCCCGGCGGCTGAGCGAGTGGGCCGACCGCATCGGGGCGCTGTCGCTCGACGCTTTCGACGGGCGCATCGAGCCTTTCTGCGACGAGGTGCACCTGATCCGCGCCCACCGGGGACAGCTCGCCACGGCACGCAACATCCGGCGCCTGTTGGAAGGCAGCCAGCTGGCCGCACGCCCCAAGAAACACGTACAGGATCCCTATTCGTTCCGCTGCATCCCGCAGGTGCACGGGGCGACGAAAGACACGATCGACTATGCGGAGAGCGTGCTGGAGACGGAGATCAACTCGCCGACGGACAATCCGACGATCTTCCCCGAGGAGGACATGGTCGTCTCGGCGGGCAATTTCCACGGACAGCCGATCGCTCTGGCGATGGATTTCCTGGCGATCGCCCTGGCCGAGCTGGGCAACATCTCCGAACGCCGTACCTACAAACTCATCTCCGGTTCGCGCGGGCTGCCCTCGTTCCTCGTGGCCAATCCGGGCCTCAACAGCGGTTTCATGATTCCACAGTATACGGCCGCCTCGATTGTCAGCCAGAGCAAGGGGCTGTGCATGCCGGCATCGGCCGACTCGATTCCCTCCTCGCAGGGACAGGAAGACCATGTGAGCATGGGCTCCAATGCAGCGACCAAACTCTACCGCGTGGTGAACAACACCGAACGGGTACTCGCCATCGAACTTTTCAACGCTGCACAGGCGCTGGAGTTCCGCCGTCCCCTCAAGTCGTCGCCCGCAATCGAAGCGATATTCACCGAATACCGCAAACGTGTCCCGTTCATCTCCAACGACGAAATCATGTACCCGCACATCGAAAGTTCGGTACAGTTCGTCAGGAGCATGTAACGGCGACGGACGACCGTTTCCACAGGGCCGCCGCCTTCCGTCCAGACGGAAGGCGCGGCCTTATTACGATACCGGGCTCCGGCCCGCAAACAAGCATCCGATGAAACTGACGATTAAAAACATAGGAATACTCGCCGGCATCGACGAGAGCGGCCGCGAACGCATCGCGGGTGCCGATATGAAACGCCTCGACACGATAACGAACGCCTACGTGACGGCCGAGGAGGGCCTCATCGTGTCCTACGGGCCGATGGAAGAGCTGCCCGAAGGGAGGGCCGACGAAGAAATAGACGCCCGCGGAGGCGTCGTACTGCCCGCCTTCTGCGACTCG
>ENA-ORSS01003012-ORSS01003012.1-human-gut-metagenome-genome-assembly--contig:-NODE-3012-length-14236-cov-4.808758_pt1 | contig 14236 bp, 17 predicted proteins | sample MGYA00241899_ERZ509162 | MGnify/ENA primary metagenome ERZ509162 (study PRJEB26280, sample SAMEA2338641) | human gut metagenome | biome: human gut; feature: human-associated habitat; material: faeces... | reverse complement strand
TGCCGGATAGGAACGGCAAAATTTTTTACACTTCTATTACTTCTTTATCACACATCAGTAAAGTCGCAGGGCGCAAAACAATTCGTTGCCGGTGCGGGCGTCGCCCTGATCGGCACGACGCTGATTCCGCTGCTGACCGGGCTTTTCGGCGGCTGACGAATGGCAGGGCTTTGCGAAATTGGGTATGAGAGGAGGTGGTTATTTTGAATTTTCTTTGGGATAAGGTTACGGAGTGGCTCAAGGAGCTGCTCGTCGGCAGCATTATGAGCAACCTCATCGGGCTGTTTGACAATGTGAATCGACAGGTGGCGGGCATTGCGGACAATGTGGGCGCAACGCCGCAGGCATGGAACGGCGGCGTATTCGGCATGATCCGAAACCTGAGCGACAATGTGATTCTCCCGATTGCGGGCGTGATTCTCGCGCTGGTGGCGACGCTGGAGCTGATTCAAATGATCGTTGACCGCAATAACATGCACGACATGGACACGTTTATGTTGGCAAAATGGGTGTTCAAGACGGCGTGCGCGGTGGTCATCGTGACCAACACATGGAACATCGTGATGGCGGTGTTCGACGTGGCGCAGAGCGTAGTCAGCCGCGCGTCGGGGCTGGTGATTGCCGATACGGATATCCGCATCGACAGCGTCATCGTCGGGCTTGAAGCGAAGCTGGCGGAGATGGAGCTGGGCGCGCTGTTTGGATTATGGGTGCAGAGCATGTTTGTCGGTTTTACGATGTGGGCGCTGGCAATTTGCATTTTCATCATCACCTATGGACGCATGATCGAGATTTACCTTGTAACCTCGGTTGCGCCCATCCCGATGGCGACGATGGCGAACCGCGAATGGGGACAGATGGGGCAGAACTATCTGCGAAGCCTTTTTGCGCTGGGTTTTCAGGCGTTTCTCATCATCATCTGCGTGGCGATTTATGCCATACTGGTGCGCGGCATTGCGGTGGAGAGCGACGTATCCACGGCGATTTGGACATGCATGGGGTACACGGTGCTGCTGTGCTTTACGCTGTTTAAGACAAGCAGTCTGGCGCGGAGCATTTTCCATGCTCACTGATTTTAGACGAAGGAGGATGAATGTGGCATACGTTCCCATTCCGAAAGACCTGACGAAAGTCAGGCAGAAGCTGATTCTGAACCTGACAAAGCGGCAGGTTATCTGTTTTTCCGGCGGGGCGCTCATCGGCGTACCGCTTTTCTTTTTGACGAAAAACGCGCTGCCCGGCAGCATGGCGACGTTTCTTATGATCTTTGCCATGATGCCGTTTTTCGCGCTTGGCCTGTATGAAAAGAACGGCGAACCGCTGGAAGCCGTGCTGCGGCACATCATCGAGAGCCGATATCTGCGCCCGAGACGCAGAATCTATCAGACCCAAAATATCTATGCGCTGCTGGAAAAGCAGGCGCAGCTTGAAAACGAGGTGAAAGCCATTGCTCAAGGCAACAAACAGAAAGCTCACAGGAAGCGAAAAGCGGCAGATTAAGGCGGTCATCCGCCGCGCGCGGAGCGGGCACGGAAACCGCGTCAGCGCGCAGCAGACGATCCCCTATCAGCGGATGTACCCGGACGGCGTCTGCCGGGTGGACGTGAACCGCTACAACAAGACGATCCAGTTTCAGGACATCAATTATCAGCTCTCCGAAAACGAGGACAAGGACGCGATCTTTGGAAGCTGGTGCGAGTTCATCAACTACTTTGACAGCTCGGTTTCCTTCGAGTTTTCGTTTCTCAATCTGGAAAACGGGCAGAGCGGAGGAGATGACCGCATTGAGATGACCGCGCGGCAGGACGATTTTGACGGCATCCGCGAGGAATATGCGCAGATGCTCCAAAACCAGCTCGCGCGAGGCAACAACGGCCTGCGCAAGACGAAATACCTGACGTTCACCATCGAGGCGGACAGTGTACGCAACGCAAAGCCGCGGCTTGAACGCATCGAAGCGGAGCTGCTGGGCAATTTCAAACGGATGGGCGTTCATGCGCAGGCGCTGGACGGCAAAGCGCGGCTGGCGCTGCTGCACGGCATCTTCCACATGGACACGAAAGAGCCGTTTGCGTTTGACTGGGACTGGCTCGCGCCATCCGGGCTGTCTACGCGGGACTTTATCGCGCCCGCCTCGTTCGAGTTCCCGGACGGGCGCACGTTCAGAATCGGGGAGAAATTTTGCAGCGCGTCGTTCTTGCAGATTACCGCCGCCGACCTGTCCGACCGGGCGCTGGAAGCGTTTCTGGCGGTGGACAGCAGCCTGATCGTGTCCATGCACATCCGCGCCATCGACCAGACGGAAGCCGTGAAGATGGTCAAGCGCAAGATCACCGAGCTGGACAGGACGAAGATCGAGGAGCAAAAGCGCGCCGTGCGTTCCGGCTATGACATGGATATCCTGCCCAGTGACCTGACGACGCTGGACGCGGGCGCAAAGGACATGCTCAAAAGCCTGCAAAACCACAATGAGCGGATGCTGATGCTGACGTTTATTCTGGTCAACGCGGCGGACACGAAGCGCAAGCTCAAGGCGGATGTGCAGCAGTGCCGGAGCATCGCGCAGACGATGAACTGTTCGCTGGTGACGCTGGATTTCCAGCAGGAGCGGGCGATGCAGGCGGCGCTGCCGCTGGGCGTGAACCCGATTCGCATCGAGCGCGGGCTGACGACCAGCGCGCTGGGCATTTTCATTCCGTTTACGACGCAGGAGCTGTTTCAAAAAAGCGAAGGCGCGCTGTATTACGGCGTGAATTCGCTGTCCCACAACATGATTCTGGTGGATCGCAAGCTGCTGAGCAACCCGAATGGACTGATTCTGGGTACGCCGGGCAGCGGCAAGTCGTTTGCGGCGAAGCGGGAAATGGTCAACGTGTTTCTGGTGACGGACGACGACATCATCATCTGCGACCCGGAAGCGGAGTATGCGCCGCTGGTCAGGCGGCTGCACGGGCAGATCATCCGCATTTCGCCCGTCGGCAGCGACTACATCAACCCGCTGGATATCAACATGAATTACGCGGATGAGGAAGACCCCGTGACGCTGAAATCCGACTTTGTGCTGTCGATGTGCGAGCTGATCGTCGGCGGTAAGGAGGGCTTGCAGCCGATTGAAAAGACGGTCATCGACCGGTGCGTCCGTTCGGTGTATCAGGCGTATTTCGCCGACCCGAAGCCGGAAACCATGCCGATTCTGGAGGATCTGTACGTCGAGCTGAAGATTCAGCCCGAACCCGAAGCCCAGAGGATTGCGACGGCGCTTGAAATCTATGTGCATGGCAGCCTGAACCTGTTCAACCATCGCACGAACGTGAACCTGAAGAACCGACTGGTCTGCTACGATATCAAGGGGCTGGGCAAGCAGCTTAAAAAGCTGGGGATGCTCATCGTGCAGGATCAGGTCTGGAACAGGGTGACGATCAACCGGGCGCAGAAGAAATCGACCCGGTATTACATGGATGAGTTTCACCTGCTGCTGAAAGAGCCGCAGACGGCGGCGTACTCCGTGGAGATTTGGAAGCGTTTTCGAAAATGGGGCGGCATCCCGACGGCGATTACGCAGAACCTGAAGGATCTGCTGGCGAGCGCGGAAATCGAAAACATCTTTGAAAACAGCGACTTTATCCTGATGCTCAATCAGGCGCCGGGCGACCGCGAGATTCTGGCGAAAAAGCTGGGCATTTCCGCGCGTCAGCTCTCTTATGTGAAGCAGTCCGGCGCGGGCGAGGGACTGCTGCTCTACGGCGATACGATTTTGCCTTTTGTGGATCGTTTTCCGCAGAACACGGAGCTTTACCGGCTGATGACGACCCGCCCTAATGAAAAGTTCTGAATAATGGAAAGAAATGCGAAGAACGGCTGAGTTTCAGCCGTTCTTGCCCAAATGTCTTTCGATAAAAATTTCTGTTTCGTCGTCATAGCGATTGCAGCCAGGATACCCCAGATCACGCAATGCATCCGAAATGCCCCGAAGCTCTTTGTTGAAATTGTTTGTAATCATAGACACACGCTCCTTTCAAGGTGGTGTGTCTATTGTCGTTGAAAGGAGACATCCATGCAATTATTATCGAAAGTTTTTTCTGTAAAAATGGTTTATAGGCAGCTTATTACAATCATTCTTTTCATTTATAAAAACTTTTCATTACACCTTTTATGTAAAGCTTTGCATAACAAGCCTAATGAAACGGCGGGTCAGGAGGAGGAAAACGGATGATGGAAATTCTGGCGACGGTGCTGGGCGTTTGCTTTGTGGCACTGGTGATGCTGTCCCTGTGCAGGGCGGCGGCGCGGGCAGACGCGATGGCGCAGCACGACTGGCGGGTGTTTTGCGATGAGAAAGCGCGAAAGGCTCGCGGGCAGTAAGGCGTACCACCTGCGCTTCGAGGCGGAAAAGCCCAGGCCGCCCTCTAAGCTGCGGCACACGGAAAGCGCGGCGGACGCGCTTTCCGACCTGCTGGCCGACGCGGTGCTTCCCGCGGACGAAACGGAAGAAGAAGAAAACGTCGGGGTGCAGGCGGTGCGGACGGGCAGGCAGGGCGCGGAATCTAGCGTGCGGCGGATGTCCAAGCAGCGGCAGAAAAAGCAGATTCAGCGGCAGTACGCGGCGGCACAGACCGGGCGGCAGGCGGAAGGGATCGTCGTGCAGGGTGCTGGCGAAGCCGTGTTCACGCCCGTTCAAAGGACAGAGCGGAAAATCGAGGGGTTCATCCGGAAAAATCGGGGAAAGTTGGTTATCCTGCTCTTTGCGGTGATGATGACGTATATGCTCAGCAGCCTGTCCGGGTGTATGCCGATTGCGCAGTCGCTGCTCGAATCGCTGGTCATCGGCACGTATCCCGCTGAGGAAGATGACCTGATTGCCGCCGAACGGGCGTATTGCGAGATGGAGGATGCGCTGCAAGACGAGCTGGACAGGTACGGAGAGATTCATCCCGGCTACGACGAGGTGCAGGTGGAGCAGATGGAAATCTGGCACGACCCGTATGCGCTGCTGGCGCTGGTCAGCGCGCGCATCGGCGGGGAGTGGACGGTGGACACGGCGATGCCGACATTGGAGCTGCTTTTCGGGCAGCAGTATAAGCTGACAACCTCGGTCGAGAAGGAAACGCGCTGCCGCACGGAATGGAAGAAGGAATATAAGCAGGTGGAAGACCCCAAAACGGGCGAGATGAAATGGCGGGAGAACTGGGTACAAATCGAAGTGGCATACACCTATGCGATCTGCAAGGTGAAGCTGGTCAACAACATGCTCTCTCATCTGCCGTTCATGGTGCTGAGCCGTGAAAAGGTCGGCATGTACGCGCTGTATATGGCGACGCTGGGCAATTATCCGGATTTGTTCGCGGGCAAGCCGCACGCATCGCAGCTCAAAGAGCCGATGGAATACGAAGTCTCGGAAGCATACAAACAGGCTGACCCCAAGTTTGCCAAGCTCATCGAGGTGGGCGAACGGTATATCGGCTATCCCTACGTCTGGGGCGGCGACAGCCCGGAAACATCGTTTGACTGTTCGGGCTTCATTTCGTGGATATTCAAAGAGTCGGGCGTGCGGGACGTCGGCAGGCTGGGCGCGACGAGCTTATACGGCGTGTGTACGCCGATTGAGCCGGAAGAAGCCCGTCCGGGCGACCTGATTTTCTTTCAGGGCACGCTGGGCGACGGCGTGGCGGGGAACGACGGCATTACGCACGTCGCGCTGTATGTGGGCGACGGGTACATTTTGAACTGCGGCAATCCGATTTCGTATGCGGATTTGAGCCGCGCCTATTGGCAAGAGCATTTTTATGGATTCGGGAGGATGTACGAATAAAGCATGGCAAAGAAGATGAACTGGCGTGCGGATTTGCAGAAGATTCGCAACAACCGCGAAAAGGCGGACAACGCAGCCAAGCGCGCCGAGGAAAAGGCGAAGAAGCTGGCACAGCGGCAGGAGGAAGCGGAGAATATGGGCATCCTCTACGTCGTGCGCAGTATGCGGCTGACCCCGGAGGAACTGGAAGATTTTTTGGCGGGCAAACCGCCGCAGGACAAAGAGGAACATGAAGAACAGGAGGAACGGCAGGACGATGAATCTTTTGAAGAATAAGATGGGGATGAGCGTTTTGACGCTGGCGCTCTGCGCGGTGCTGGGCGGATCGGTGCTGGCGGTCAAGGCGGAAAGCGTGGCGGGCGAAACGGTCGTACAGGAAGCTGTGCAGGACGAAAACATGAGCGAAAGCGGGGATGTTGATCATCCTGCGCAGGAAGCGGCAGAACCCGATGTGCAGACGGAAACGGGAGAAACGACGGAAGAATCCACGGCGCAGCCCACAGACGAACCGACGGCTGAACCCTCGAACGAGCCTACGACAGAGCCGACAGATGAACCGACTGCCGAGCCGACGGAACAGCCGACGACCAAGCCCACGGAACAGCCGACGACTGAGCCCACGGTGCAGCCCACGGACGAACCGACGGCTGAACCTTCGGCTGAACCTACGACAGAGCCGACGCAGCAGCCTGCGACCGAACCGACCGCCGAGCCGATGCCGGAGGGCGCGTACAAAATCACGGTTGTGTCCCCGGCAAAGTGGCAGAAGGACAGGGCGACGGCGAAAATCAACATCGTGGATGTGAACGGCACGGGCTGGGCGAACATCCGAATCGTCGTGGCGACGGAAAACGGCTGGCAGACCGTCGTAGACGGCGACGATCAGAGCGCAAGTTATTCGGTGGAGCTGCGGGAGAACGCGACGATCCATGTGTCCATTACCGACCGTGCGGGCAATGTGCAGGCGAAAAGCGAAGCGATTTCCTGCTTTGACTGCACGCCGCCGACCGTCAAGGCGGGCGTGAGCGGCGAGGTGATCTGCATCGAAGCGACCGATTCTATCTCCGGCGTGGCGGCGGTGTACGTCAACGGGCATAAGCTCAAATATAGCGGAACGACGCTGGACGCGAACATCCGGGCATATGCGGACGGCAGGCAGCAGATTGCCATTTACGCCGTCGATCTGGCGGGCAATGTGTCGCAGAAGGTGTATGTGAAAAATCCCTTCTACGGTAAGGACGACAGTGGTTCGAGCGGCAATGACAGCAGGCCCTCTGCGACAGAGAAACCGTCCTCCGGCGGCGCAAAGACCACGCCGAAGCCGACCGCAACGCCGATGCCCATGGACGTGCCGCAGGCGACCATGCAGCCGCAGACGACAGCAGCACCGGACATCGACGCGCTCTATGCGCTGCTGGCACAGCTTGCGGGCGGGACGGGGACGAGCGAGCCGACCGAGGGCAAGCCCTTTTCGATGGGCGGCAACATGAAAACGGTGGATTTGCTGTATTCCAAGGCGACGAACAAGCAGTTCATCACGGTGCAGACGCGCAAGGGCGAAACGTATTACCTCGTGATCGACTACGACAAGCCGCTGGACAAGGACGGCGAGCAGTACGAAACCTATTTCCTCAACCTTGTGGATGACCGCGACCTTTTCGGTGTGGTGAGCAAGGATGAACAGCCCACGCCCGAACCCACGGCAACGCCTACGCCGAAGCCGACCGCCGAACCTAAGCCGGAAGCGGAGAGAACGACCGATTCGACGGCGATGATGGCGCTCGTGCTGCTGGTGGTGTTGATTGCGGGCGGCGCTGCGGCGTTCGTTGTGCTGGGGAAGAAGAGAGACGCACAGCCGCGCTACAACACGGAACTCGATGATGATGACGACGAGGAGGAAATCGGGGAGGAGAACGAAGAGAAATAAAAAATAAAGAAAGAGGGATATTTTGATTGAGAAACGTACATAATTCTGTTATAATAATGTACAAGAAAAGAGAGGAGGAAGGAATATGCCGCAGATTAGACCTATTACGGATTTGCGTAACACCAATGAAATTTCAGATATTTGTCACGCTAAGCGAGAACCGGTGTTTATCACAAAAAATGGGTATGGTGATCTCGTTGTGATGAGTATCGAAGCCTATGAGGAAATGGTAGAGCGCATGGCGATGAATGGTGCGATTTATGATGCTGAAATGGAATTTGCTTTAAGTGGTGAAACGCACGAGGCTCGGAGCGCGCTGAAACAGTTGAGGAGGAAGCACCTTGGATAAATACAGCGTGCAGTTGATGAATCGAGCATTGCAGGATCTTGACGAGATATATGCTTATATTGTCAGCGAATTGTCTGCGCCGACGGCAGCAGAAAACCTGATTGATCGTATTGAACAAGCGATTTTGAGCCTTGAAGATACGCCTAAGCGGGGTTCTGTGCGCCGAACAGGTGTTTTTACAGACAGGGAATATCGACAACTGTTTGTCAAAAACTACACGATTGTTTATCGCGTCGAGGAAGAAAATAAAAGGGTGTTAATCGTAACTGTTCGATATACACCGAGTTGCTTTTGAGAAGTAAGCAGTCTGAAAAAGGGCTGCTTTTTTTTTCGCCTGAAAAGGGGGATGAATTGCGATACTTCACGAACAGCCCGTTCGAGCGGCTGATGATGGAAAAGCCGTGTGGACAGAGCAAGGCGGCGGATGCGGCATGGCGGGAATATGAGGACAACGAAAGGAAGAAACGAAAATGTGCCGAGGGGCGGATGCGCGAGCGTTCGCCTTCTTCCGTTTTGGACGAAAAGAGGAAAAAATGATCGCGTAAAAAAATTACGATTTAGACGAGTGAAAATGAAAAAATGATGCACAGTAAGGGGATGCCTGTGGTATAATAGCTTAAAGAGATCGGGGAGGTGCTGTTATGCTGCAAAGCTATTGTATTCAGGGCTTCAAGTCAATCAAAAATGCGACAGAAGTGGATTTGAAGAAAACCCAATATCAGACATTGGAGAAAACAAACGTCTGCAATGGAATCTTGAAGGGGTGTATGTTTGTAGGAGCCAATGCTTCCGGCAAAACAAACCTGATTGAACCGCTCCGCTTTTTGCTGATGGCGCTTTTTGCCGTTCGCGAGATGAAGTGGAAGAACTTTTTGTGCCTGTTTTCCGATGCGGATATGTTTGAAAACACATACCGTTTTTGGATTGATAACGCCGAAATTGAGTACACGATTCGATATCAGAACACGGATAAGCTGCTGGTTGAGCGACTGGTGCTGGATGGCAAGGTGATGATGGAGCGGACGGGCGCAACGGCTAAATCAAAAATCACGGAAAAGAAAGTCTTTAACGGGATTCCGAACGAAGGGCTTTTCCTGCGCGATTTGTGGTTTAATACTCGGTTCCGCGGACATGAGGTTTTGCAGAAGTGGTTTGATTTTTTGCGGGCATCCCAGTATGTCAATATGGAAACGGGGCTGATGATGTCCTTCGGAGAGGATCAGTCGCTCAGAATTGAGAAGTACATCGAAGAACATGGAATTAACGAAATCAATCAATTCCTTGATGAATGTGGGTTTCCTTTTCATCTGATTCATCATCCTGAAAGAAATGCGGGTGAAACAGGCTTTGGCAATCTGACGGTGAAACGGGATGGAATCATGCCGGAAATTCCGATGGATATTGAATCCTTGGGCAATAAGATTCTGGTGCAGTTTTTGCCGATGTATTTGAGCGTTATCCGTCATGGTGGTATGCTGATCTGTGATGAATTCAGCAGCGGACTGCATAATGATTTGGAAGAACTTTTGATTCGGTATTTTATGAAACATGCAGAGCAGGCGCAGATTTTTATCGTGTCCCATTCGACCAATCTGCTCAGTTCGAGCCTGTTCAGACCGGATCAGCTCTATGCGGTCAACTTCGATCAGGAGGGAAGCAATATCGTCCGATTCTCTTCGGAACAGCCGAGGACGGCGCAGAACTACGAGAAGATGTATTTGGGTGGTGTGTTCAGTGGAATCCCGCAGTACAAGGATGTTTGAGCTGAAAAAGGGAAAGCGAATCGGTCAGGTTCTGTTTATTGTTGAAGGCGAAAAGACGGAGCCAAACCTGATTTATCGCGTATTCAGCGGGATTTTCGGGTATCAGATGGAGCGAATTTACCGCGATAAGACGTACCGTGTGTTCAGGAAAACAGATGATCCGCTTTCAAGGGTGACGGTCATTAACACAGAAGAATCCAATATCGGCTTTATCCGAAAGGACAACGATTTTCTCAACGAGATGTTCCGATTGCTGATTGAAGACTATGGCTTTGATGTGGATAATGCCGCGATTTATTATCTGTTTGATCGAGACCCGGATTCCAATACGGATAGCACCTTCATTGAAGAAATGCTGGGCAAGCTGGGGAGCGCCAGAGATGTGAATCCCGATATGATGCGGCAGGGGATGCTCTTGCTGTCGTATCCCTGCATCGAGAGCTTTATAGGCATGAATTTGCTTGACAACAGCTTGGCATATTGCTGGAATAAAAGCGTGCAGAATGGACATCAGCTCAAGCAGACGTTGAATCAGGATGGAGCGTTGGCGAATAAGATTACGCAGGAAACGCTGATTAAAAGCGTAGAAGCGTTGATTACAGCGCTGAATACGGTGGGCGTAAATACGCAAGCGGATGAATTGCTGAACAGTTTGGATCGGTTTGCAGACAATAATCGAAAGGTGTATGATTGGCAGGAGGAACAGAGAAGGCAGAAGGGCGGCTATGGTCTGCTCAGCCTGATGACGATTGCGCTGTTGGATTTGGGCTTGATTCAGCGTGTCGAAGATGAATGATGTCGGAATCAAGGGAAAGCAGTCTGGAAACAGGCTGTTTTTTTGTTGAGAAAAATGTGGATAAGCTGTGGACATCCATGTTGAAAACCCGGCGAGACCTGTTGACAGATTGGGGATAACTGGCGAAAAACGGTTTTCCCAAAAAGAAAAGGAGGGATGTCTTTGGAATGGACGGCGGAACGAAATCCGGATAGGGAGTATAACTTCCGAATCCGGGAATTGGGCGCCGGGAGGTTTGCGGTTGTATCGGACAGCGAACGTTTCGGCGCGGATCAAGTGGTTTTTGAGAGCTTTCGGCGCGGCGAGTGCGTGGACTATGTGACGCAGCGCCGCGATCCGGGCAAGTGGAATTATTACGTCATCGAGGATTTATCTTCGTGGATTCGAAGGTCGGAAAATCCCAGCCCGCTGGAACGCTTTGACCGGTTCGATCAGGCGAAGCAGCGCTTTTGCGAACTGCGAGGCCGGCAGGAAAACGACGACATCACCGATAAGCCGCATCTGACGATGGGCGTCGGCTGGGTCGGCGGGTTTGATCTGGACGTGATGCATGTGCGGCGCGGAAAAAACGTGCTGTGCGATGATTTCACGCGAAGCAGCTTTGCGAATACGAACTGCGTTGCGCTGGCGATGATCGAAAGGATCGTGAAGGAAATCGGCGTAGACGCGGTGCGGGTCTTTCCGCAGAATCACGGTAACCTGATGAAACCGACGGATATTCCGCTGCGCTTATGGAGAAATCCGTATTTCCATTCAGAGCGTCTGCGGATTGCGGACAGGCTCAAAGCCAAACATGAACGAGATACGATGACGGCGACGAAACGGAAAGACATACAGGAGCGATGAAATGCCCAAAATTGACGATTATGTACAGCTTGCCGCGCAGACCGCGCACGAGATCGCCGCCGACGGGGAAACGTGGCGCTCGTTTCTGCAAACGGCTTCCACCCTGTACAAATATAGTTTTTACGACCAGATGATGATCTACGCCCAGCGCCCGGACGCGACCGCCTGCGCGTCGTTTGAGCTGTGGACAAACACCATGCGTCGGTATGTCCGACGCGGCGCAAAAGGCATCGCGCTGCTGGATATGACCGGCGACGTGCCCCGCTACCGCTACGTTTTTGACATATCGGATACCGGCACTTGGCAAAACGCCCGAACGCCTTTTACTTGGGCGATTCGCGAAGAAAACAGAGCGCCCATCGCCGCCATGCTGGAAAAAGAATATGAGGTTTCCGCCAATCGCGGGCTTGCAGGTCAGCTTGAAGAAATCGCGATGCAGCACGTCATGGACTACTGGCAGGAGCATCAGGACGAGCTGCGCGACATCGTTGACGGTTCACTCCTCATGGAGTATGATGAACTCAACCTCGAACTGGCTTTCCGGAATACGGCGACGATGGGCGTTCAGTATATGTTCCTCAGCCGCTGCGGACTGGCGGAAGAACATCGGTTCGAGCCGGAAGATTTCGCGGCCATCCTTGAATGGAACACGCCGCAGGCGTTGACGGCACTCGGAACGGCGGTCAGCGAAATCTCCGAGGAAGTATTAAGAAGCATCGAGCGGGAAGCGCGGAGCGTTGAAAGGAGCAGGCCACATGCTGAATTACAAAACGGTGAACGGTTATCAGATTCCCGACCTGAAAATCCCGGACGAACAAGTGACACTGGGCAGGTACGGCAGGATGCGCAAGGCGTATCTGAAGGAGTACAGAAAGATGACGTTCAACAGCCTGCTGCTGACGGGCGAACTGACGCTGCACACCGACGAAGGCGAGGCGCAGACGCTCTGCGTCGGCGATTCTTTTTACACCACCGGCCTCGACCACGACATTTCCATCACGCCCAAGACGGACGTGCGGCTTCTGTGCTTCACATCCAAGCCGGTTTTCGATGATTTCATGGGGTTTGTCAACGACCTCAACGATTTGAACACGCAGATCGACCGGAAGGATCATTACACCTATCACCACAGCCGCCGCGTGATGCGCTTTGCGGAGGCCGTCTGCCAGCGCCTGCACATGTCCCCGGAGGCGACGCACGCGCTGCTGCTCGCCGCGCTGTATCACGACGTCGGCAAATGCTACCAGCAGACGGAGATCCTGTCCAAGCCGGGGCGGGTGACCGATTCGGAATACGCCGCCATGAAGCGCCACCCCATCGACAGCTTCAACCTGCTCTCCGCCCGCTTCTCCCCGGACGTCGCCCGGATTGCGCGCGGCCACCACGAGCGGCTGGATGGAAGCGGCTACCCCGACGGGCTGACCGCCGACCAGATGTCGCTGGAAATCCGCATCCTTTCCGCTGTGGATACCTTCGACGCGATGACCTCCGACCGGCCGTATAAAAAGGGCATGTCCACGCGCAGCGCCATCGCCGAGCTGACGACGCTTTCGCATCAATACGACGCGGAGGTGGTTGCCCTGCTGAAAGCCATCGTCGAGGACGGGACGGCGGATCAAATCTGCCGCCTCGGCGTTGAGGAAAAGCGATGACGGTCTATCTTGCGCCGCTGGAGGGCGTGACGGACGCGGTTTTCCGCCGGGTGCACCGCGACTGCTTTTCGGGCGTGGCCAAATACTTCATCCCGTTCGTCAGCCCGACGCAGAATCTCGCGTTCACCGCGCGCGACCTTTCCATCCTCGCGCCGGAAAACGGCTTCGGCGTGCCCCAGCTTCTCTGCAAGGATGCGGCGCTCTTCCTCTGGGCGGCGCAGGCGCTCGGCGACATGGGCTATGGCGAGGTGAACCTGAACCTCGGCTGCCCCTCCGGCACGGTGACGGCCAAGGGCAAGGGCTCGGGGCTGCTGGCGGATGTGCCCGCGCTCGAGCAGCTGCTGGACGGGGTTTTCGCCCGGTCGCCGCTCCCCGTCTCCATCAAGACGCGCATCGGCTACACCCGGCCGGATGAATTTGACCGCCTGCTGGACGTGTTCGCGCGCTACCCCATCCATGAGCTCATCATCCACCCGCGTACGCGCGTCGAGTTCTACAAGGGAACCCCGCACCGGGAGGCATTCGCCAAGGCGCACGCGGCGCTTGACCGACCGCTTTGCTACAACGGCGATCTCTTCTGCGAGGAAGATTGCCGCGAGCTGATGCGGCAATTTCCGAATACCCGCGCGCTGATGCTCGGGCGCGGGCTGATCGCTAACCCCGCCTTGGCGCAATCGCTCGGCGGCGGCGAGGCGCTCTGCAAGGCGTCCCTCCGCGCCTTCCATGACCGGCTGCTGGAGGCCTATCAAGCCAAATACCCGGCGCACGTCACCCTCGGGCGCATGCGGGAAATCGCCAAGCATTTCGTCTGCTGCTTTGACGCGCCGGAAAAACCGCGCAAGGCCATCCGCAAGGCGACCCGAATCGAGGCCTATCTGGACGCGATTGACCGCCTGTTCGCGGAACACGCATTGAATGAAACCCCGCGGTTTATCGCCGAATAATGCCCATCGCTGTTTCCGCCTCCCTCAAACGGGAGGCTTCTTTTGTAAAAATAGAGGGACTGCCAAGCTTAACCGAACATTTCAAGAAACAAATGTCTAAGCATTGTTTGGATATGGGGCTTTGCCCCATCGCCCCACCAAAGGGCTTTC
>ENA-ORSS01003010-ORSS01003010.1-human-gut-metagenome-genome-assembly--contig:-NODE-3010-length-14241-cov-2.399126_pt1 | contig 14241 bp, 10 predicted proteins | sample MGYA00241899_ERZ509162 | MGnify/ENA primary metagenome ERZ509162 (study PRJEB26280, sample SAMEA2338641) | human gut metagenome | biome: human gut; feature: human-associated habitat; material: faeces... | reverse complement strand
CCTCAGTGGATATGTTATTCGGGACACCGAGCGGAAACTGATTTGGCTGGTATCGGGGAAGCTGGTTTATAATAAAAATAAGATTACCCGATTGTCGGATGCTATTAAACAACAAACCGAGGAATATAAATTGCAGGAAGTAGATGTCAATAATCTTTTTTATGAAGGTTATTCCCAAAACTCGATTTATGCGGTCAGATCGTTAGGTATCGACCCCAGTACCGGAAATGAAATTTTCCTGGATAAGGATGGGAATATAACGGATACCTGGAATCCTTCGGCCAAAGTTTATCTGGGGGTAAACGAACCTACTTTCCGGGGGAATGCGAGTACGATGTTTATGTATAAAAATTTAAGTCTGAATCTGTCTTTCGGTTTCCATTGGGGAGGAAAGCTGTATAACGAAACGTTGATCGACAAGGTAGAAGTACTTCGCTCTTCTGTCGGAGAGCGCAATCTCGATAAACGGGTGCTCGAAGACCGCTGGTCGGAAGCTGGAGATCTTGTCTTCTTTAAAAAGATTTCCAATGTCAAGACGCATGCCACTTCAAGATTTGTGATGAATGACCGGGTATTTGAATTGCAAACGGCTACTTTGCAGTACAAATGGGAGTCGGATTTTTTGAAAAAAGCCAATATTCAGAATATGACTTTCGGTATAAATATGTCGGATGTTTTCTATCTGTCGTCGGTGAAAAGGGAGAGAGGGACTTCTTATCCTTTTGCCCGTCGGGTGGGTATGACGGTTTCTTTATTGTTTTGATTTAAAAATGATCGGTATGAAAAAATTACATATATATCTTTTACTACTTTTGGGATTACTCGTTTCTTCGTGTAATGACTGGCTTGATGTAAAACCCCGGACTCAGGTGCGAAACGATGAGATGTACGACAGTTATAAGGGATTTAAAGATGCTCTTACTGCCTGTTATATCAAAATGAACGACCGGAAATTATATGGACAGCAGATGAATATCTCGGCTGTGGAATTTCTGGCCCAGCATTGGGAAATCGATTATCCAAATTCGATGGTTGCCGAAGTGGCTTTAAAGGACTTCGATTATAAGGACGATCAGGCTAAAACTGTGATCAAGAATATTTATGGCGGTTTGTATAATGTCATTGTACAGGCGAATGCTGTATTACAAAATATTCGGGATAACGGACAAGTGATTACCGACGATGCTACCCGGGCGGTCATTGAGGGGGAAGCGTATGCTATTCGTGCATTTTGTCACTTCGATGTTTTACGTTTATTTGGGCAAATCCCCAAAAATGCTACGATACAGGTCGCTCTGCCTTATGCTGAAACCGTGTCTATAAAAGCGGTAGCCTATTATTCATATACCGATTTTATTACTAAAATCGAGGACGACCTGACTAAAGCTGAAACTTTGCTGAAAGATAACGATCCGATTTTCAAGTATACGTTTAATCAGCTGAATCGCTTCGAGTCTTCCGATGCAAACAAAATCACCTTGGAGGATGCTTATATGGGATATCGTCAGTTCCGCTTTAATTATTATGCTGTGAAAGCATTGGAAGCACGCTTTTTTATGTATATCGGCGAAACAGCTAAAGCCTATGCCGCGGCCAAGGCTGTGATCGATGCAAAAAATGCAGATGGCACGAAGGTCCTGACTTTGGCCGGAACAGAGGATTATAATAAAGGTAATTTTGCCCTTCCTTCGGAATGTGTCCTGGCCTTGAATAATTTTGAACTGGAAGATTATGTCAATGATTTATTTGCTGTCGATAAGCTTAATAACTTTACGGTGTTGTATATGAATGTGAGCAAAATCGCCGATCTTTTTTCCGGACAGCAAACTTCGGCTAATAATCGCTATAATTTTGCCTGGGATATGTCTAAGACAGACCTTTCGGGAGTAAATAAACCCGTTTTGCATAAATACTATCAGGATCCCGATGCTTCTTATTCCAGTGTGGATCTGGCTACTCAAAAACAGGTGGTACCCCTGATCCGCTTATCCGAAATGTACCTGATAGCCATGGAGACGACTACTTCGCTGGCTGAAGCCAATACGATGTATATCGATTATATGCAGGCCCGGAATATTCCGGCTGAAGGATTTAAATCACAAGAAGACCTAAGGGTTGAGATCGTCAATGAATATCGCCGTGAATTTTTCGGAGAAGGACAAATGTTTTTCACTTATAAACGTATGGGAGCGACGACTATGCTTTGGAGAAACGAAGATGTGAGCGAAGAAAATTATATTGTGGCTTTGCCGGATACAGAATACAATCCTAATCTTTAATTAGAACAGATGATGAAAAAGATCGTTTTATATATAGTTTTCATGATTACAGCCCTGATGATGAGCTGTGAAGAAAAGTACGATATGTATTCAGAACCCGATAATCGGTTGAATATTATTTCGGACACGTTGATCAACTATACTTTTACTATCAAACCGGCTTCTGTGATGCTGGATACCGTGTGGGTAAGAGTGCAGACTATGGGATTATTGTCCGATCAGGACCGGGTGGTAAAATTCGAACAGGTAGAAGCGGATTCTTTAAATGCTGAACCGGGAGTACATTATGTGGCTTTCGACGATCCTCGGGTAAAAGACCTGTATTATATACCGGCTAAACGAAATTATGCGGATCTACCGGTTTTAGTCATGCGGGATGCCTCTCTGAAAGAAAAAACGGTGAATTTAAAAAGCCGTTTGGCAGAAAGGGCTGATTTTAAAGTTGGGTATGCCGATAAATCCTGGACGATGATCACTATCTCGGACATGTTGGTGAAACCGACTTTATGGACGAATTATTCGATACAATATTTCCTGGGAGCTTACGGGCCTGTGAAACACCAATTTATGATCGATGTTACCGGTGAAAGTATCGATAACGATTGGTTTAAAGCTTTGGGACTTCATAACGGTACTTCGGAGTTAGCCTATTTGATGTATTTGGGTACCTGGTTTTCGGATAAATTGGATGAGAAGAATGCAGAAAGGGCTGCTGAAGGTTTGGAACCTCTTCGGGAAGCACCGGCGGCTGGGCAGACGGTAGGTACTTTAGTTAAATTTGTAAGATATTAAAGCTATGAAAGAGAAAGTTTTTATTCTATATATAGGGATGATCTTGTTAGTAGGAGGGTGTTATGACGATAAAGGAAATTACGATTATACCGACATCGGTGATATTACGATCACTGGCATCGAAAACAGTTATACTGCGATAGCGTTGGCTAAAAAGTTGGAGATAAAACCGACAGTTACTTCTAAGAATCCGGAAGATACATTCGAATATCTTTGGACGGTTTACAATCCGAATTATTACGACTCTTATCTGACGGAAGCAATAAAAGTGGATACAATCGGCAGGGAGAAAGATCTCTCTTATGAGGTGAATTTGCAACAAGGGAGTTATACCCTGGTATATACGGTGAAGAATGTGAATAATAATTATACCGTTTATCGTAAGATCCCTTTAACGGTGTCTACCCAGTTCAATGAAGGATTTTACATGCTGAAAGAAACTGAGTCGGGAGATACAGAATTGGATCTGTGTCTGAATGACGACACACATAACGATAATTTGTTGGCAAAATCTTTGGGAGCACCGATGTCGGGAGCACCTACCCGTTTGGGAATTTATTTCAACTATTCGTTTGTGGATGAAGAAACGGGAAAATATGCTGCAGCAGCTACTTTGGGCGTGATGACCGAAAAAGATATCAGTCTGATGAGTACGGGAGATATGCGTTTGATTTACAACCACAATAGTATGTTCTATTACAGCACTCCACCGGTAGAAATTCCTTACTATATATGTCAGGTTAGTTTCTGTGTCGTATATATCAGTAGTGAAGGAGTGTATGCATCTATGCAATATGTGGATAATAATTCCTGGGGGACCGGTAAGTTCGGTTTTGTCCGGGACATTGCCGGAGAACATAGAGGGAGCCGGTATGCTCTGTTTAGTCCGAAGAAGTCGGCTGTCATTTGTTTCGATGCTAAAAACGGACGTTTTTTAGCTGTCGATTATAATGGATTTCTCCATGCATTTAAGGAAGACGCTTCCGGAAAATCTCCGAATAATATTTCCCATGAACTGATTTTTATGGGGTTGAACCGGATTAATAGTGTTGACAAGGTGTATGCGATCTTTGTCGATGAGAAGGACGTAAACCAAAGATATCTATATCAATTGGAAATGCCTTCGTCTACCCAATACACTAATCCTGTCAAGGAGATCGTCACCTTGCCTGCAAATTTAAAATTGAATTCGGCTGATTTGTATGCCACGAACCGGACCGATACCCGGGCGATTTATATGGTCAATAACAACCGGCTTTATTTTTACGATGTCGATAACCAGGAGGAATCCCCTTTGAATCCGGAGGGATTACCGGCTGACGAGACGATCACTTATCTGGAACATAAATATTGGTCACAGACCAATGATGCCGAACATAATTTTAATTACCTGATGATCGGTACCTATAAAAGTGGAAACTATAAGGTATACATGTATGAAATGTTGGGCGGAAAACCGATGGGCCAACCGAAAAGGGTGATCGAAGGTAAGGGAAAAGTCGTCGACCTTCAGTATGTTTCACCTAAAATGAGGGGATCGAGCCGGAGCTATTATCCGTTGTAAATCGATTCGCCTGCTTTCCGCTTGCCGTCAGTACTGTTTGGATTCGTTGCTTGTCGGAAAAAGAGTTACAGGGTTTACAAAGGTTGAACGGCTCCTCGTAAGCTAGAGGCTAAAAGCAATAAGCTAAAGGCTATAGGCTATAAGCTATAGGCAGAAAGGGGGACCTTGGAACCTTATTACCCCTGTAACTCTATTAACTCTTTTAACTCAATCAACTCTTATAACTCTACTTCCCCGATAAATTTTGCCTGTTGCTGATAAGATAACTAAAAATGAGTTATTTTTGGCGTCAAAATTGATTTTATGAACGTAAAAGCCAAGGGGTATATTTTAGGTGCTGTTGCAGCGGCCACTTATGGGATGAATCCGTTGTTTGCCTTGCCGTTGTATAAGGCAGGTATGAATCCGGATTCGGTACTGTTTTTCCGTTATCTTTTTGCCATACCTGTGTTGGGGATGATGATCGTGGCAAGGGGGAGAAGTTTTAAACTGAAACGTAAAGAGGTGTTGCCCTTGATCATCATGGGATTACTGGTTGCCCTTTCTTCGCTGACTTTGTTTCAGAGCTATAATTATATGGATGTCGGTATTGCCTCTACTTTGCTGTTTGTTTATCCTATCCTGGTGGCATTGATTATGTGGATTGTATTTAAAGAAAAATTGACCTTACCGACAATCTTATGTATTTTACTGCTTTGGGGGGTATCGGACTGCTATATAAAAGCGGTGATGGTAGTACGCTTAGCTTGACAGGAATTATTTTGGTGATGGTTTCTGCCCTTTCCTATGCTATTTATATTGTAGGAGTGAATCAGTCGACCCTGAAGAATTTAGCGACCCTTCCGTTGACTTTCTACGTTTTACTCTTTGGGTTAGTCTTATTTTGGGTCCGGGTTGATTTCGGACAGAGTCTTCATGTGGCCGATACCTGGTATTTGTGGGGAAATCTGATCGCTTTAGCTATTTTTCCAACGGCGATTTCATTTCTTTGTACTACCCAGGCAATACAATATATCGGTTCTACCCCTACAGCTATCTTGGGGGCTTTAGAGCCTTTGACTGCTGTTTTCTTCGGAGTGGTCGTTTTCGGTGAATCGCTGACGTTACGGTTGGGGTGTGGTATGTTGATGATTATTCTCGCTGTAACTCTGATTATTGCAGGAGGAAATGTCACGATTTATCTGGTACGTTTCAGGAAACTGTTTCCCAGACTTCCGATCAAAAGAAAAAAATGATTACAGATATGCCTTAGTTCCGATATGAACTGGATCGATCGGAAAGTGGAGGATTATGGTTTGTCTTCTGCTTATGATCAGTATATTATGGCAGATTGGAGAACTTGCTTGTGGAATCCGACTCGTTATCTGAATATTTGGCTGACTAAAATTTCGACCAGAAGCAGTGAATTTCCTTTGGTACGGTATTAGGAGGTTATTACGGTTTCCTGGAAACCAACTGTAACGATTATGTTTATTTGAACCCTGATGGAGACAACGCTTATTGCCCGGATACTTACAATTATTACTATGCTTTTTATCCATCTGTATTTAAAGCGAATAATCTGGATAGTCAGCCCGAAGATGAGCCTACCCGTCCGATGGAATGATTTACTTCTTTTGGAGTAATGGACTGCTATAACCGGAAGAATTCGGTGAGTGTAGATCAGGCGTTGCGGATGAGAAAAGTGTTGAAACAATGTCCTTCCCGTTGGAATTACAAATCCGACCGGGCGTTTACCGGACTGTAAAAAGAATAAATAAAAACAAAAGTGGGTTGTCCCCCAGGTCGAAAGTTTGACTTGGAAGACAACTTTTATAACGACGGAAGGAGATATGGTTCCTGTCTAACTTCCAGGAGGTATCGAAAATGACAAGGGGCACAGACGTAAATCTAAACGCTGTAACCCTTGTTACCTAAAAACGCCTTGATCTTGCTTTTAGAATCTGATTCCCAAAGTGATTCGGGCTTCATTACTTAGGTATTTGTTTTTTAAAGGCTCGGATTGAATGTCGTAGTAGGAATAAAATACGGTTTCATTTTCCGAAAACTTGTGAATAAATGCTGCATCACAATAAAACATGCCGAAATTGAGACCGGCACCTGCTGTAAAAGCCTGAATGCGGTTATAATTTTTGTGAGTTTCATTGTGGTAGGGAGAATCCCAGAATGCATAACCGGCACGCAGACTGAACAGACTATTGAAACGGTATTCGGCACCTACCCTGAAATTATGGGTGGCACGAAGATAATCTTCGATGTCTTGATTAGTGGCTTGTTCCATAGAGCCGTCATAATCGTCTTCAATTTCACTGATATTGGCATTTTGGTAGTTCACATATTCGTAATCGACACTGACGATGGCCTTTTGGTTGAGGACGGTAGCCACGCTTAACATAGCCCGCCAGGGGGTACGCATATTAAAGTCTACCGAATAGTCCGGACTGTAAAAATCGAAATCGAAACCCTCTCTGCCGTTTGACGGATCTTGTGACGTATAAAAAGACGAATACATCGAAGTGGCCATGCTGTAATTCATATTGTACCAGGTCGGGGTATGGATGGCAGCTCCTAACCGGATTTCCGGAATAGGACGGTAGATCACCCCGAATTTCAGATTGGTACCCACTCCGTTCATTTTCTTATATTCATAGTAGGTATAATAATCCAATCCACTGGGTGAATTTTCAGGGGGGGCTTCCGTATATTCGGAATGCATTTTATACCAGATGGACTGAATACCGATTGTCAATCCCAGGTACAATTTGTCTTTGTAATTGGTTCCGAAAGAAAAAGCATATTCTCCCTGGTTACCGTCTTCTTTCATGCGTTTAGTCTGGGCCACTATTTCTCCGTTGTGGAGGATAGAATGATAGTAGCCGAAATTAGGATCTTTTTCATCCTCATTCCGGTTGATCAGGTAGCATTGATAAGCCAGATAATTGCTGAAAGAAGAATTCAATTCGTCGGAGGGATAATCTCCACTACTTGCGGCCAGTACATCCAGTAAGGAGGTGGAAGAGTTCCAGATCACCTGATCGGTTTTCCGGTTGAAATTATTCAAATTGGTATAATTGATTCCGAAATTAATGCCTTTCCAGTCGAAGTTGGGAGAATAAAAAGCGAATACAGCTCCCAAATCTCCCAATTGGAAAGAATTGTCTTTGGGACTATAGTCGGTAGCCTTGGTGTTGGCAAAATTTAAACTGGGTGTAATAGAGACTTCCGATTTCCTGAAAACACCGATCCCGGCCGGATTGGAACTTAGGGTAGACAAATCACCTCCCAAAGCCCCGAAGGCTCCCGCCATACCTGCCGAACGGGCTGTCCCCCAGTTCAGCGTCCTTGAAAATTGTACGGCATCCTCGAAAGTCTGAGCTTGTGAAACAAGTACGAATCCCAGAAGAGCGGATAATATAATTACTTTTTTCATGATATGCTGGTTTAAATTTATCTTCTAGTTGGGCGATTTATTGTGCCTCGGGAGGAACCACCTGAACTCCGGGAAGGCGATGAATTCCGGGAAGGCGAATAGCTGCTACCTGAGCTTCGGGAAGGGGTATAGCTGCTACCCGAACTCCGGGTGGTCGATGAGGATCTCCGGGGAGTATAATTCGAAGAACTATTATTATTATAAGTCGGCCTGTAACTATTTTGAGGACGATTATACGTTTTTACATTACTTGAACTACTTCCGGACGGCCGGGTATACCGATTGTTCGTTGTGTTTGACGGCCGGGTTGTGGTAGACGGCCGGTTAGTCGTTGTCGATGGTCGTGCTGTCGTTGTCGGGCGATTCGTCGTTGTCGATGGCCGTGTGGTTGTCGACGGCCGGGTTACCGGACGTGTTCCCCCTTGTGAGGGGCTGGACGTATTGGTTCCCGGGCGTATATTCGAGCCTGTATTCGGCCGGGTGATCGTTCCTGGGCGGGTAGTTGTCGTATTCGGCCGTGTCGTACCTGTCGGCCGGTTGATACCGGAAGTATTGGGGCGTGTTGTGCCCGGACGGTTAACCGTTCCGGTTGAATTGCCCGGACGGGTGGTTGTTCCTGTTCCTGGCCGTAAAGAGTTACTGGTGCCCGGGCGTAACGCACTTCCTGTACCCGGACGGGTGCTGTTCGGGCGGTTCAACCCATTGTTGCTGTTGGGCCGATTTCCGTTGGGGCGTATGCCGCTTACTCCGCCTCCGAATCCAGGCCGTTGTCCTGCCCAATGAGGCCGGTTGGGCCTGTTGGGATAATGACCGCTTCCACCGCCCCAGTGCGGATAATCCCAACCGGGATGTCCCCAATGTGGGTGAGGCCAGTGTGGATACCCCCATCCCGGATAGTAACCACCGTACCAGGGGTGATACCAGGGATCGTACCAACCTCCGTACCAAGGATCGTACCAGCCTGAATTCCAACCGAATCCGATGCTCCAGCCCCGACCGCCCCAACCCAGATTCAGACTCCAGTTGAAACGGTTGTTGAAAGTAGCGTCGAAAGCCCAACTGTCGAAGCGGGGATTGTTCCATACGATGGTCCAGATATATTTCGGATAAGTACCGAAAAGCAGGGAAGAATATAAATTGATATTCGTATTGGAAGGAAACCACCAGTAACGTCCGTTATCTGTATAGACATTCCAATCCGAATCGAACGAAAGGTTGAGGGCTATTTCCTGCCCATTGCTGAAATTGGCGAATCCTTCGGGATACATGTTGATGATCCGTTGTATTTCTGCCAAATCGCTGGCCGGGCCCCGGTAGCCTCCGATCCAGTATCCGGTATTTTCGTACAAGGTCATATCGATCTCTTCATTGTTGGCAAGCTTCTCTTCTGCTTCCCGGGTCAAGCTTTGGATATTCACTTGCTCCAATTGCCCGCTACGGGCATTGATCTTCATGCTGTTACTACTCGAGAAGGTGGCAGGCGGTGTACTGCTACCTGCCGAACGGGGGATTTCCCCGGCTAAGACAGTCGGATCGACCGGTTGTTCGGTCCCGATATCATGTCCGGTAAGATTTTCTACTTCCCGGATAGCCAGCGCTTTTTTTCCGGGGACGTAATAGATATCGTCCTCCATGATAGAGCTGAAATTCCGGGTAGTGGAACAGGATACTATTATAAAAGCAAGACCTGCTATGTATAAAGAAAATTTCATATCGTTTTATTTATTCGTTTTATTATTAGTATCAAAAAGTATACCAAGAAAAAATTTGCTATTGTTTTTACTATTCTTTTTTAACCTGTTGCCGATCATGGAATAAAAATAATCAAATTCGGTCACATCTACTATTTTTTTCTTTAAATTTGCTCCCGTTTTATCAAATAATAAGAAGATGGGCAAGTTTTTAACATCAAGAAGCGAAGATTACTCACAATGGTATAATGAATTAGTGGTAAAAGCCGGTTTGGCCGAACAGTCCGTAGTGAGAGGATGTATGGTGATCAAGCCTTACGGATATGCGATCTGGGAGAAGATCCAGCGTCAGTTGGACGATATGTTTAAACAAACAGGGCATGTCAATGCTTATTTCCCGTTGTTGATTCCCAAATCTTTTTTCTCTAAGGAAGCCGATCATGTTGAGGGGTTTGCAAAAGAATGTGCTGTTGTGACGCATTATCGCTTGAAAAATGACCCGAACGGAGGAGGAGTTGTTGTCGATCCGGCAGCAAAATTGGAAGAAGAGTATATCATTCGTCCGACTTCGGAGACCATCATCTGGAATACTTATAAAAACTGGATACAATCCTATCGGGATCTGCCGATTTTGTGTAATCAGTGGGCTAATGTGATGCGTTGGGAAATGCGTACCCGGATGTTTTTGCGTACGGCTGAATTTTTGTGGCAGGAAGGACATACAGCCCATGCTACGAAAGAAGAGGCATTGGAAGAGGCCAATAAGATGGTGAGGGTGTATGCCGATTTTGCACAAAATTGGATGGCTGTTCCCGTCATTATGGGCTCGAAGAGTGAGAGCGAGCGGTTTGCAGGTGCCCTGGAAACCTTTACGATTGAAGCGCTGATGCAGGATGGAAAAGCTTTACAAGCCGGAACTTCCCACTTCCTCGGACAGAATTTTGCCAAAGCTTTCGATGTACAGTTCACCAATGCTGAGGGAAAACTCGAATACGTGTGGGCAACTTCGTGGGGGGTATCGACCCGTTTGATGGGCGCTCTGATCATGGCTCATTCGGATGATAACGGTTTGGTATTGCCTCCGAAATTAGCACCTTTGCAGGTGGTTATCGTGCCGATCTATAAAGGGGCCGAAGGATTGAAAAAAATCAGCGATAAAGTACAGGGGCTGATCGAAAAACTGAGAGCTAAAGGAATCTCCGTAAAATATGACGATCGCGATACCCAGAAACCGGGGTGGAAATTTGCCGATTACGAGTTGAAAGGAGTTCCGGTACGTCTGGCTATGGGGGAACGTGATCTTGAAAACGGTACGATTGAAGTGGCTCGTCGTGATACTTTGACCAAGGAAACATTGCCATTGGAAGGTGTGGAACAACATATCGAGACGTTGTTGGAGGAAATTCAGGAAAATATATACAAACTGGCTTTGGAACGTCGTTCTAAATTGATTACAAAAGTGGACTCTTACGAGGAGTTCAAGACTTTGTTGGACACGAAAGGTGGATTCTTCCTGTGTCATTGGGATGGAACTCCGGAAACAGAAGAACTTATCAAGAACGAAACGAAAGCAACCATCCGCTGTATTCCATTCGATGCTCCCGAAGAGGAGGGTAAATGTATGGTAACAGGTAAACCTTCTCATAAGAGGGTATTGATTGCGAGAGCCTACTAATTTTAAATTGAATGATTTTAGATTTTAGATTGAATGAATCAAGCCGAGAGAAAAACTAGAATCTAAATTCAACAATTTAAAATCTAAAATTTAAAATCTAAAATTATTTTATGCTGCCAGTAGTTGAGCGTTTTATCAGGTATGCTAAGATTCACACGGAATCGGATCGGGAGACAGGTTTAGTTCCGAGTACTCCGGGACAGTTGCAGTTTGCCTATCTTCTTTGCGAGGAAATGCAGAAAATGGGAATGCAGGATGTAGCCGTGGATGATTACGGATATGTCATGGGTTTTGTACCTTCTAATGCTGACAGAGAGTGTCCTTCGATAGGGTTTATTGCTCATATGGATACCAGTCCGGACATGACGGGTAAACACGTGAAACCTCAGATTATCGAGAATTACAGGGGAAATGACGTGTTGTTGAACAAGGAAAAGGGATTCACTTTGTCACCGGATGATTTTCCGGAACTGATGAATTATGTCGGTACGGATTTGATCGTTACGGATGGTAACACGCTTTTAGGAGCAGATGACAAAGCGGGGATTGCTGAAATCCTGACGGCAATGGAGTTTCTGGTTCAACATCCGGAAATTAAGCATGGACGTATTGCTGTTTGTTTTACGCCGGATGAAGAAATCGGGGAAGGTGTTGATCATTTTGATTTGAAAAAATTCGGGGCTAAATTTGCCTACACTTTGGATGGGGGAGAAATCGGTGAGTTAGAGTATGAAAATTTTAATGCGGCTTTAGCTCGTTTGACGTTTAAAGGGCGTAATTTCCATCCGGGATATGCCAAAAATAAAATGGTCAATTCAATCAAGGTGGCTAATGAATTCATGGCTAGCCTTCCTAAAAAGGATGCTCCGGAATACACTTCCGGTTACGAAGGATTCTTCCATATCTATTCTATCAAGGGGACTGTAGAAGAGACCTTGCTAGAAATATTGATTCGTGATTTTGACAAGGAACGTTTTGAATGGAGAAAGGATGTCATTGAAAATGGCGTTCGTGAATATTCAAAGAAGTATGATTTACCAGTACTTTTGGAAATGAAGGATCAGTATGCGAATATGAAAGAACGTTTGGAACCGGTAAGATATATCGTGGAAATAGCAAAACAGGCCATGTCAGAACTGGGGATTAAACCTTTGATTGCTCCTATTCGAGGAGGTACTAATGGGGCAAGATTGTCATTTATGGGATTGCCTACACCGAATTTGTCCAATGGGGCACATAACGGGCATGGACGTTACGAGTATATACCCGTGTCTTCTATGGAAAAAATCGTAAGTGTGATTGTGAAAATATCTGAACTATGTGCTAAAATATAAGTGAAAAAAGACTTCTTCTAAAGCAGGTTAGAAAATAACCTGCTTTTTTTATAACAAATCTTTGTTGTTTCACGTTTATCAGTCAAAAGATAGTATAATTTAAACCTAAATAATTTAATAAGAGTATGATGAAAAGATTCTTTGTTATTGCCCTATTTGTATTGGGTTTTGGACAATTGTATGCGCAGCCGGTAAGAGATACGGCGTGGACAAAAGCCGGTTACTTCGGGTTAAAATTAACGCAAGTAAGTTTGAGTAGTTGGTCTGCCGGAGGTGAGTCTGCTTTGGCATTTGATAGCCAGATAACATATAGTGCCGATTTTAAGCGAGATCGTCAGTTGTGGCAAAATCGTTTGGAACTGGGATACGGTTTGACGAAAAATGATGGTAAGAGCGCCCGGAAAACAAACGATAAGATATATTTTGCTTCCACTTATGGGTATCAGATTTATAAAACACTTTACTGGAGTGCTTTATTGAACTTTAATACGCAGTTTGCGAAAGGATACGATTATAATATTGAGGATTCTGATTTTATTTCAAAGTTCATGGCTCCGGGATACTTGATGATTGGTACCGGTGTTACTTGGAGTCCGAATAAGATATTTACGGCCACTTTTACCCCGGCTTCTTGGAGGGGAACTATTGTAGCTGATAGTCGTTTGTCGGATGAAGGAGCTTTCGGTGTGGATAAGGGAAAACATTTGTTATCTGAGTTTGGTGCAAACTTGAAGGCAGAAGTGAATTATGAGTTTTTGCCTAATATGAAGGTTTATTCTCGTCTGGAATTGTATTCTAATTATTTGAAAGATCCTCAGAACATTGATGTTCGCTGGGAGGTTCAATTAAATATGGCCATTAATAAATGGTTTTCGACGACTTTATCAACAAACTTGTTATATGATAATGATGTAAAGATCGCCCAAGAAGACGGAACGGCAGGGCCGAGAGTGCAGTTTAAGGAAGTGTTGGGGGTAGGACTTCAGATCAATTTTTAAGAACTGATTTTGATATAAAAAAGAGTTCAGAATTTTCTGAACTCTTTTTTATTGTTGATAAATAAGGTTATTTTGTAACTCTTTCAAGCCATTTCACCATACCAAGCATAACTCCCATAGATACAAGACATACGATCAAGAATACTGACCAGCATTGCCAAATCGGCCATGCGTTGTACATGAGCGGGCCAATCCAAAGTAGAAGGTTACCAAGAGCGGTAGCCACAGGCCTTGACACAAACCAAGCATGCTCTTTGGAGCAACTTTTGATACGAATGACAATCCTAGAGGAGAGATAAATAGCTCTGCAACAGTTAAGAAGAAGTAAGTAACGATAAGAACCCACCAATGAGCTTTTGCTGCCATTTGTTCTGCGATAGGAAGACCTTTGAAAGTGTCTGCAGAAGGATAGCCTTTCATCATTGAGAACACTGCAAGGAACAAGAAAGCCAAACCTGCAATGAACATACCGATTGCG
>ENA-ORSS01003000-ORSS01003000.1-human-gut-metagenome-genome-assembly--contig:-NODE-3000-length-14267-cov-2.735646_pt1 | contig 14267 bp, 13 predicted proteins | sample MGYA00241899_ERZ509162 | MGnify/ENA primary metagenome ERZ509162 (study PRJEB26280, sample SAMEA2338641) | human gut metagenome | biome: human gut; feature: human-associated habitat; material: faeces... | reverse complement strand
TTAATAATCCTTTAAACACTCATAGGGTTTTCAACCCTACAATTTTTGAAGCCAACTTTTAGTCGACCCTATCTAATTGCGGATTACCCTTATTTTGACATCGTTGCTTCAATTTCCTTATATGTTTCAACAGGGTTAGCACTCTTCGTAATTGAACGACCAACTACGATATAATCACAGCCTTGTTCTTTCGCAAATGCAGGAGTTGCAACACGCTTTTGATCATCTTTAGAATCACTTGCCAAACGAATACCTGGAGTTACTGTTAAGAAGTCATCTCCACAAGCTTCATGAATTGCCTTAGCTTCATGAACTGAACATACAACACCGTCTAAGCCTGCTTCTTTCGCATTCTTAGCATATTTAATAACACAATCAATAACTTCACCAGGAATTCCCAATTCGTTATTCATAGCTTCTTTAGAAGTGCTTGTAAGCTGAGTTACACCAATACACATTGGGCGTTTTCCACCTTTAGCCCCTTCATTCAAACCATCGATGGCAGCCTTCATCATCGCAATACCACCAGCACAGTGTACATTGACAATATCTACACCTAAGTTTGCTAAGTTTTTCATTCCACCCTTAACTGTGTTTGGAATGTCATGCAATTTCAAATCTAAGAAAATGTGGTGACCCATTTCCTTCACTGTTTTTACTATTTCTAAACCACATGCATATGTTAATTCCATACCAATCTTCACATATACTGGTTCATTAAATTGTTTTAAGAAATCTACAACTTCTTCTTTACTAGAAAAATCTAATGCTACAATTGTTTTACTCATTATTTAAAACTCCTTCCAACTGCTTCTTCAATATTTTTATATCCATATTTCTCTAATACTTTTGGAAGATCCTCAATGATTTTTGGACATACATAAGGATCCACAAAGTTTTGAGCACCCACTTCAACAGCACTTGCCCCCGCATTTAAGAATTCCAATACATCCTCTGCACAAGTAATTCCACCAACACCGATGATTGGAATATTTACGGCCTGTGCTACTTGATATACCATTCTTAAGGCAACTGGTTTAATGGCAGGGCCTGAAAGACCACCCGTTACATTGGCAAGTAATGGTTTTCCCGTTTTTAAATTAATACGCATACCCATTAAAGTATTAATCAATACAATACCATCTGCGCCGGCTTCTTCAACGGCTTTGGCAATTTCTACAATATCCGTTACATTAGGTGATAACTTCACATATACAGGTTTTGTAGCTGCTTCCTTACAAATCTTAGTCACATGTGCTGCAAGTTCAGGCTTTGTACCCAAACCAATACCACCATGTTTTACATTAGGACAAGAAATATTTAATTCATAAGCCTTAATAACAGGCTGATCATTCAATTTCTTGATAACTTCAACATAATCTTCTTCACATGCACCAGCAACATTGGCCATGATTTCTGTATCATACTGTGCAAGGAATGGAAGTTCATTTTCAATAATAGAATCTACGCCTTTATTTTGTAGACCAATCGCATTCAACATTCCCATAGGTGTTTCAGCAATTCTTGGTGTAGGATTTCCAAAACGCTCATGCGGTGTAGCCGATTTGATGGCAATACCACCTAATACGCTCAAATCATATAGTTCGGCATATTCTTTACCAAATCCAAAACATCCACTAGCTGGAATAATTGGATTTTTTAAATTTAATCCGGGTAGTTTTACTGAAATATCCATTATAAAGCCACCTTTCCCATCTCAAATACAGGACCATCCTTACATACACGTAATGAGTGTCCATCTACATTTTTCACAACACATCCCATGCAAGCACCTAGACCACAAGCCATACGTGCTTCTAATGAAATATATCCTTCACTATATTGTTCGTTGATTGCCTTCAACATAGGTAAAGGTCCACAGCTAAGTACAAAGTTACATGTCACATTGTTTTCTTTGATCGCATCCAATGCTGTACCCTTTGTTCCTAATGAACCATCCATTGTTGCGACATATACATCACACCCAAGCGCTTTGAATTCATCCACATAGAATACACTATCTGCATCGTTTGCACCTAATACTACAGTTACACGTGCATTTTTATTTAAATATTGTTTCGCTGTTTCATATAGTGGTGGTACACCAACACCGCCTCCAATCAATAATACTTCTTCTTTGTCTTCAATTGGAAAACCATTTCCAAGCGGACCAAAGATATCTAATTTTCCTTCAAGTTCAGTCATTTTTAAAGTACCTTCTCCAAGCACTTTATAGATAATAACTAAAACATCTTCTCTAATTTCACTAATCGAGATAGGTCTACGCAAATAGAAACCTGGAACTGTGATTTCAATGAATTGACCAGGCTTAGCTGTTTTAGCTAAGTCTGTTTTCAATTCCATTTTCCAAATATCTTTTGCGATTTTGACATTCGATAGAATATTCGCAAATTCTTGCATACTATTTCCCCATTTCATTCATAGAAACCATTAAGAAACTCAATGATTCTAAAACTTTCACTAAAGCATGTACTGTATCTAAGCTTGTCATACAAGAAATGTTATTTTCTGCAGACACACGACGAATCAAGAATCCATCAGCACTTGTGTTCTTCTTATTAGACATTGTGTTAATGACAAAGTTTACACGTCCATTACGAATAATATCTAATACGTTTTTACCATCTTCTGTTTCAATCTTACTAGCACGGTGAACATACAAACCTTCAGCTTCAAACATATCTGCAGTACCCTTAGTCGCATAGATTCCATATCCGATGTTAGCAAGCGTTTCGCTAATTCTAGTGCTTCTTGTTTATTCTCATCATCAATTGTCATTAATACATTTCCATGTTTTATCCTTTCCATACTGTTTTTCCATCTACAATGGTTTCCTTTATTTGTGCATTCACGCTCCAACCATTAAATGGTGTATTTTTACCCATAGATTCAAATGTATCTATGTCGATCAAAGATTCATGTTCTAAATCTACTAAGACTAAATCGGCATTATATCCTTCTTTAATCTGTCCTACATTTTCTAAGCCAAAACGTTTGGCAGGTGCAGCCGACATCCAATTCACTAATTGAGCTAATGTCCAACGTTTTTGTCTATGCACAAATTCTGTGTATAGTAACGCAAACGCACTTTCTAATGAAACTATGCCAAATGGTGCTTTATCCATCGAACGTTTCTTTTCTTCATAAGTATGTGGAGCATGATCATTGGCAATACAATCCAATGTTCCATTTTCTAAGCCTTCAATTAAAGACATACGATCTTCATGGCTTCTTAATGGTGGATTCATTTTCCAGTTAGGTCCAACCACATCTTTATCTTCTAATAATAAATGATGTACTGTAACTTCTGCACTTACATCCAATCCTGAAGTTTTCGCTTCTTTTAATGCTTCTACACTTTCTTTAGCTGAAATATGACAAGCATGATATGCATTTCCTACTTCTTTTGTGATTTCTAAATCACGAATCAATTGTGTACTTTCACAAGCACTTGGAATTCCTAGCCAACCTTTTGATGTCACAACTTCACTATCATGTACGCAAGCACCTGGTCTACGATAGCTCATATCTTCTGTGTGGGCTACAATCATGCAGTCGTTTTCTTTCGCCTTTTCCATGGCTTCTTTCATGATTTCAGATGTGGCTACTCCTACTCCATCATCACTAAACCAGCGAATTCCTAAATCTTTGATAGCTTTCATATCCACAACTTCTTTGCTTGCTTCTTCTGAAGTGATGCAGGCATATGGATATGTATGTACGACAGATTCTTTTTCAATTAATTGTTGATAATCTTTTATTGTATCTACATCATCTGGAAAAGGGATGACGTTTGGCATCGCAAACACAGAAGTAAATCCTCCATGCGCTGCTGCTAAACTGCCTGTATGAATTGTTTCTTTTTCAGTGTGTCCTGGTTCCCTAAAATGTACATGTACATCTACTAATCCTGGAATGACTGTAAGACCTGCTGCATCAATAACTTCACAGTCTTTCACTATAGAATCATCAATCTGAATGATCTTTCCTTCATCAATTAAAATATCTTTCTTTTCTACATGATTGTCAATTAAAACTTGACCATCTTTAATTAAACGCATACTTATTTTTTCTCCTTGAATGGAGCTAAGCCAAATCCACGTTTAATAACGGCCTTTCTAACTAACATACCATTGTGCATTTGTTCAAAAATTCTTGATTTTTCTGCTTCTACTAAATCCGTATCAATTTCAACTCCACGGTTAACAGGAGCTGGATGCATTACGATAGCTTTGTCTTTCATTCTTGCATAACGCTCTTTTGTAAGACCATATTTTTCTAAGTATTCACTATCTGTCATACCTGCCATTCCAGAACCTCTTTCTTTCTGAATACGAAGCATCATGACAACGTCTGCCCATTCAATAGCCTCATCAAAATCAATTGTTGGATAGCCTGGTCTTTCCCATTCTTTTGGTCCGGCAAAGCGTACAGTCGACCCTAATCTTTCTAAGGCTTCTTTATCACTAGCAGCTACCCTTGAATGTAATATATCTCCACAGATTACTACATTTAAGCCTTCTAATGTACCAAATTCATTTTGCATAGTTAGTAAATCTAACAAGCATTGTGTTGGATGGTTTCCTGCACCATCTCCAGCATTTAAGATTGGAATATTGATATTTTCCAATTCCTTGAAATATTCATCTTGAGAATGACGGATCACCACCATGTCATACCCAATTGATTCAAATGTCTTTACTGTATCATAAAGAGTTTCTCCCTTTGTGACACTAGATGCTCCTGCCGCAAAATCGGCTACTTGGCATCCTAATTGGTGCTGTGCACTTTCGAATGAGAAATGTGTTCGAGTTGAAGCTTCAAAAAAAAGATTAGCAACCAATGCTTTCTGCATTGGTAATTGCCAATCTTTAAAGGAACTATTAAAAAGTCTAGCATCATCAAGAATGCTATAGATATCTTCAACTGAAAGATCTCTCATGGATAATAACGAATTCTTGTTCATATAATCCTCCTTGTGACCTTAAAAAAATGGATTCAAAAAATCCCTTTTCAAATCCAATTTTTCTTTAATATATACTACCATAAATCATGGAATTTTCAACAATAAAATTCCGCAGCACAAGCGCAAAAAATTCACAAAACAAACCGCCTTTTACTGTGTTTATTTGCTCCTATACAATTAAGCTATTTTTTAATTGCGATACACTCAATTTCTACCTTCGCATTCTTAGGTAATTTAGCCACTTCAAAACAACTTCTTGCAGGGAATGGTTCATTAAAATATTTAGCATATTCTTCATTCACTTTCGCAAAATCATTCATGTCAGATAAAAGCACTGTCGTTTTGACAATATCATCATATGTTAAGCCAGAAACTTCTAGTAATACACCCATATTTTCAAATGCTTTTTTGGTTTGCCCAACTACATCTTCACTGACTAAATTCCCCTTAGTATCTGCACCTAATTGTCCAGATAAAAATACCAATCCTTCTATTGCTATACCAGCTGAATATGGACCTAATGCCTCAGGTCCTTTTGTACTACTAATTTGTTGTTTCATTTTGTTTCTCCTAATCCAATAATTCTTTATCAATGATTTGAAAATTTGCTCTATGAATATACAAAGCCTTACCATCAATCATAAGTTTCGTCATTTTAGGTAAATTATCCGGAATTTTCCAATATACCTTATCTCCAGAATATGCGGCAATCGGCTGTCCTAGTTGGGATTTAATGACTACAATTCTTCCTTTACCAAACATATTCTTATACTTATTAATGAACCTTGCGACAGACGTATTGTCCGATATTTGTCCATGTGTATTTGAATCAATATCTTCTTGTGCAAAATCCACATCTGGCGTTAATCCCTTTTGTTCAAAAATACAAGTATCTCCACAAGACTCTATCTCTTTTCCATCTATTGTAATCGTAATTACACTCGATAATTCATAGCCAGAAACAACACTACCATTTTCATCATAAGAAGTAGTTTCTACGGCATTGCCTGTAATACTAATTTTATCTCCACTCGTCTCCATGACTTCACTGCCATAATTATCATACGTATATATCGTATATCCGTTACCTACTAAATTACCCTTGATATCATTAAGAGCAGATTGAAACATGCTACAACCACTCAACAATAAACATAAACACACTACACTTACTCTTTTTATATTCTTATTCATATTTCCCCCGTTTTATAATGCATTTTCTAAGCTTTCATCAATAGTTTTAATTCCAAAATCCCTTGCCCATCATTGTTTGATACATTTCAAGCTCTTTTTTCTCACTCCTTGTTCGATTCTTTTTTATCCCTTCAGCTTCCCATTTCTTTTCAGCTTCACACATTTCAATCTTCTCCTTTTCCACTAGTTTCTTTAAATCCAACCATTCCATATCCTGTATCAAACAACAAATCTCTTTACAAACTAGGAAAGCTTGTTTGCTGCATTCCAAGGCCTTTCTCCCGTATAAAATACTAGAACGTGCACCATGGGTAGTTTATCTTTTGTATCGTATATATAAGAAAAGAAGAGATTTTTTTCTCTTCATATCAATTACTTAATACTCGTTTTAAATTTTCAACAGATATTGAACAAACCTTAGAAATTTCATTGACACTCATTCCATTCCTTATCATCGTCTTGTACAAAAGAACCTGTCCTAGTTCTACACCCTGTTCAATTCCCTGTTCGATGCCTTGTTCGATTCCTTGTTCGATTCCTTTTTTTATTCCTTCAGCTTCCCATTCCTTTGACTTTACCTCAAGCCATCTCTTTTCAGCTTCACACATTTCAATTTCCTCCTTTTCCTCTAATTCTTCTAAATCCAACCATTCTACATCCGTCAATGTCTTGACGACTTTTAACACACTGCTTTTCACAAGCCCAAAGCCATTGATCGTTCCTTCATAAATAGACTGATCATAAATACTTCGACATATGTAGAATAGATTATGTACGTCTTCTTCATTAAAATTATATGAAGTATTCCCTGTGATTTCAATCAGATTCATTTGGTAGTCATGAAAATAGGATTCACATCTTTCATCCACCTCTACAAGTTGGGAAAGCTTATTTGCTGCATTCCAAGGCCTTTCGCCTGTATAGAATACCAGAATGTGCACCATGGGTAGTTTTTCTTTCGTTTTATTCTTCTTTGACTTCTTTAACATTCTGTCATACGCTACATACTCATATGCAGCAGCTCTTACAACCATCGAAGCATCCACATAGCTTTGATTCTCAATAATGAATGCACTATAAAGATTTCCATCATTATACTTACGAATCACATCCACATGCTTTTCTAGATCCATATTTGAATCATTCATCTCTGAATCAAGTTCCATACAGTTTTCAGGTTTAAGAACTCTTTCTCCATTAAAGAAGTCGACAAAATAGGCATTGTTTTCTAAAAACTCCTTCATTATTTTATCTTTAGTTTTATTCATGTGATTTACTCAACTCCCATATCTAATACGAAATAAAAAGAGGTTTTTCGAGAAAACTTGCATTTGTTAAGATATTTTTACAATTAAATATAGAATTAATTAACCAAAATATGTATAATAAGCCCATAAAGGGAGTAGCCGGCACAAATATGTGTTTACAGCTTCGTCAATACGATATTAAATCCGGACTGTGATGAAATGGCAAGACTTTGGTACATAAGACCAGAGTCTTTTTATTTTATCTGGTCCAGGAGGAACTATATGAACATAATTTTATTAGTATTAGGATTTATTCTACTACTCAAAGGAGCCGATTGGTTTGTCGATGGAGCAAGCAGTATCGCATCACGCTTTGGCATACCCCAACTCATCATTGGACTTACTATCGTTGCGATGGGAACGAGTCTACCAGAAGCTTTTGTTTCTATAACAGCCGCTTTAAAATCCAATGCTGCCATTACGATTGGAAATGTTGTTGGAAGTAATATTTTAAATGTAGGAATTATTCTTGGCATTACAGCACTCATTCGTCCTTTACACATTCAAAATAGTACAATCAAATATGAAATGCCATTTATGATACTTGTAACACTTGTATTGATATTATTAGGTATCAACACAACTATTTCTCGTTTAGATGGAATTATTATGTGGTTATTCTTTCTTGGTTACTTATACTACATTTTTAAAATGTTTAAGAATCAAATGGAAGAAACTGAAATCAAACAAACAAACCCATTATTTATTCCACTCGGACTTGTATGTTTAATGGTTGGAAGTAACTTTGCGGTAGATGCAGCCACAAACATTGCCATTTCACTAGGTGTCAGTCAAAGATTTATCGGCCTAACAATCGTTGCCTTAGGAACTTCATTACCAGAACTTGTTACTTCTGTAACGGCTGCAAGAAAAGGCAATGCCGACATTGCGATTGGAAACATCATTGGATCTAATATCTTTAATATCTTATTTGTCGTAGGATCAAGTGCACTTATTACACCTGTACCTTTTGAATCCCACTTTATTATTGATTCCTTTGTCGCAATACTGATTGGTTTTGTCCTTTATATTTGCACTAAAAAAACAAGAGCACTCGACAAAAAAGCCGGTATACTCTTGTTGGTTACATATTTAATTTACTTTATCTATCTTCTTTAATAAATCACGAATCTCTTCTAATAAGACAACAGTGTCATCTTTTTTAGGTTCTTCCTGATCAAGTTGATCATTCGTTGTCTTTTTAAAATGCGCTAAAAACTTCAATGTTGCAAATATACATGCCGCTACAATTAAGAAATCCACAATCGGCATCAATATATCATTTACCAAGGAAGTAACGATTTTCCCCCAGCCATATTCATCACATTGCCTTTGGCGATAAACTCTTTAAATTCACTGATTGTTTTATTTGGCTTCATTTATTTCTTCTTATCAAAATGCAAAGTCTGTTTCAAAACTGTTGAACAAGCCAAGTCACCAATGACATTCACACAAGTAGCTCCCATGTCACACAAAGTATTTACTGAAATATAAACACCTAAAATTTGATTTGTTGGAATTCCTGCAATTGGACACAAAGCCGCAAAAGCAGCAATCGCACCACCAGGAACACCTGGAGTACCAATACTTAACAATACGTTACAAGCAAGGACAGTCACCATTGTTCCAATACTTAAATCAATACCTAAAGCTGTCGCAAAGAATGTAATCATAAATGACATCAAAATCGAAACGGCATCCATATTGATCGTTGCTCCTAAAGGTAAAGTTAAAGATGTGATTTCTTCTGGAATACCAATCTTTTCTGAAGCACACTTTAATGAAATGGGAATCGTAGCACTACTTGAACAAGTTCCAAACGCATTCAATCCTGCTGGTGCAATATCTTTAAAAAATTGAATTGGATTGTATTTTCCAAAGAATTTAACCATACCACCATAAATAATAAATGCATATAAATAGAACGTAATATATAAAGCCAATAATACTTGACCTAATTGAAGCATTGTATCCACACCATTTGAATACATAACTGTCGCAATACATGCGAATACTCCAAATGGAGTCACATACATAATTTTACTAATAATATAAATAGAAATTTGATAAATCGAATCACACAAATTAATAAATGGATCCGCTTTTTCCTTGATAGCCAAACATGCAAGGCCAATAATCACGGCAAACGCAAGAACTTGAAGCATATTTCCTGTTGCGAAAGCTTCTACTGGATTTGAAGGAATAATATTCTGTAAAGTATCCAACAAACCATTAAATGTTGCAGCTTCTACTTGCGTCTTAGTTGCTACAATATGCGCATTCTTACCCAAATGTAACATACGAGGTAAAACCAATCCTAAACCAGATGCCAAAGCTGTTGTACCTGTATACCATAATAAGGCATGTAAACCAACTTTACCTGTTTTGGCAATATCCCCAATTCCAATAATTCCCATCACTAAGCTTGTAAATACAAGTGGGAAAATCATCATTTTTAATGCCGACATATAAATGGAAGCAACAACGCTCAATGCGGTATTTGCCCATTCCGGCATAATAATTCCAACAATAACACCTGCAATCAAGCCAATAAAAATACCAAGTGTTATATTATATCCTTTCTTTTTCATAACTCTCCTCCAATAGTGTAAATATTTTATCATATAACTACATATATGTAAAAATTTACAAATACACTAAAAAAGACACTGCCTAAAACAGTGTCATTTGATTTTCTTCATCCAATCCCTCTAAAGCATTCATTTCAGCTAACTTTTCAACTAAAGTTTTTGAAAGCTGTGTACGCTTTAATACATCTTCCTTGGAAAGGAATGGTTTTTCTTCTCTAGCCTTTACAACAGATAAGCCTACGTTTGAACCCAAACCATCAATACTTGTAAAAGGCGGAATAATTGCTTTTGGATCATCTGGATCCACAATAAATTCGGTGGCTGCACTACGATTAATACTAATATTTGAGAATCTAAAGCCACGTAAAACCATTTCTAAAGCAAGTTCTAGCGTATCATAAATCGCCAATTCTTTATCACTTGGCTTTTGTGTTTTATCCTCTTTCATATGCTTGATATCCACCATTCTTTGACGAATGGCAGCCTCACCTTGAATCATTGTCTGCACATCATAGGCATCACAACGAATACTAAAATACATACAATAATAATGTACTGGCATATGCACCTTAAACCACGCAATACGTACAGCCATCATAACATAGGCAACCGCATGAGCCTTAGGGAACATGTACTTGATTTTTGTACAAGAATCAATAAACCATTCCGGTACATTGTTCGCCTTCATTTCAGTAATCCATTCATCTTTTAAACCTTTACCCTTACGAACACTTTCCATAATCGTAAACGATAATTTTGGCTTAACACCATAACCCATCAAATCAACCATGATATCATCACGACAACCAATAACTTCATTCAACTTACAAGTGCCATTATCAATCAAATCTTTGGCATTTCCAAGCCAAACATCCGTACCATGAGATAAACCAGAAATAGTAACCAATTCCGCAAAGGTTGTCGGTTTTGTAAGTTCAAGAATGCCACGAACAAATGGTGTACCAAACTCAGGAATACCAGCTGCTCCAGTCACTTCATTATATTTTGTCGTATCGATTTTCAGTGATTCTGTCGTAGAAAAAATAGCCATAGTTGCTTGATCATTCATTGGAATTTGACGAACATTGACTCCCGTAATTCGCTCTAACATTTTCATAGCCGTAGGATCGACATGACCTAAAATATCAAATTTTAAGATATTATCATGAATCTGATGGAAATCAAAATGCGTTGTTTTCCAAGTCGCATTTGGATTGTTTGCCGGATATTGAACTGGCGTAAAATCATGCACATCCATATCCAAAGGTACAACGACAATACCACCTGGGTGTCTTGCAGGTTCATAGCCACGTCCCTTTTCTGTAAGAACATGAACCACAACCGGTCCCTTCACACGCTTTGCCTCATTAAAAGGCTCACATTCCATTTCTTCCTCATATCCTTTGACATATCCATATGCCGTTTTTTCCTGTACAGTACCTACAGTACCCGCTCTAAAGACGTGATTATCTCCAAATACTTCTTTAGTGTATGCATGGGCATTTGGCTGATATTCACCTGAAAAGTTCAAATCGATATCGGGAACTTTATCCCCCTCAAAACCTAAGAATGTTTCAAACGGAATATCTTGACCATCTCCACGCATGATTTCTCCACATACTGGACAAACCTTATCGGGTAAATCAAAACCAGACTTAGCTTCATCTCCATCTAAGAATTCATAATGCTGGCAATTCTTACATACATAATGAGGTGTTAATGGATTTACTTCTGTGATATTCGACATTGTCGCAACAAAACTAGAACCTACAGATCCACGTGAACCTACTAGATATCCATCATCATTGCTCTTTTTCACAAGTAAGTGTGAAATATAATAAACTACATAGTAACCATGACCAATGATACTATCTAATTCACGTGTTAAACGCTTTTCAACAATGTCTGGCAAATCTTTTCCATACCATTGATGAGCTGTTTCAAAACAAATATCACGCAATTTTTGGTCTGAACCTTCAATATCAGGTGGATACAATTTATCTTTGATTGGAAAGATAGGCTCTGTTAATAACTTCAATTTATTTGTGTTTTCCACAACAACCTCATATGCTACATCTTCACCCATCCATTCAAATGCCTTCAGCATTTCATCTGTTGTCAACAAATGCTGATTTGGATTGCTCGTAGCTTTGCGCAATTGCTTATTATAAATATATAGTGGATGCCTTGCATTACCAATTGCCTTGGCATTGATATACACATCTCGAAGACGTTTCTCATTTGGGTTTACATAATGCGCATCACTTGAAGCGATGACCATCTTACCAGCTTCTTTTGCGGTATCATAAATAAATTGTAGATACCATTTTAAATCATCTACATCCGTAATACTTCCACGATCCAATAAATTCTTATAACAGTCCAATGGCTGAAGTTCAATATAATCATAATAGCTCATGGCTGCAAACAATTCTTTTTTACTTCTTGTATGAGCCAATTCAAAAATCTCACCATTTTGGCAAGATGAACCAATCAATAAGTTTCCATTATCCCATTTCTTTGAGATTTCTTCCTTAATAATACGAGGCTGACCATTTTCTTTACCCATACTTACCAAATATTGCGTATGTGATAAAGTAATCAATTCAAATAGCTCTTTTAGGCCATCCTTATTCTTTGCGTATACAGTCATATGATATGGACGATTTCTTTCATAAGGTTTTTTTGAAGAATACTTTTCACATCCCACCTCCATATCAACCAATGTATCTAATGTAGCTTCATGACCTAACTGATTCATCATATTATACATGACTTGTGAAAGCACATCCGCATCATAATCGGCACGGTGAGCTCCTTCACCATCATAACTCACACGATAATGACGACATACACTTCCTAAATTAAAACGCTTTTGCTCATCCGGAAGCATTGCATACGATAGTGGTAAGGTATCAATCACTGGATTTGTTAGTTCATCACGACCTGTTTTTCGACATGCTGCATTCATAAAGCCAACATCAAAGGTTGCATTGTGCGCTACTAAAATGGAATCCCCAATAAATTCTAACAATTCATCTAATGCATCTTCAATTGGTTTTGCACGATCCACATCATTTTGAGTAATATGTGTTAAATTTGAAATATGTGCAGGAATTGTTCGTTTCGGATTGATAAACATTTGAAGACGACCTATTTCTTCACGATTTTTGATTTTCACACCACCAAACTCAATGATTTCATCACGAGTGTTAGATAAACCGGTTGTCTCTAAATCAAATACGACAAAAGTTGCGTCTTCTAATCTTCGATGATCATTATTGTAGACAATATGATATTTAGAGTCTGCCACAAGCATTTCACATCCATACAACATTTTGAATTCACGATTCGGATCTTGTTTGACCAAAGCCTCAATCTTATGTTGTGCCATTGGAAAAGCTTGTACAACCTGGTGATCACACACACCGATAGAATCCATTCCCCAATCGTAAGCTTGTTGGATAAATTCTTCAATAGCACAAACTCCATCCATTTCCGAAAAATTAGAGTGTACATGCCACTCTGTTCTTTTCACCTTGGCATGATCCTCTCTTCTCTTTTCTTGCGTGATTTCAAGCTTACGTACCATAAAAGAATCACACTTAGAAAATGAATCATAAACAACTTCTCCAGTTAAAACAACATGCATACCTTTTTTTACAGCCTGAATTTCCTCAATGGGACATCTAGCCCCTTCAAAACGTTTAGCAACGATTGCATCATCATAATCACTGATATATAACATCTGCAATGTTTTGCCACTTTTCATCACACGATTATCAATGTCAAAAATATGTCCTTCAATTTGTACATTTGAAAAACCAACTTGTAAATCCGCAATCTTATATGTTGTAGCCGATTCTTTTTTATAACTATTCGAAGATGAATATTGTTTATTCACCGACTCTTGTTTAACAGGTGTTGCAACAACCTGAACTTTTGCCGTTTCAATCGCAATATCATCCTCTACTTTTTTACATACAATTTCCTGATTAATCCCTACCTCTTTTAATTTTTTAATTAAATTAGGCAAAGCCAAATTTAATGCTGAAAGTCTAGCTTCATCTCGTGTAGAAAAACAAATTGTATCATTTTCTAAATAAGGATGAAGAAAACGAAAATCTTTAACATCACTATACTTTTCTACAAAGTGATTCACATAACGATCTAATTCATCCATTTCTA
>ENA-ORSS01002993-ORSS01002993.1-human-gut-metagenome-genome-assembly--contig:-NODE-2993-length-14287-cov-2.819351_pt1 | contig 14287 bp, 13 predicted proteins | sample MGYA00241899_ERZ509162 | MGnify/ENA primary metagenome ERZ509162 (study PRJEB26280, sample SAMEA2338641) | human gut metagenome | biome: human gut; feature: human-associated habitat; material: faeces... | reverse complement strand
TAAAAGTAAAAATGAAAAGATATCGAGAATTTTTTTTGTAAAGAAATAGCTAAGTATTGGAATAATAATTCCTATGAAAATCCAAAACGAAAAATTTCTTTTTTTGTTTTTTATTAACAACTCCAAGAAAAAAAGAATAATCATAAATAATGCAGTATAATGGATAGATGACGCGACGACATATAGCAACAAAGCTGGTACGTATTTTTTATTATCTAACAAATTATATATAAATAACACTAAAGCGATAGCAATCGTTTGTCTGATTCCTGTAAGACTCATTGCGAAAGTTCCAATTGTAACATACAGTAAATATGTAATAAATAAATTATCAGAATATTTATAACAAAATAATCCTAGAGAAATAGTTACTAATGCTGCATAAAGTATTTGAAATCCCCTCCAATTTATTCCAAGTCTATGTAATATTAGTAATATTACTCTAAATCCATTCTCCTCTTTTATAAACTCAATAAAAGAAGAGAATGGTAAAATATTATAATTTATTTGATAATCTTTTAAATAAGCATATGAATCTGTTCCAACAGATATATCCCTAAAAGAAATAATCAATAACAATAGAATAGAAACCATAATTATAAATGCTTTCTTTTTTTTAAGCTCTTTACGATAACTATTTTGTACAAAATCAATTTCATACTGATTTGTCATTTTAACTCTGTATTTTTGATTTAATAATAAATAAACCAAAAACGATATAAATATAAATACATAATATATATACATTGTCGAAAAAACATATTCCTTTCTTTTCTTCTTTAATCACATTATTTTATTCTATTATTTCTTATTTATATTTCTAACTAAGTCAATAAAGTCACATAGCACTATAAATAATTCGAATTTTTCTAGAATGATTAATGTTACCTATGTAAATTATCTAATTACTCAAAATATTATATTTTAGTTAACCATTGGCCAAACAATTGCGAATATCTTCTATAATCAAATAAGCCATTGTTTTTTACTATAGCTTTTTCTTTTAAATCAGTTAATTCTTCATTTAAATAATTAACTAATTCTTTTTCATTATTAATTATCAATCCAGAATCCGTATTCTCAATAATAGTTTTTAAATCCCCCGTATCTGTTGTAATTACTGAAGTACCGCATGATATGGCCTCCACAAATTTTGTTGAAAATCCTGCCATTGAAACCCGATTGTGAGGTCGAATGAAAATCATATAATCAGATGCACCTATTATTTTTAGAGTATCAACATGAGGTAATCTTCCAAAAAAAACTACCGAATCCTTTATACTGTTTAGCAATTCGCCGCTATTAGGATACAGTTCGTTAAATTGTTCTTTAGAAAAACCGACGATACGAAAAACAATACTATTCTTATTTTTAGATTTATTTATGGCTTCTAGTATTGGTAATAGGGATTCTTTACTTTTGCCCGGATTCCCTGCATATACCAGATTTAATTTTTCTGTGCTGAACTTAGAAACATTTTGACAACATTCAAAATCTTTAATGTCAACTAACGGGGGTATTTTAAGTGTATATTGATTTTCATAAAACTCTTCCAAATAACTACTAATGCAAATTATACCGTTAATGTTTTTTTGTATAACATTCATCCTAAGATAAGAATCAATTGCACAAGCAACACTTTTAGGAAATGTATACTCTTTTCCTGAATACCACTCAGTACAATCTGACACTAATTTAATATTCTTATTTACACAATACTTTCTTAACTTATATAACGCAATAGCAGGATAATTATATGTGATAATTAAATCAATTTTAGAATATTGCTTTATTACATTAATAATATCCTTAATACTTATCATTTTTTTTATATATCCAATAATTGATACTGGTCTTAATGTAGACCATACATCCATGTCATAAATATTACTTTTATTAGCAAGTACATCCTTCGATACATCAATTTTTTTTTCATCAATGAATATAACATTATGTCCACTATCCACTAACGCTTTTGCATTGTTCATTACTCTATTTGCTGCTGCATCCTTATCAGGCAACTCAAAAAATCCTACATATAGTATATTCATTCTATTCTTTTCCTTCTATTTTCGATACAACAATACAATTATTATTTCTAATTAACATATTGCTTTGATATTTTCCCTTAATAATTGTACCAGCTGCCACCACACAATTATCACCAATTTGTGAACCTCTCAAAATTATAGCATTTGCTCCTATCCAAACATTTTTCCCAATAATAATAGGATCCGTTTTATATAATTGTTCCTTTATACTATGTCCGACTACATTATGGTCATGATCATAAAATAGAACCCCAGGTCCAATTTCGCATCCATCCCCTATAATAATTTTTTCTTTTGCTGTAATGAGACAGTTATAATTAAAAGCCACATCATTTCCTATAGATACCTTTGCATTTTCACGTACTCTTATGCGAGTTCCAGTATGCGCTCGAACTTTATTGCCTAAACATAAAGTTGCATTTCGGCCTATCTCAATAGTTGTATCAGGTGAAAACCGTTCAACTAATTTGAAACGAAATGTTCTCATATGGAACAATTTAATTAGGCTCATTTTTATTAAACTATATACTACAGCTATTAGATTCTTCATTAAATTAGTCATTCTTTCCCCTTTTATACTTTAATTACTTCTGCTAATAATCCTTCCTTTTTATGAATCTAGAATCCTCTAGATTATAAGTTTCTTTTAATAGCATTCCCTTTTTCAACGAATTTTCACGATATTTATCCCAGGTACCAATGATTTTTGCTGGATTACCACCAATAATGGTATAAGGCGTAGAGAATGATTTTGTGACTACAGATCCCGCTGCAACAATAGTATTATTAGCTAATTCACATCCATACATAATTGTTGATCTCTCACCAATAAAACAATTATCACCAATTACAATTCTCCCAAATAATGATTTAGATTTATCTCCAATCTTAGTATAAGCAGCATCATGAGTAACAAATATTACTTCTGATGAAATAATCACATCATCGCCAATACTAAGTAAATGCTTTTCGCATAAATCCAGATTTGAATATATTGCACAATTATTTCCTATTTTTGCCCCCCCCCGGATAAAATAATCACAAATTATCTCATTATCATTTTTAAGTTTCGAACGAATCCTAGCTACATAATACCCAAAATGTCTCATAAATCACTCTCCAAGAATTTTTTTAATTTCTTCTAAATAAATCTTTGTTACGATATTGCGATCAAATTCTCTTTCCATTTTTTTTCTGGCTTCTTTTCCCATCTTTTCTTTTTGTTCAAATGAAAGTTCAAGAAACTGTTCAACCTTTTCTATCAACGATTGAACATCATTTACATTGCAAACATATCCCGTAACACCATCCGTAATTCCATCCATCACTCCTGGAACAGCAGATCCAATGCAAGGTCTTCCTACAGAACTATGTTCAAGTATTGTATTGGTCATTCCTTCATATTCACTTACATGAATACACAAATTTGATTCTGCAACCCTCGAATACATATCCTTAACAACGCCACAATAATTTACAATTCCTTTTTGCTGAAGTTCATCAATAATCGGTCTATATTGCTCGTCATCATAATCACCAAAAATTCTAAATTCCGTATATGGATATTTTTCCTTAATATACTTAGCACACGCTATATATTCTTCAATACCTTTAAATCTTACAATTCTTGCTACATAATCTATAATTATTTTTCCATTATTATATGGATATTCTGTATACGGATATTTTTCTAGATCTACACCAGATCCAGGCAAAAGACGATAATGAGTTCTATTTTTAAGCAAAGCTTGTGTATAATCTCTTTCATAACTGTTTTGATACATAATACAATTAGCCCTATTCTCTGAAATTTTATATAATAATTCTACTATGGCAATCAGTAATGGATTTCCTTTCATAACACCTGCATTATTGACAATGTAAGGTATATGTAGCCTCTTGCATAAATAGCTTGGATAATAAGATGTTTTTCCATTATAAGTCAATACTAAATCTGGCTTTTCTACAATCAATATTTTCTTTATATCTCTTAACAACCTTAATTCCTCAACTACATTCATTCCTCTTCGATTTATATCAATATTTGTAAATCTAATCCCTTTTTCCGTAAAATAATCTATTTTTTCTCCATATGGACTTACAAGAAGAACGTCATATCCTAAACTTTTCAACTTCAAGATAAATTCACTTCTAAAATTATAAAAATTATAATCTTTACATGAAAACAAAATTATTTTTTTCATTATTATCTTCCTTTTCTTCAATCTTCATTATATATTTTTTCAAGTGCAGTTGAAAACTCGTATGGACATTTCCAATTTTTTGAACAAACCGGCATAGTACAGTAATTATCACCAAAAACACTGCGAAATGTATGGTTACTTTTATAAATCATTCTAATAAATGGATTGAAAATTCTAGTTAATACTATTTTTTTTTGTTTACAACTTGCAATTTTTTGAACCATTTCATATGTACTGATTCTATGACTATCTCTAGGATATGTGTTTTCATTCAAATCATTATCTATTGAAAATTTCAAAAAATCACATAGATTTTCAACATAGATGAAATCTCTAAGATTTCTATATTTAGGAAATATTGGTGATTTCACTGCAAATTTCTCCAACTTTGGAAAATTGCCTTTATTTGTTTTACCATATATCATTGGCGGTCTAACAATGCATATATGAAACTGAGAAGTTCGCAATTCTTCAAGTTTAATATCAGCCTCATATTTGCTACGTTCATAAGGTGTACCCGGATGATATCCAAATTTTTCATGTTCTTCTCCCAATTCAATACCAAACACACCCATAGTCGAGATTTGAATAAATTGATTCACACCAGATTTTTTTGCTTTGCTGGCTAAATCTAATGCTAAATCTCTATTCACCTCATAATATAAAGATTCATCTATTTCATTAAATCTATGTACTATTGCACTAACATTGATTATAACTCTATACTTAGAAAAGGAAACTTTTTTCCAACCTTCGTGAGAATCAACAATATCTACATCATATTCATTACTTTTTTCTAGATATTGTTTAACATTATTACCGAGAAAACTATTTTCGCCAATAATCAGAACTTTCATTTTTACCTCTTTACTTCGACATATACATCATTATTACCAACTCAAAAATTTACCATTCTTAGTAGTAAACATTTCCGAATATCTTCTTTTCAATCTTGTACCATATTGAACATTAATATCTGGAAGTGTTTCACCAAGTAAATGTTTAATTTGTAGATACGGCAAATTCAAACCACCTGCAGCAAATATTGAAACTGTTGCATCAATTCTAGGATTAATCTCTAAAAGTCTACAACTTCCATCTTCTGCAAATTTAAAATCTAAACCAATATTTCCATCAAGTTTTAATTTTTCAACTACTTCTTTTGCAATTTTATATGCTTCATCATTTCTTTCTAGAATAGATTCCTGTGTAATGCTCATTACCATAACCGGATTTCTTCTCCCCGCCATATATAAAACTTTTCCGTTATCAGCAATTAAATCTACATCATATTCATCTCCTGATAAATATTCCATAACCATAATTTCAGGGAAGACATCTGCTTCCAGTAATGTTTTTTTCATATCTTCATAAGAAATAAAAAAAGAATCCGGTTTCTCATTAGCAAAAATATCAAATCTAGATTTGGTTGAATCTATAATTCTTACTCCTCTTGCTCCACTGCTTTCAGTTAGTTTTATACATACTGGCTTTTCTGGATAACCAACTTCTTGAATAGCTCTATCAAAATCATCAATAGATTTTATTACAGTATATTTTGATACAGGAATTTCATTTTTACTCATAAAATCAAATAACTTTAACTTATTATTTGCAATATACAAATTATCATTTAATGTCATTGATACTTTTATATTCTCAGCTTTAAAACTTTCAATATTTTCTAAAAGTACTGGTAGTTCAGCAGACATTTGCGGGATAAAAATATCTACATTCTCTTTCTTACAAATATCGATTATAGCATTGACATAATTAGGATCTTTGGCAGCAGGAACTTGATAAAATTTATCAACTAAATATTTATTGGTAGGATCAGAGCTCATATCACCACCAATAACTTTGATTTCTCTTTCTCCATTGTTTTTAAAACATTTAATTATTCCTGGCGCAAATTGTGATCCACTTGCACTCATCATTATCGTTATAGGTTTCATGATCAAACCTCCACTGATTCAAAAATATATGGAGCAAATATATCCTCTAATGTTTGCTCACGTTTAACACATGTTACATGATTTTTCAATATCATATAAATGGGAATATCTGGATGAATAAAAGGTGGTTTATCAACAATGGAATATCCCCCTACATTACAGATTTCAACTTTGTCTCCAATAGCCAATTGCCCTTCATAACCTGAATAAATCACATCTTGTTCAAGACATGTATATCCAACAAAATCCAAGTTCTTATAAGTTTTAGATTCAGGTTTATTAACAATTCGCATAGGCACTTTTTTTAAACCACAAATTTCACCAACATTATGAAAACTTCCATCAAGCAATGCAAAATACTTGTTTCTTATCTCTTTTATATCCAAAACACTCATAAATACATGAAAATACTTTGATACAAGCGTAGTTCCAGGCTCTGTAATAAGCATTGGTTTATTTATGCTATTTTCATAAAAGCTATTCATTTCACCCGCTACAACATTTGCATAATCCTCATATGTTGGAGTTTGTCCAAACTGTTCTTGCAATTCTGGATCTAGCTTTCCATACATTCCACTACCTAAATCTATATATTGAAGATTGCCCAATTGATATTCATCTATTAAATTGAGCATTCCAATAATTCGGTTTTTCCATGATTCCAATCCTCTGGCACGACTAATATGAAAATGCAATCCTCTAAGAGAAAGGTTATCTATATGCTTGATTTTATTTAATGCATTTTTGAAATCATCATTTTCAATATCTAATCCAAATCTTGAATGAAGACCATTGCCAATATCAAAATTGACTCTTACCCCTATTTCGAATTCTTTATTTGGATACCTTTTTACAATATCAATCACTTTTTTAAGTTCTCGCATATTATCTACATTAAGTAGACCGCCATTGAAAAGACTATGTTCTAACATTTCCCCTTTTCCTGGACCATTGTACACAATGTGTTCTGGAGGAAAACCAATTTTTAAGGCTAGTTGGTATTCCATGTCGGATACAACTTCCGCATAGCCTCCTAGACTTTTAACAAGGCTACAAACGGCAGGTGTGTAATTTGTCTTAAAAGAATAGGCAATTTGATAATTTTTATAAACAGATTTCATTGCATCTTCTAAATCATGATAATTTTCAATAAATTCATCTGCATAAAAAATATAATAAGGTGTTTTGATTTCATTCATGTCCATGTTTTATATCTCCATAAGCATCACTTGATTTTAATTCCCATCGATGCCCACTTATTGATTTCATCCGATGTGAATTTTTTATTTGAACGATACTGATGCAACATCGGTCTATCATCAGCACCATAGTTATTTTTCATTCTCTTATATAAAATGATAAAAGTATAAATAATCACTTTAATATCTAAGATAAATGAAACATTTTCGGCATAATAAACTTCATATTCAAGTTGCGTTTCCCAATCACATTGGCATTCGCCACATAAACTATCTGGAGGAAGTAACCCACCTCTCACTTTATGAGCTACTCTTTCATCTTCTTCGTAATATGGCAAATAAAACTTAGGTTGTGGCCGAGGACCAATAATTGACATATCCCCTTTAAAAATCATAAATAATTCAGGAAGCTCGTCCAATGAAGTTGATCTTAGTGTAATGCCAAACTTTGTTAGTCTTTGTTTTTCTGGAAGTAATTCTCCCTTTTCATCTGTTTCATTTGTCATGGAACGAAATTTATATAGCTTAAAGATTTTTTCGTCTTTACCAATTCGATCCTGTGCAAATAACACGGGACTTCCCATTTGAATTCTTACAATAATAGCAATAATCAAATAAATTGGTGACAAAATAATGATTGCCAGGCCAGAAATAATAATATCTAATAACCGCTTAATAAACAGTTTATACATATCTTCCTAACCTCTCATAAAGACGCATTCAAAAGCTTCTGCATAATTACATCCAGCTTGCGATCCTCGATAGGCTGCAAGGCCTTCTAATGCTTCATTACTACGTGGGTGAGGATATGGTCTCATGACGCCTTTGTATGCAGATAATGCTTTTATTTTACGGTCAACACCTTCTTTGCCAATTTCGACAAAGTAATTTGGTATAAAACGTTTCGATGAGCTATCCAAAGCCCATTCTGTACTGGATGGCACTTCCATATATAGTAATTGTTTTAATGGAGCTATGTTTTCTCTTCGTTGAAACAAACGACTTGCAGCTTGAACAGCATACGATGTTTGAACATGATCGTTGTTTGTATCAGATGGATGATGCGTAATGATTGCTTCTGCATTCCAATCTTCAATGCACTTTTCAACAAATTGAACTAAGTCTAGATGTGCCACCGTATTCATTTTAATGTTAGGAAAATTCGCATGATAAACCTTATTAACACCTAATAGATGCAATGCATTTTCTTCATCAGCTGATAATGTAGAAGATAAATCTTTTCTTGCTGCAGCCTGAGAAACCATGATTGCTAATGCTACATTATGACCTTCTTTTACTAATTTATGAATTGTTGCACCTGCTCCTAATACCTCATCATCCGGATGAGCTACGACAACTAAATAATTCATTTTATCTCTCCTTTATCTCTTAAAAAACGACCAGTAAGAAAGAATCTATATACTGGTCTGTGTGTTCTCTATAAATACTACTTTGTTTCTAAGTCTGGATGATACGTTGGTACAATTTTTTGTACGATTTCTTTTATGTCATTGACTTCTTGATAACTTGCTTCATCAATGTAAGCTAGATCTTTTTCAAATTGTTGATCATCCATTTTGATTGGATGGCCAATAAAGATTAGCTTATTTTCGGTTTTTGTCATTCCTTCTTCATCCATTAATAATTCTTCATAGAGCTTTTCTCCTGGTCTTAGTCCAGTATATTCTACCTTAATGTCTACATCTGGGGTTAAACCAGATAATTTAATTAGGTTTCTTGCCATATCATCAATTTTGACAGGTTCTCCCATGTCTAAGACAAAGATTTCGCCACCTTTGGCATAAAGGCTTGCTTCTAAAACAAGGGATACGGCTTCTGGTATGGTCATAAAATAACGAATGATGTTTGGATCAGTTACTGTAACAGGTCCACCTTCGGCAATTTGTTTTTTAAACAAAGGAATCACAGAACCATTTGAACCTAATACATTTCCAAAACGAACCGCCATATAAATCGTTTCCGGATGTTTCCGAGACATCATTTGAATAACCATTTCACACAAACGCTTGCTGGCGCCCATAATATTTGTTGGATTTACAGCTTTGTCCGTAGAAATCAACAAGAAACGTTTGACACCATATCTTGCTGCAGCTTGTGCAACTTTATAGGTTCCCATCACATTATTCTTAATCGATTCATTTGGACTGTCTTCCATTAATGGCACATGTTTATGCGCAGCCGCATGGAAAATAATCTCTGGACGATATTTGTCTAATACAGAATCTACACGTTTAGTATTTCGTACTGAACCAATTAAAGTAACTAGATTTAAATCTGGAACTTTACGTTTTAACTCTTGTTGGATCGAATACGCATTATTTTCATAAATATCAAAGATAATTAATTGTTTTGGTTTAGCTCTGGCAATCTGACGACAAAGTTCACTACCAATGGAACCTCCCCCACCAGTAACCATAACAACACGATTCTCTAATGATTTATAAATTTCTTCTAGATTAATATGCGTTTCTTCACGCCCTAAAAGCTCTTCAATTTCAACATCACGGATCTTAGAAACCTTGACATCTTCATTGACAATCTGTGCCATGCTCGGTACCGTTTGTACCTTACAATTGGTTTCTTTACAAATATTAATGATAGCCTTTTTATCCTGTGCACTTGCACTAGGCATGGCTAATATAATTTTATTAATATGATGTTTTTTAACTAATTCAGGAATAGTATGACGATTTCCTTCAATTTGAATACCCTCCAAATACCGTTTGTATTTATCTGGATTGTCATCCACTAAGGCTTCAACCTCGAAATCATGATTTGGATTACTACGACTTGCTTTAATGACCTCTCTAGCCGAAGAACCAGCTCCAACTAAAAGAACTCTTTCTCCACATGTTTCTTTCGAGTTATCCAAATTAATATACCGTAAGAAACGATACATAAAACGAATCGCTACACAAGAAACACCGCTAAAGAAATACCCCATTAAAAAGACACTTCGCGGTAAATTAAACCGGGGAATAAAAGAACATAAAACCACAGCAACAAGTAAGATAAGATAAGCTTCAATAATAGATATTAATTCATTCACACTCGCAAAAATCCATATACTATGGTACAAGCGCATGAAGTAATACACAAATATTGAAATAAGAACAATAACCGGAATAAACCAAGTTAAGTTAATAAGATATTTGGCTTCAATATTTGAAAGAACGAAGTCAAACCGCACCCATAGTGCAAAAAGATATGAAAACGCAATACAGACTATGTCTGCCAAAACAATCAGCAACAACCGCTTACGATAGGAAGAATCCTTCCCTAATTCACTTTTATTTAACTGCATAGTATCCCTTTCCCTTTAATATACAATTATTTACTTAATTAACCCATTTAATGCACTTTCTCCTTACTCATATCTGTAGCTAAACTATAAATATTATAAAGGATAAACAGTATTAACGCACTATGCGGAAGACCAGCTATAGTTCGTCAAGACCTAATTATGCTTATCTACTATATTACAAAGCTATAACATTAGCCATATTAGTTTACATTTTTACAAAGTACACAAGTTTCCTTTACAAAAAACCTAAAAAAAAGAAACATTCATGATTCCCATCAATGTTTCTTATTCCTGGTTTATGCTCTATTCCTCTGCACTTGTTCTAATTGCATCTTGTAGTAGATTTGGGCATGGATTTCTTCTTTTGAGATTTGATTGACTTCCTTTTCTTTATAGGTACTGGTAAAGAATTCATCCATGTAACAAATATTCTTTTTGACATCAAGGAAGCAATATACTATACCGGCAATTCCTTGATTCAAAACTAAGGTACGACTTTGTACCGATGCATGATCTTCCATAAGTTTACTTAGCCATTCACTGGAATCTAAATGATAAACGATCATCTTGCTCCCTCCTTTTTGTACTTTTATTATGGATAATAAGCGTCCAAAAAGACAGTGATTCTTTGTATATTCTAGGAAGTAAAAAAGAAAAAATTGGTTTTAAAAGAAAATATCTTTAAATTTATTTTTATATCAAAAATTTACAGAAATTTATATAAAAATCTATCCTTCTTTTTTTGTTTTTCTTTTCTTCAAAAGAAATTAAGCAGGGTTTCTCTTTTATTTAATAAGTTTTGGCTTTTGTTTAAAAGAAATGATTCATTCTTTATTTTCATTTATCTAAATCTATAGATAATAAGAGTGCAAATAAGAAAAGGATTATGACTCCTCGCATAATGATACGGACTTTTCTTATCCGCAACTACCGCCAAGGTTGTCTATAGAGATAACCTTTTTTATTTTATTGTAATCGCATACATTTTCTACTTGTTTAAATACTTAGGATCAAGCGATAATAGAAGAAAGAAACATACAAGGAGGAAATTCGTATGGCAAATCGTTTTGTATTGAATGGTGTTTCCTACCATGGCTATGGAGCTATCCAGGCTGTAAGTGAAGAAATCAAAGATCATCATTTTCAAAAAGCTTTGGTAACAAGTGATCCAGATTTAATTAAATTTGGGGTTACAAAAAAAGTCACAGATCTTTTGGATGAAGCCAAGATTGCGTATGAAGTCTTTAGCGAAATCCAACCAAATCCAACCATTGATAATGTAAAGAAAGGTCTAGAAGCTTTTAAAAACAGTGAAGCAGACTGTATTGTAGCCATTGGTGGTGGATCCAGTATGGATACCGCTAAAGCCATTGGGATTGTCGCAAAGAATCCGGAATTCTCAGATATTCGTTCTCTAGAAGGTGCCATTGTTTCGCCAAATGGCTGTGTACCAATCTTAGCCATTCCTACTACAGCTGGTACAGCTGCGGAAGTAACGATCAACTACGTTATTACCGATCCAGAAAAGAAACGTAAATTCGTTTGTGTGGATCCCCATGATATTCCGATCATTGCCTTTGTGGATCCAGATATGATGGCTTCGATGCCAGCCGGCTTAACCGCAGCTACCGGAATGGATGCCTTAACACACGCAATTGAAGCATATGTTTCTACCTTGCACTGTCCATATACAGATCCGCTTGCATTACAGGCAATCGAGATGGTTCTTGATTATCTGCCGGCATCTTATCATTGCGATATGGTTGCAAGAGAGCAGATGCACTATGCACAGTGTCTGGCCGGAATGGCATTTTCTAATGCACTGCTTGGTATTGTCCATTCAATGGCTCATAAAACAGGAGCAGCATTTACAGGCGACCATATTATACACGGCTGTGCAAATGCCATGTACCTTCCTAAGGTAATTAAATATAATTCTAAAAATGCCGAAGCGGCGGAACGATATGCTGAAATTGCTAAGTTCATTGATCTTAAGGGCAGTACTACGGAAGAACTGGTTGACGCACTTATTGCAGAGCTTAGAAGTATGAACGATCAGCTGGATATTCCGCAGGCTATTAAGTTCTATGGCGCAGGTGGAGTTAAAGCCGATTCAAGTGTAATTGATGAAAAGGAATTTATGGAAAAAAAGAAAGTGGAGGAAACAAAATGAAAATCGCAGTCATCGGGGGAGCAGGCGTCAGAACCGTCATTTTTATCAACGGCCTGCTGGCAAGATACAAGGCACTTCATATTGACGAGGTAGCGCTCTATGACATCAATCAGGAGAAACAGCAGATCATCACAAAGCTGTGCCGCCATGTGGTAAACAGAAATCACAAGGATCTGATTGTAACGGAATCTGCGGATGTGCGTAAGGTATTGCAGGACGCGGATTATGTGGTAACAACGCTGCGCGTCGGCGGCGACCATTCCCGTGTTATGGATGAAACAATCGCATTAAACGCAGGCGTAATCGGACAGGAAACGACCGGTGTCGGTGGATTTTCGATGGCAGTGCGCACGATTCCGATTTTGCTGGAGTACTGCAGGCTGATTAATGAAATTGCACCGAACGCATGGATTTTCAATTTCACGAACCCGTCCGGTCTGGTGACACAGGCGTTAAAGAGCGCAGGCTATGAAAAGGTGATCGGCATCTGCGATGCGCCCAGCAGCACAAAATTCCGTATGGCAGCAAAGCTCGGCGTGGATGAAAAAGACCTGTATGTGGAATTCTTCGGATTAAATCATCTTTCCTGGATTCGCAGCGTGAAGATCAGGGACGAGGAGATTCTGCCCAGGCTCCTTGCAGACGACGCATTTTTAAAGAGCATTCAGGAATTTTCCATGTTCGATCCCGATTTGTTGCGGATGATCGGATTTTTGCCGAATGAATATCTCTACTACTATTATCATCGGGAAAAAGCGCTCGCCAATATCTTAAAATCCGGTGCGACCAGAGGTCAGACGATCGAGCAGGTCAACAAGCAGATGATGGAAGAGTTAAAGGCGATGGATATGGACGCCGATCCCGAAGGCGCACTGCAGATTTTCCTGTACTATATGCAGGTTCGTGAAAATTCCTACATGAGTATCGAATCCGGTCTTGCAAAGCGCCCGCTTCTGGAAAAAGGGCAGCTGGAAGTGCCTGATGGCATGGGATATGCAGGCGTTATGCTTGACTGCATCGAGGGGCTGCAGAGCAAGGACGGACGCGATCTGGTGCTTTCCGTGGAAAATCAGGGAAGCATCCCCGGTCTTGAGGATCGCGATGTGGTGGAAGTTACCTGTCATGTGGATGAAACCGGGATTCATCCGGTGAGGGTGGAGGAAGTTCCGGAGCACTGCTATCTGCTGATGCGTCTGATTAAGATGTACGAAAAGGAAACCGTAGAGGCGGTACAGGAACAGTCCGAGGAAAAAGCGGTCCAGGCGCTGATGCTGCATCCGCTGGTCAATTCCTACTCGTTGGCAAAAGAGCTTGTTGCAGCTTACAGCCAGGCATACGGTGGACTATTCCATAAGGCATAAGGATGCGTGAAAAGGGGAC
>ENA-ORSS01002988-ORSS01002988.1-human-gut-metagenome-genome-assembly--contig:-NODE-2988-length-14301-cov-4.848800_pt1 | contig 14301 bp, 9 predicted proteins | sample MGYA00241899_ERZ509162 | MGnify/ENA primary metagenome ERZ509162 (study PRJEB26280, sample SAMEA2338641) | human gut metagenome | biome: human gut; feature: human-associated habitat; material: faeces... | reverse complement strand
ACGGTTATCCCGGCAAACTGACGGCTAAGAACTGGGCAAAACGTGTAAAGGTATCACCAGATACAGCAGCACGCGATATAAAAGATCTGGTAGAAAAGGATATTCTGATACCCCAGCAGGGGCGGGTTCGTGACGTATTCTACGGAATCCAGTGCAATGAGTCTATCATTGTCATCCCCATGCCGGAAGATGTATAATCGTTCATCATACAAACATAAAGGCTGTGTGACATCGGTTCATTCAGACCGGCACACAGCCTTTATGCTTATCTTTTATTTACCACTCATATATGCTTCCCGATAATTTTCCTGAAGCATTTTCTCAATATCACTCTCCCGATAAAGGATTTTACCTCCCAACTGATAATAGGATATTCTCCCTTCATTACGATAATCCTGAAGCGTGCGTCTGCTCAGTTTCAATTGTGCCGACACTTCCTTGTCGGTCAGATAGCGTTCACCGCCCAGTACGGGACGGTTTCCGACCGCCAGATTCTCAATCCCGACCAACATACGGTCAAGACTTCCCATGATACGGTGTACCCATTCTCTGCTGTCTGTTCTCAGTTCACTCATGTTATTATGGATTTAGTGGTTATTGTTTAACTGTTATATGTTACGTCCTCTGTAAAGAGCCTCTTTTCTTCTGTCCTCAACTTTCTTGACGATACCCTGCACATCTTCCGGCTTATAGAATATCTTGTGATTGATTTGAGAAAATGGCAGAGTACCGTTATCTCGGAGTGTCTGTAAGGTGCGGGGCGAGATGTTCAGATACCGGCACACGTCCTGATTGTCCATCCACTTGTGCAGCGTCCTGTCGTTCTCCCGGTTGCAAATTTCCATGACCCGATGCTCAAAGTATTCAAACTTACGCACCAATTCCTCAAACAGTTGTTTTTCTATTCCTACAAATTCCATATCGTTTCCTTTTTTGTTGATTGATGTTTATTCTTTTTTCGTTGTTTGCGACAAAGAAAAGCCATATATTCTGAAAGGCAATGGTTTCCGCTTAACTGGCAGCATGTGGCGCTGATTATCTTAGTTATGAGGCCACATTCATATCCTTTTCTGTTAATATCCCTATATTCAGGGACTCCATCCAATAACGATTTACAGAATAAAAGATCTATGAATCTGATTCAATAAAGGTTCATAGCAATGGATAAGGAATGGTTTATTTCCCTGTAACCTTACTTCATTACTTTTCCAAGCCATTGATTAGATAAGGAAGCAAAGAAGTGTTCCTTCAATGATTCACAGACGTGAATGTTTACAACAGTACGACAATACGACATTAAGTCAGTAAATATTCAAGTCAATAGATCAGTAACTGTTTGAATCCCAGGTTCATTGTTTCATCAAACAGGAGAAATACCGCATTCCACACCGATTGCCCTGCATACAAACTGCAACAAGCCACATTGTTGCCACAACCCGACCAACTGTTTGACTATTGGTAACTTATATTCTTTTTTTGCCAGACAATTCATTCCGAGATATATCGGGATATGGCAAACAAAATGAGAAAACAAATGATGAACAGAAACGGAAAAACAGGTCTGTCCCCTCCATAAAATGATACCGACAACGGTATTATTTCTCCCCAATTTATAGGGAGCATATTCAGAGACGCTCAAAATAGCGGGAATCTGGTTTTTAGTGGAGCAAGTTTGTGTTTCGGGCAGACCGAAACCGCTTGCTCCCACTACAAGAGGCAGTGAGAGGTTCATCCCGCTGGTCTAATCGGTACATTCATTTTATACAATAGTCAACAGATGGAAAAGAGACAGAATACAGAAAGAAACAACAAGGGCGGTCGTCCTCCCAAGAGTACGACCGACAAACTGAAATACCGTGTTACCGTGAAACTGGCGACACCGGATTACTACACGCTGAAAAGCAGGGCAAGAAGCGCAGGCATATCGGCAAGCGAATACCTGAGGGAATGTTTCCGTAAAGGATATGTACGGCAAAGACTTACAGCGGAACATTCCGACTATATCCGTAGGCTATGCGGTATGGCGAACAATCTGAACCAGCTGGCTCATAAGGCAAATGCCGGAGGATTCGATACGGCAAAACTGGAATGCCGTGTACAGGTGGCAAGAATCGAAGAACTGCTGAACCACATCCTGCTATGATTGCGAAGATTGTAAAGGGAAGCGGATTTCGTGAGGTTACCGGTTATATCATTGACAGTAAAAAGAATGCCAGGATTATCGCACATGCCGGCTTGTTCATTGAGGATGTTACCACAATTACAAAGGCTTTCGAAGCACAGGCCGGAATGAATCCGAAAGTATCCAGACCGGTCGGACACATTGCACTTGGATTTTCCAAAGAGGATGAAAGCAGGCTGACCAGCCGGATTATGGCAGAAATAGCTTTGGAATACATGGAACGGATGGGCATAAGGAACACACAGTTCTTTATAGCCAGACATTTCGACAAGGAGCATCCCCATATACATATTGCCTACAACCGGATAGACAATGATGGCAGGACCATATCCGACAAAAACGAGCGGTTACGGAATGCACGCATCTGCAAGGAACTGACTTTGAAATATGGTCTGCACATGGCCAAAGGCAAGGATCATGTCAAGACTGAACGCTTAAGAGAACCGGACAAGACAAAATATGCACTTTACAGTCTGCTTAAAACGGAAGTCGGAAAGGCCGGAAACTGGAAGGAGCTGATTGCCGGATTAAGCGAAAAGGGAGTGGATGTACGGTTTAAATACAAGGGAAAATCCGATGAAGTACAGGGTGTCGTGTTCATCATGAACGGTTATTCCTTCAGCGGTTCCAAGATTGACAGGCAGTTCAGCTATTCCAAGATATATGCCGCGTTAAAGACACCAGCATATTCGGAAACAAAAAGACAGGTAGTTGTTCAGAGTGAACCGGCATATCAACAGGAACCGCATGGCTATGAATTATACAGCGGTTCTTTAGGTCTGTTCACACCGAACCCGCAACCGGAACAACCAGAAGGTTATCCGGACGATTATTTGAGAAAGAAGAAAAAGAAAAAACAACGTAAAATAAGATGGTAAAGTATGGAAAAAGACAATGTATATGTTTTGTTTGAAGAAATCAAGAACAAAATTGAGATGATAAACGGGAAGCTGGAACAGAAGACCGAAACACCTACTGATGGACAGGCAGAAGAAGTGATCCCGACATGCGTAAGGCATATTCACCGGCATAGTTTTGACATCAGGTCAAGCAAAGTATTTTCTCTTTTGGTCGGAATGGGAGTGGTATGCAACCTGTCCTTATGGGGAAATATCAGACTTTGGCAGTCCAACCGGCAATATGCAGACGATGCCCTGAAGTTCCGTGCCATCCGTTCCTGGAGTAGATGTACTCCAGAAGATATTCTTTGGCTGGACAAGGTTTTCGATATTCATCGTGACGAGAGGGCCATCGAATGGGTCAGAAAACAGGCTGACCGGTACGAGAACTAGCTGAAAGCTGTTTCCGACAGCCTGATGCAGGAGAAACTTAAGTTGCAGGTAGAATCTGAATCCGATTGATATGGCCAGTGTTAGCTTTATTAATAGGAAATATAAAGCCCAATGATATTATAAAAGAACATAAAATACAATCATTTAAAAAGGTGAAGTGCACCCCAAAAGTTTTATGTCTAACTTTTAGGGTGTACTTCAGTTTATTTTAAGTATTTATCTAAAATAGCTTGTTTTCGTTTGGCACTGTCATTGATGATGGCTTTAGCTTTTCTTATATTGCTCTCGTAAACAGAAACCTTCTTGATAATATCTTCCTGTACATCAGAATCCGGAATAGGAAGCATTAAATTATTGATGTCAGATTGATTAATGCTGGGATATGAGCCTTTTGGCATGGCATTTATCATTTGAGCCATCAATTTTTGACTATATCTAAAACAAAGATATATCAACTTATTCAGAAGTTTCTTAGTGTTTTTACTCCTAATTATGGCAAATCCAGTAGAATATATAGTATCCGGCCGTTCCGAATCAAGATACGCAAAACCACGAAGATTTGGACGTACGGTCGAAATTAATGTTGATTCGCCTTTTGCTAACCGTCTTGCTCTTGACGGAGCGTTTTCACCTATAATTTTTTTGTCAAAACTTATAATTCCAGTTTCATTTTCTACTGCATCAATATCAACATAGGTATATTCTTTTTCTGGAGTTTCATTAGGATTTATGCTAAACTCATTCAAAAAACAAACCTCACTAAATTTGGTAGGATTACCTTGTATAGAATTGATAATACTTTCTATTTGTTTCAAAGACCTGCTTATTTCTTCTTCAGCTTTGTTCACTTCTTTATCAACAGCTTCAGCTTCAATCACAATGCTCTTGATAATTTCTTTTGGTGCATCGGGTATTGGCATTTGCTCATAGAAGTACTGTGGAACACGTCGATGCCCACTTGCTCCTGTCATATTTGACGCTGCTACTTTACGAATATATTCACGATTAATAAATTCTAAGACATATTTTGCTCTTTCTTTATTTGATGCACGAATAACATGAAATTCCGTACTACCAAAACCAATCTGATTTGTTAGATTTTCCGCTAAAGCACATTTCCCATTCTCCATACATGGAGTAATTTTTGCGACCAATACATCATTCTCTCTAAAATTTGTATAACCACCTGATGATATCTCAGATATAGGACGATCAATCTTATTTTTTATTGTACCTAATCCCAATGAAGACATTTCAACAAAAGATGCTAATGTTTTACCGTCAATATCATGGAATTCATCTCTTGAAGGATTGATTGCTAGAACAAATTTTTTTAACGGTATTATATCGTATTTACTTTCAACATTAATTTGGAGAGCAATACTTGTCTTTATCGTCTTATCAAACGCAGTCTGTTTAAAGTCTATCATATCCACAAGTCTTGCTTGTGAAACTACTTCAGACAAATCTTCAGGAACAATGACATCTTCATTCAAGAAATTTTTGCGAATCAAAGTGTTAATTTTCTCAGGGTCATACAAATTATCAGGATTAAATAAAGGAGTACGTATTCCATTTATTCCACGAATTTGTTGAACCGTATCGTCATCATCTCCTTCATCATCGTTTTCTGACTTAGATTTCGTCAAGTGAAGATATTCAATGCCTTCATTACCTTTACTGTCACTCCATCCGTAACCCAAGAATTTTTTTATTGCAGCAGTCGTTGTTGGAGACTTTACAATAAGTACAGAAGTATCTACAGTAAATGCAAGTAAGAAAATATAGATTTTTTCTCGCTCTATCGAAATAATAAAATTACGCAAAGACTTTTCTTTTTCTGTTTTTTTCTGAGCATCTGTTTGCAGGCGGAAAGCTTGCGTTTTACTTCTTGCACGGAATCGGTTACGAATATCTTTTGCCGCATCACACACTCCCTTCATTACATTACGGTCTGTACTGTCAAAAGACTCGTAATAAGATTGGAATACCTCTGTTTCAGACAAGGCCTCATTAATTGTTCCATCTTTAAGGAATGTACGATAATCTTCAAGTCCATATCCACAGTGGTCACAGTAGGCTTGCAGCAGATGTTCATCCTGATATACATCTTCAGCATTGTCGTTAGTATTAAACCAGGTTTTGACACGGTTACGATAATGCTCTGCAGCAGGAGTATTAGTCTCTTTTCTACGAAGAAACAATACGACAGTGTTGGTCCCAGTCTTTCCAAATGTTCCACTGCCGAATTCTGCAAGAGAAACAATATCAAAGTTTTCCAATATTATTTCTCTTGCACGAGCATAGATGCCGCCCTTATTGAGTACAGAAATAGGTAATACAATACCGGCAACTCCACCAGCACGCATTAATTGTGCTGAGCGTTCCATAAAGAAAGTTTCTATGGCATTGTTTTTCGCTGTATTGATGTTCTTGTTAAATAGGGAGAACATGGCACGGTCGCTGTCGCTGAGTGTCTCAAGAAAGCCTGTTACAGCGTATGGAGGATTGGCGACAAGTACATCATAACTGTTTTGTTGTAGAGCATCGTGTGGCTGTAGGGCATCGGCATAAATGATATTCGTCTCGTCGTGTCCATACATAAATGCAGAAACCTTAGAGACTTTAGACAAACGATATTCTTTTTCTATACCTGTGATATGCTTGTAATATTCATGGATGTCAATATCCGGACGATGCTTTTTCACAAAATCTTTGATTCTTACAGCATATTCTGTAAGGAAATGACCAGCACCACAAGCATAATCTATGCACGAAGGTACACTTTTGCTTTGGTTTACAATCTGTTCCAAGGGAAGAGAAGAAACAATGAAGCGAACTATCGGCATGGGAGTGAAGTATTGACCTTCACTTTGCTTCACACCTTTTGTAAGGAAACCTTCAAAAAGATCTCCCAAAAATTGGTTGGTTTCAGTATCTTTCCCTTCTTCTGTAGTAGATTTCAACTTTATATTCTGTAGCATCAACAATACTTCACGTAGAATCTTGGCATTTTCTTTGAAAAGACGTTCGTTATGGACACTAATGAACGAAAAGTCATTGTCTGAATAAAACTTGAGCGCACGAAAATACTCCATTACGGTCTTCATTGTCGCATCCGGGTCTTTCTTATACCATCGGAAAGCTTTTTCTATCTGTTCATTTTCTATGTAAGTAACAGTTTCATTCAAAAATTTTTCCATTCCGTCACGATATAGTCTCTGTAAACGGTCTTGTAAAGAAAAGTCGTCATCGTAAGCAGCACCTTTCCAATAGAAATGTAAGTTATCCGGATTATTTGTCTCATCAACTACTTTTGCAAGGAATAGATTAACGAGTTTATCGAAAGCATTCTCCTTGGCTCCAACATTGTGCCGGCGAAGAATTGTTGCGAACTCGTTATATTTCTTTTTTATTTCTTCATTGCTAATTGGATATAAATCCTTGACTGAAAATTTGTTTTTACCTATATGGTAAGGCTGGATGTCATCTTCAAATAAACCTCGTGTTGCCGCATCGCATTGGTATGTATCATGCCATACACGAAACAACTGTTTATTGTTCTTCGCATCTTTATATGTAAGTAAATTATTATTGTTTATCAACAGATCTTCGTTATCCTGCACATTTATCAGATAATAATCAGGCTTTATCTTTTCTCCATCTAAATCTGATGTATAAAGACAAAGAAACTTTGTTGCCTGCTCTTGTTGAAAGTAACTAAATAATTGCGCACCGTCTTCAAGAGTATCTTTCCATGCACCATCAAATTCATCAGGTTTCTTACACTCGATGATTAACAGAGATTCTTTGTCTGTAGCCATTTCTCCAGATAAGCTACAATGTGTTCGCACCCAAATATCTGCATAACCTCCCTTTTGAGTATGCCCAAGTTTCCAAGCCGGTTCAAGTTCTATATGCTCAGGCTTATATCCCATCGAAAGCAAACGATCAATACACTCAAATACGACGAAATTTTCTGGCTCAGAAAAATTACTTGTTGTCTCACGTCCGACAGTTATACCAACCTCCTCATAATAAAAACGCTCATTCCTCACATCGACTTTCAACGGAGCACTAACATTTTCATATGATTTTATGAACACATCACCATCCTGTTCGAAACACAGAATAGAGAGTATTTTTTTTATATTGTCTTTTGTTATCATTTTTATAAAATAGGGGCTAATTGTTTACACTTAATCAGATGACTATACAATCTATATCGATTTTAACTCAATAATAAAGTGCCATAATCAGTCATTATTACTGCCATTGATAAGTTGGCGAGGATCCACATTCAAAAGTTCTGCAATCTTCACAAGCATATCAAGAGAGGGCTGCATTTTGTTAGAACACCATCTTGAAACGGTTGCTTCGTTTTTACCAACTTGTCCAGCCAACCATTTTCCTGTTTTACCATTCTCAACTAAAACCACTTTCAGTCTATTGATTTTTTGAGATTTCATATGCATTAATTTGTCTATTAATTACAATAGTTTGACTTATGGTGCAAATTTAGCAATAATGCTTAATTCATCGGTCTGTTTTTTTAGAAAAGCACATTAAATATGTCCAAAAAACAAACACATTCATTACCTTTGTATATTATTGATTATTATTACATAAACATTCAACCTAAAACAGCATAAGTTATGCAAATACGTTATTCTAAGATCTTTATAATTCAAAATGATATACCTTCTGCTAATGAAGCTGTATTTGATAGAACTGAAAATGTTCATGAATATATTGAAGCTATTACAACAGAGTTAACTAACAATTCTGTTACTCGTCAATATTGCTTTGACGAACAATATCAAACAGCTAAAAATGATGTAATTTTTATTATAACAAAAATTAACTCCTTATGTTCTATTCCAAATGAAGATGAACTTCATGCTGAAATAGATGAAGGTCTCAAAACCTACATTGAATCCCGTCCTGCACAACGGCTATCATCTATCGAAAAAGAATTTAATGATAATCATACTCAATTAAATCCAATACCTAAAGGAGTATTGATTGTTGCTGAGATAATTAATGAGGAAGGTAACTGTAAGCTAATTCTTGCAAAAGCTGATTATGCCGAATTTATGGAAGAGCTATCCGGGGATAAAAAATTGGGATTACCAACGAAAAAGAAGATTTATAAATCTGTATCTATAGAATATGTTTACGACAATCATGAATACACCATATCAAATGTCTTAGTATGTGATACTAGTAGTAGAGATGCTAAATATTGGTGGAGAAGTTTCTTAGAATTAAAAGAATTGAGGACCAATGAGCTTAATACAATAAATGCATATAAAGCTATAAAAGACAAAGTTATATCTCCTATTAGAAAAGATCATAAAACAGATTTTATCAATTTGTTCAACTTTAACCTTGCTTATTTCTCGTCAAATGACAATTTCAATATAGATGAATACATACAAAAGATACGAGATTATATTCCTGTAGATCACAATCTTAATAAGGAATCTTTAATAAATAAATTAAATACCCTTCCGGAGACAGAAAAATTTGATCGCACATTTCAAAAACAACCTACAAGCATTAGCGATAGAATGAGAAGGCAAGTTGTTCGTTTGGCAGACAACTTGGATTTATCCATAAAAGGCCAAATAGAAAATCTACAGAATGTTATTAAAGCAGAACTTGATGATCAAGGCAATAAAATAGTCGTAATATATTCTGATGAAGGTTACGAACATTTTATAAGAAACCAGCAATAATTAAATTATGAATACTCTATTTACATCTATAGTACAAAGACTTCTTATTCACCCTGTTCTGGAAGAGCCAAATAATAAGGAAACATCAATGGTGTATGAAGCCTCGTATAAATGTCAAGGATTTCAAGACCAACTACCAACAGAAGATGAAATATGTATAGAGTTAGGTGAAGGTGATATTCTATGCTTAACAATTTTAGAAGCAGAAGATATTGCTATTACATATCGTTCACATAGCTCAGAACAAACTTGGGAAAAATTCATTAGAAAATGTAACGAAATAACTTACTCTGAAGAAGTTCCATTAAGTTTAAAAATAAAGATAGAAAAAAGACAAAATATCAATGTATTACATATATATGACTATGAATTGTTTTACAAGGATCTGTCAGCCAAACAATTAAAACAGTTTTTGGAAATATGGAATGTCAGAATGCAGTCCAATATTATGGTCTTTGTTCACTCTGACGAATTTGTATCTTGGCATACTCCAACTATATACTTTCAGAAATCATCAGAACATACTGAAATAATAGAACGTAATTATGACCGCTCACTTATATACGACAGAACCAATCGGTTAGTATATAGTGAGTTTACATATAGGAATATTCTACCTTTAGATTTTGAATTGTCATCTTTTGAGATTTCAGACCCTATTGCCAAATTATTTGCTATAGCATATTTTTATTATACACTTTCAAGCATATTTGATTTCAGTTCTTTTGCCAATAATCATATCAACTACAAAATTAATGGATTCAAAACTCGTGAATTCACAGTGCCTATTAATCTTACCGATTTACAAATAAGTATTCCAAATGTCAAGATATTAAGTGAAATCTATAATTGGATTTACTTAGAGGGTAATACCTATGACAAAATGATTATAGCACGAAATATTATTTCTATCAATCTTATTGATGGAGAATCGATTAACTTTACAAATTCTACATTTAGTGCTATTCAATCCAATTTTAGATATTACTCAAAAGAAAACGTAAAAAATTTTATAACTCTACGAAATGAACTTTCAAAAATCCTACTTGATCAAGAGAATAAAATAGCTTCTTTCGTATCTGATTTTGCATCTGATTTCAAGAAAAGCATTCTTCCTTCTATTACTTTCTTTATATCAGTCATAGCTATACGGGCTATATCACATCAAGAAATATTTGACGGATTTTCACCCAATATTATGAAAATCTCGATTCTTTTAGTTGTTCTTTCATTTGTCAATTTATTATATTCATTGTTCTTTGAACTGAACAGGAAGTTACACTATTCACAACAACAAATAAAGGATATAAAAGAAAGATATAGCAAACTTTTAACCGAAGAAGAAATTGCAGATATATTTCATGAAGGAGATAACTGCAAAAAAAGAAATTGTTTTATTTTTGCTCGTAAGCAACGTTGTTATAGTGTTTGTATGTGGGGGGCATGTATCCTCTTAATGTCAGCTTTTCTTTATTGGATAGGCTTAGATCAAGATTTTAAAAAAGTAGAAAAAAATGAGCACAATATTGAATATGTAGATTCTGTCAAGCGCGTATCACCAATTATTGATAATGCACCAGTTAATAATACTACTTGCGATACATTAAAGATAGATACAAATTCTTTAAAAAAATGATTCCTATAAGGAATTATATTGTATTTTTGTATTTGGAAACCTCCACACAACCTTGTGTAAAATATTGCAAGAATCCGGTGGAGCAATAGCGGGAGATTACTTCTTAAGCTAAAAGTTATATCAAAGATATTCAGCCACTTATCGTTAGATTACGATTCCTGGTGGCACCACTTTTTAAGAAAGAAAAACGATGTAAATCCCTGAATTTCAAAGGAGTTCGGGGATTTTTCTTTTCCAAGAATAGGCAAAATTAGTGGGATTGAAGCAAACCATACGTCCTTATTCAAGGGACTGTTTTCAAAAGCCCGGAATGTTCCACTGCGAAGTATTTACTTCACTCTTTTACAGCACGTTGCACTATTTCACATAACAGGGTTCTCGGTTCGATTTCCTAACTTTGTATCATTAAAAATTGAGCCGTATGGAAAGAGAAATATTCAGCGTGTTGTTCTTCATTAAGCGTAGTAAAACGTTAAAAACGGGAAAGTACCTCTGCGTGTGAAATTCTATCAGATTTACCAAGACTTGGAATTGGAGGAAAAGATTGTCTCCGCACGTGCCATAGTAAACCGCTATCAGGGAAAGGACGAAACTTTCAAAACATTATATAATGTGTTCAAGGAGTATAACGACAACTTGGAAACTCGAATGAAACAGATCCCCAATATCCAACTTAAATTGACCCCCGATTTATTTTTCCTAAAATACAAAAAAAACATCACATAATCAGTTTATTAGTTTTCGATTTGTGCTGGGTTTATAATTTTTATTTACTGCCAATATAGTCATTCATTTCTTCCCGCAAATTTTGCGTATGGACTCTCCGTGCAGCTCAATTCTTACGGCTAGGTGAGTTATTCTGTTCATGACTGCGCCGGCTATTGTCTCCTTGCCGATGACATCATACCTGTCTTTGACCGGCAATTGTGATGTAATCAGTGTTGATTTCTTACCATATCGGTCTTCGATGATGTCCATCAGATGCATTCTGCTTCCGTTGTCCAACGGCTGCAAGCCGAAATCATCCTGTATAAGCATATCTGTCCTTTCTATTTTTTTCTGCTCCTACAGGATGCTACCTTTTACCTTGGTGGCCTTCAACTGCCCTAAAAGTCTGGAAGTATTGGCATACAGTACTTTCAATCCTTTCTGGCAGACTCTGTATCCCAAGGCTGTGGCAATGTAGCTCTTTCCTGTACCGGAGCTTCCCATGACAAACAAGTAGCACACCTCCTTGACAAATCTTGTTCATGCTGATTGATTTATTGGGAATACTATCTGTTTTGTCTATTTAATAGATTAATGTAGAATTATGAACTGATTCTGTAACTCTTTTAATGTTTTTTGGGTGGGGCAATTTAAATTGGATTTTGGGGAACTCTTTAGATAGGACAATGGGGGGACAGTTTATACCAAATTTTCCACCTGTCAATACACAGAAGAATTTTCATTGTTTATTACCGAAAAATAGAAGCAGTCTCTACAAAAAAAGACTGCTTCTGCTTCATTTCTAAAACAAATCAAAAAACAAATATGCTCAACTATTAATCTTAATTTTCTTTTAAGAAACGGATGATAACACAGGTTTGTCTGATACGGAAAACAAGTGTTCACTAAGCGCCTTCAAAGCATGCACTTTATCTTCCGCTTTCATCACCAACGATACATTACTACTACTTCCGCCGTATGAAATCATCCGTACGGGAATATCTTTCAATGCATTGATGATGCGTGCCTCAAAACCGACATTTTGCCATTCCAAGTCACCAACAACACAAACAATCACCATATTCTTTTCGACTGTAATCGTTGCGTATTTCCGTAATACACCCACAATCTCGTCTATATGCTTGTCATCATCAATCGTTACGGAAACCCCGATATCGGAAGTGGTCACCATGTCCACCGGCGTATTGTAATTATAGAACGTATCAAACACGATGCTCAGAAAATGAGGTGTCGGTATCGTATGGAGCGACTTGATCTTGACATACGTGATGTTGTCTTTGGCGGCAACAGCTTTGATCGTACCCTTTTCCACCGTATTCGAGATCAATGTACCCGACGCATTTGGCTGCAATGCGTTCAAGAGGCGTACCGGTATGTTCTTTTCCTTGGCAGGCAGGATGCAAGTCGGATGTAGTATCTTGGCACCGAAATGTGCCAACTTAGCGGCTTCGTCGAAGTTCAACTGCCTAACAGGAGCGGTGTCATTGACAAACCGTGGATCGTTGTTGTGCATCCCGTCAATATCCGTCCATATCTGTATCTCTTCTGCTTGGATAGCCGCTCCAATTAAAGAGGCGGTGTAATCACTTCCTCCCCTTTCCAAGTTGTCAATACTGCCGTAGGCATTCCGGCAAATAAAACCTTGCGTGATATATATTTCAGCCTCCTTGTTTTGCTCCAAAAGAACCTTTAGGTGTTTAGAGATATATTCCATATCCGGTTCATTGTCCACCGTAATCCGCATGAAGTTCAACGCAGGCAATAAAACAACCTTCACTCCCTGTTCTTCCAGATAACAGGCCATCAGAAAGGTCGATATCAACTCACCTTGCACCAAGATTTCCTTTTCATCGAATACGCTGAAAGGCATATTTGAGAAAGACCAGACATGTTGAAACCGTTCGAGCATGTATTGCATGGCTTTTTCCTTGTAGACATCGCTCTGGTATAATTCTTCTATATGATTGACATAAGCCTGCTCCAAGGAAGAAAGGACCGCATTGGCTTTTTCCGGATCTTTTTTGTGATAACATTCAGATATCTCCACTAAAGAGTTTGTTGTCCCAGCCATAGCAGAGAGCACTACTATTTTCTGTTCCTGATCGCAAACTATTGACGCAACATTCTTAATCCGCTGGGCAGAACCGACTGAAGTACCACCAAATTTTAATACTTTCATTAGACTATCTGATTTTTGATTTTACTTTTTATACATTAAATCTAACCACGAACGTACTACCTTTACCGACTTCGCTTTCTATACGGATCGTACCACCATGAGCTTCCACAAAGTCCTTGCTGATGGCAAGTCCTAAACCACTGCCTTGTACTTTTGTTCCTGGGACACGGAAATAGTGATCAAAAATACTTTCGTGGTAACGTGAATCAATGCCCTTTCCGAAGTCCTTGACATAAATCTCGACGGCTTTGTCGATCTGTCGTGCGCCGATGACGATCCTCCCGTTCTCCGATGAATAACGGATGGCGTTCGACAACAGATTGGTCACAACCCAAGCAATCTTCTCGCTGTCAACAAACAACTTGGCAATCTTTTCGGGATATTCCACTTCGATCTGACAGTTAAAACGCTCGGCTTGTACCTGATTCGCCTTGATGGCATAGTTGATCAGTTCGATCGGTTTGGTAATCTTAGGATTCAAATAGAGTTTACCACTCTCTACCTGTGACATCTTCAACAATTCACTAGTGATCTCCAACAAA
>ENA-ORSS01002984-ORSS01002984.1-human-gut-metagenome-genome-assembly--contig:-NODE-2984-length-14329-cov-2.899608_pt1 | contig 14329 bp, 9 predicted proteins | sample MGYA00241899_ERZ509162 | MGnify/ENA primary metagenome ERZ509162 (study PRJEB26280, sample SAMEA2338641) | human gut metagenome | biome: human gut; feature: human-associated habitat; material: faeces... | reverse complement strand
GGCCGCCTCTGTCGCTGCCGGAGGTTATCTGATTGTAGCGCTCCTGAGTCAGTCCCGTCGGCTTCTCGAAGCCGTTCTCGCGTCTGAATCCGAGCGCGAGCTGGAGCGCGGGAACATAGTTCGGCTCTGTCCAGCCTCTGTCAACGGTGCCGTGATCGGTTATCGCGAGAATGTCGTAGCCCATTGAATAATAGGTCTCAATGACATATCTGAAATCGTTGTCGCCGTCTGAAACTATGCTGTGGTTGTGCAGGCTCGCCTTGTATTGACCGTAGTTTTTCCAGTCAACCGCGGCGTAGGGGTTTGTTATCGCGTAGTCAACGTCCTTCGTGTCCGCGTCCTGCGCGAAGACTGCGGGAAGCATCCCGAAGAGCATCACTGCGGCGAGGAAGAACGAGAGAATACGCTTGAAACTGGTTTTCTTCATCTCATGACTCCTTTCATTTTGCGTATGCGAGAAAAATGTTGAAATCATTATACAATATTGCGCCGCAAAAGTCAAAACTTTTATGCGCATTTGCCTAATTTTTGGTCTTGAATATGGAAAAAGCGTGTTATATATGTTAAAATCATATAAGTATCTCGACGGAGGACGATATGGATATAAGAAATGAGCTCGAACAGCTCAGAGATGAAAAGTACAGGGAGTTCGGCTTGTCGCTCCTGCCGAATGTCGACAAGAGCAAGATGATCGGCGTTCGCCTGCCGCAGCTGAGAGCGGTCGCGGCGCGGATAAAAAAAGAAAGCCCCAAGGGCGTTATGCCCGATCTCCCGCAGGGCGATATGTTTGAAGAAAAGCTTGTGCGCGGATTTATTATTGCAAGTGCCGATCTGCCGTTCGAAGAGCATCTGAAAGCGGTGGCGGATTTTGTGCCGGAGATAGATAATTGGTCTGTATGCGACAGCTTCGTGAACAGCCTCAAGTTTTTCAAAAAAGACAGGGAGCGGGTCTGGGAGTTTTTACAGCCGTATTTCGATTCCGATAAGCCCTATGATATCCGCTTTGCGGTCGTCGCGGCGCTCGATTATTTCTCGGACGATGAGTACGCCGCCCGTGCTTTCGGGAAGTTTGATGCGATAACCAATGACGACTACTATGTGAAGATGGCGGTCGCGTGGGCGGCCTCCGTGTTCTTCGTCCATGCGCCGGAAAAGACATGGCAGTATCTCGAAGATAACCGCCTCGACGATTTCACTTTCAACAAGTCGCTTCAGAAGATAACCGAATCTTATCGCGTCACGCCGCAGGACAAGGCGAAGATACGCGCAATGAAACGCAAATAACAGCCGAATAGGAGATAATACAATGAGCAACAAAGTACGCAGAATTTTTTCAAAAGCAGTCAATTTGATTACTTCCGCAACCGCGCAGGGCCTGAGCAAAGGCGAGCTCGGCTCGCCCGATACTCCGGAGGAGATGAAGTCGATTGCAAGAATTGCAGCCGAAGAGGGCATAGTCATGCTCAAAAACAACGGCGTATTGCCCATAGCGAAGGATGAGAACGTCTGTGTTTTCAGCAGACTTCAAAAGGATTGGTTCTTCGTCGGCTACGGCTCGGGCGGCGATGTCAACGAGCCCTACAAGGTTAATCTTCTGGACGGCATGAAAAACGCAGGGATAAAAATCGACGAGCAGACAGAAAAAATATATTCCGATTGGATAAAGAAAAACCCCGCCGATGACGGCGTTTGGGGCTTGTGGCCGCGCTGCCGCGATGAGATGAAGATAGACGAAAAGACCGTTGCCGCGGCTTCAAAGCGCAGCAGCTGCGCCGTTGTCGCAATAGGCCGCTCCGCGGGCGAGGACAGGGAAAACACGCTCAAAAAGGGTAGCTATTATCTGACCGACGATGAAACCGCGCTGCTCGACAAGGTGACCGCGAATTTCAAAAACACCGTTGTGCTGATAAACAGCGGCAATATTATAGATATGTCGTGGATGAATAAATACGGCGACAGGCTCGGTGCGGTGCTCTATGTCTGGCAGGGCGGAATGGAGAGCGGAAACGCCATCGGCGGGGTTCTCTCCGGCAAAGTTTCGCCGAGCGGCAAGCTGCCCGATACCATTGCCGATTGCTATGAGAGCTATCCGGCGGCGAAGAACTTCGGCAAAAAGACATACAACAACTACGCCGAGGATATCTTCGTCGGCTACAGATATTTTGAAACCTTCGCGCCCGAAAAGGTCATGTTCCCGTTCGGCTTCGGTCTTAGCTACACTTCGTTCGAGCTGTCCGACAAGACCGTCATGGAGGCTGACGACAGAATAATAGTCTCCGTAAAAGTCAGGAATGTAGGCTCTGCCGCGGGCAAAGAGGTTGTTGAGGTCTACTACGGTGCGCCGCAGGGCGAGCTCGGCAAGGCGGCAAAGAGCCTTGCCGCATATGAAAAAACGCGCACTCTTCTGCCCGGTGAAGAGCAAAGGGTGGTCGTGTCGTTCCCGTGCGCCAATATGGCGTCATTCGATGATTCCGGCAAATCGGGCGCGGCGTTCTGCTATGTGCTCGAAGCGGGGGATTATCCCATCTATGCCGGCACCGATGTGCGCTCCTGCGAACAAATAGGCGTCCACACAGAGCCCGAACTTCGCGTCACCGAGCGTCTTGCGAGCCGCGCGGACTGCGCACCGAAAGAGGCGTTCGACCGCCTTGTCGCCGCGACCGACGAACAGGGAAAAATAGAAAAAGCATATGAATCTGTCCCGTTGAGCACCGTTTCGCGCCGTGAGGAGATAGAGAAGAATCTGCCCGAAGCCCCCGATTTCACGGGCGACAAGGGCATAAAACTCGAAGATGTCGCCAATAACAGAGCGACCCTTGCGGGCTTCACGGCTCAGCTCGAGGATGTTGAGCTTGAGGCTCTCTGCCGCGGCGACTATGTCATGAACAGCAAGCTCGGCACTCCCGGCAACGCCGCAGTTTACGGCGGAATACTTAAATCTCTGCGCAAAAAAGGCGTGCCGCCCGTCAGCGCAACGGACGGCCCCTCCGGCATCAGACTCCATTGCTATGCCTCGCTCCTGCCTATCGGCACGCTGCTCGCGAGCACATGGAATCAGCAGCTCGTCCGCGAGTTGTATGCTGTCGAGGGTGCCGAGATGGCGCGCAAGGGCTCCGATGTCCTGCTCGCCCCGGGCATGAATATCCACAGAGATCCGCTCTGCGGCAGAAACTTTGAGTATTTCTCCGAGGATCCGCTGCTCGCCGGCACCATGGGCGCGGCGGTCGTGCGCGGCATCCAGTCGCAGGGAGTCTCCGCCTGCCCGAAGCACTTCGCCTGCAACAATCAGGAGACCATGCGTATCTATAACGATTCGCGCGTGTCCGAGCGCGCTCTGCGCGAGATTTATCTCAAGGGCTTTGAGATATGCGTCAAAACCGCGCACCCATTCAATATAATGACTTCTTATAATAAGATAAACGGCGTCTGGGGACACTATCATTACGGCACCTGCACGCAGATACTGCGCGGCGAGTGGGAATATGACGGCTGCGTCATGACCGACTGGTGGATGCGCGCGAGCAAAGACCCGGATTTTCCGCTGCTTCGCAATAACGCTTACCGCGTGCGCGGACAGGTGGATGTGCTCATGCCCGGCGCGGGAGCGGGCTCGCGCAAGGCAAAATATGACCCGACTCTGCTCGAGAGCCTCGGCAAGCCGGACGGCATCACCCGCGCGGAGATATTTCGCAGCGCGATGAATACCCTGCGCTTCGTCCTGCGCTCGCATCCGTTCTGCGCCGAGCACGGACTGGATAACGGCTACCGCCCGGGTCCCGATTGGTTCGAGTGTCGGTAATTTTTAGGATTCATTTATAAATTATCAAAAATATTTGCAGAAAAGCCGCAAAAAATGTATGTTTATACGGAATATTGTTGACGCCCGGTCTTTGCTGTGATAGACTTCTCTTTAGCTTCCGATAATTTGATCGGTTATATAGGAGTAGTTGAATAATGGTTAAGAGGATCTCCGCGCTTGCGGCGGTTCTGCTGTGCGTATTCATGCTGTGCTCGTGTACGGCGTCGCGCTCGCAGATCGGCGCATATGTCCGCGGCACGCTCGACTCTGTCTATCTCAACGAGAACAGCGACGAGTATCTGGAATCGGTCGGCGGCACTGCCGAAGAATGCGAAACCCAGTATCAGCAGTATATCCGGGACGAGGTTGAATATTTCAAAATGTGCATGAATATCGACGAGGTATCCGACGCGACTTATCAGCGCATGGTTAAGATATTCGAAACGCTCTATGCCCATTGTAAGTATGAGGTCGGCGAGGTAACGCGAAGCTCCGACAGATTCCTTGTCAGCGTGACCGTCTATCCGATAGATGTCATATCAAAAGCGAAGGAAAACGGCATCGACGATTTCGAGAAGTCCTATGGTGAACGCGCGAGAAAAGGGGAGTTCGATAAGCTCTCTGACTCCGAGCGCGAGGAGCTCTGGGCGGACGGAATAATCACCGAGGTTGAAAAGAATCTTGATAATATCGGATATCTTGACCCCGTCACGATATCGCTCCAGGTGATTATCGAGGACGACGGATATTCAATTGTGGATGATGACCTCGTCCGCATGGATGAACTTGTTATCAGCTATTGACAGACAAAGCAAAACCGTTCCGAATTATTCGGAACGGTTTTTTTAACGGAAATATATAACGGTCATTATCTGCGACATTTGTCTTGACATTTTATTGCCTTGCATATAAAATATATTGTGGGAGATGAGAAAATAAATATGATACCAACCGAAAGCTACAACTGCTACGAGTATTTCAAGAACAACACTGCAGCGTTCGGCGACTATGATGCCGCGATTCATTTCGGTCACAGGATTAAGCGTTCAGCCTTGCTTTCCGATATCGACCGTCTCGCGGCGTATTTCAAGAGCGCGGGGCTTCGGCGCGGTGATGTGTACACCGTGTTCCTGCCGACCTGCGTGCAGAGCTTCGTCGCCTTTTATGCTCTCAATAAAATAGGCGTTATCGCGAATATCGTGCATCCGCTGACCCCGCCCGAGCTTCTCAAGGAGACTATGGACGCGGTCGGCTCAAAGGGCGTTATGCTCATGGATCTGCTCGCAAAGCCCTATGTCGATATGCTCAATTTCCACAATGTCCCGTGCGTTGTGTGCTCGAATTCCGATTATGTTACGCCTGCGGCTCATCCGGCTTTCCGCGGCTATGAGCTGTTCGCGGCGCACGCATCGTCGGGCATAAAAAATGCGCTGAGCTACCGCGCGGCGATCCATCGCTGCCCGCCCTCGGACGGAGTCCACAACAACGGCTCGGATATCGCCGTCTATCTTCACGGCGGTGGAACAACGGGAAAGAGCAAGACCATAAAGCTCTCTTCAAAGGCGCTCAACGAGCTCGCCTATAAGACGGGAAAGGTCGAGCATCACAACACCCCTGGCGTCGAGTGCTCGATGATAGTCCTGCCGCTCTTCCATGCGTTCGGCCTCGGCGTGTCCATGCATTTCAGTATGTGCGAGGGCTTTTGCTGTATCCCCGTTGCGCGCTTCAAGCCGCGCAAGGCAAACGAGCTTATGCGCGAATATAAAATTTCGTTCATAGTCGGCGTGCCGAATATGTATAAAAAGATGTTCGAGCAGAAGAACTTCGAGGGAAAGCATCTGCGGAATTTAGAGCTGCTCTTCAGCGGCGGCGATATCGTGACCGAGCAGTTCCTTGATATGTTTAACTCGACTATAGCCAAATGGGGCGGCAAGGGCAGACTTTTCCGCGGCTACGGGCTTACCGAGGTCAGTTCCGTCTGCTGCGCGAATACATATGCCGATTTCAAGCGCAATTCCGTCGGCAAGCCGTTTTATGATATGCGCGTCGAGATATGGGATAAGGACAAAAAACGCCTGCCCGCAAATACCGTCGGCGAGATAGCCGTCTCCGGCTCGACTCTTATGGAGGGCTATTTAAACGAGCCGACAAGCGGAGTCTATACCGACGACAGTGGCGTGCGCTGGGTGCTCACGGGCGACCTCGGCTATATTGATGAAGACGGCTTCCTGTTCTTCACCGGCCGCAATAAGAGACTTATTATCATCTCGGGCTATAACGTCTATCCGTCCGATATCGAGGAAAAGGTCATCGGCGTCGCCGGGATAACCGAGGCTTGCGCCGTTCAGGGTTATATCGAGGCAAAGCCGATAGTCAAGCTCTATGTCGCGCTCGACAGCGAGCCGGAGAACAAGAAGAAAAAGATTGAAGAAATAAATGAATTTTGCAGCGAAAATCTGCCGCGCTTCTCGCGCCCGACGAAGATCATCATTCTCGACGCTCTGCCGCGCACCCGGATGGGCAAGGTCGATTTCATGAAGCTCTGCGACCCCGCGCCGACCGAAAAACGCCGCGAGCGCGAAAAGGCAGAAAAGCAGGAAGCGAAGCAGTAAACCGCACGAAAAAACATATACTAAAGACCGATCTGTATGCCTTGCAGAACGGTCTTTTTTCTTTTTGAGACAGTCGACTTGACTTTTGGCGGCGTTTTGCATATAATAAGACTGCATTTGCGTTTCAGTGCCGTTTGTGTAATATTGAGAAAGGAAATTTGTCAAACCGTTTTAAAATTTTTCGGTCATAAAAATAGCGCCGGGTCTGCAAGCACTGAAGGCTGCGAGCCTTTGCAGATGACGAGGAAGAAGTCATCGAAATTTTCGGCGGATGCTTCTTGCCCCATAAGTGCGGGGGGACACAGGCTCTCTTATAAAACAGCGCGGTGACGCGCAGACAGAGGGGAGAGCAATGCACAAATATTTTTGTAAAGGAAAAACAGAATATGTGTGGAATTGTTGGTTACATTGGAGATAACAGTGCGTCTCCGATATTGATCGATGGTTTGAAGAAGCTGGAGTACAGGGGTTATGATTCGGCGGGTATCGCCGTATGCCGAAACGGGAAGATAACCACTGTCAAGACGAAGGGCAGGATAAGCGACCTTCAGCAGAAGCTCGACGAAGTCGGCACCCCGCAGGGGAGCGTGGGTATAGGTCATACCCGCTGGGCGACCCATGGCGCGCCGACCGATGCAAACGCCCATCCTCATTCGGGTTCGAGCGGGCGCGTCACCCTCGTCCACAACGGTATCATCGAAAACTATCTTGAACTCAAAGCCGAGCTTGAAAAGCAGGGCAGGCAGTTTAAGTCGCAGACCGACACGGAGGTTCTCGCTCAGCTTTTCGACAGCCTCTATGACGGAAATCCGCTTGAGACTATGCTGAAAGTCATAAAGCGCGTGCGCGGCTCTTATGCCGTCGCAGTGCTGATGAGCGATCATCCTGATGAGATACTTGCCGCCAAAAAAGACAGCCCGTTGATAGTCGGCATCGGCAGCGGGGAGAACTATCTCGCCTCCGATATCCCGGCTCTGCTCAAATATACCCGCGACTGCGCCGTCATGCAGGACGGCGAGATTGCGATAGTAGGCAAAACTTCGGTTGGATTTTTCGATTCCGACGGCAAGCCGATAGACAAAAAACTCATGCATATAACCTGGGATGCGGACAGCGCCGAAAAGGGCGGCTATAAGCATTTCATGAAAAAAGAAATAGCCGAGCAGCCGAAAGCCGTGCGTGATACGCTCGGCGGCAGAATAGTTGACGGAAAAGTCAATCTTCCCGAGCTCACCCTCAGCGACGAGCAGATAAAAAATATCGGCGTAATTCATATCGTCGCCTGCGGCAGCGCATGGCATGTCGGAATGACCGCCAAATATCTGATAGAGCGCTCGGCGGGGATACTCTGCGAGTGCGACCTCGCGAGCGAATTCCGCTACAGACACCCCGTTGTCCGAGATAACGATCTTTGCATTGTTATCAGCCAGTCGGGCGAAACGGCGGACACCCTGGCGGCGCTCCGCGAAGCGAAGAACAGGGGCGCGCACACTGTTTCAATAGTCAATGTCGTCGAGAGCACGATTGCCAGAGAGAGCGACGATGTTATATACACCATGGCGGGACCCGAGATAGCCGTCGCCACAACAAAGGCGTTTTCGGCTCAGCTCGCCGCCGTCTATCTGCTTGCCCTGCGCCTTTCAAGGGCGGTCGGCAGGCTCGATGAATCGGAGGAAAAGCGGCATTGCGAAGCGCTGCTCCGCCTGCCCGAGCAGATTGAACAGATACTCGAAAATGAAGAGCTGTTCAAGCCCGTTGCCGAGCGGTTCTCAAAGGCTTCAAGCATATTCTTCATCGGGCGCGGGCTTGATTATTCAATTTCGCTCGAGGGCTCATTGAAGCTCAAGGAAATATCCTATATCAAGTCCGAGGCATACGCCGCCGGCGAACTCAAGCACGGCACGATATCGCTTATCGAGCCGGGAACTCCCGTGTTCGCCGTTGCAACTCAGCCCGATCTCTTTGAAAAGACCCTCGGCAATATCCGCGAGGTCAAGAGCCGCGGCGCATATGTTGCGGCGCTCGTCGGTGAGGACTGCGAGAACGTAGGCGAGTTTTCGGATGTCGCCATAAAGGTGCCGAGGACTCTGCCTGAATATATGCCCTCGCTCAATGTCGTTCCGCTCCAGCTTATAGCCTATTTCACGGCGGTCGAGCGCGGATGCGATGTCGATAAACCGCGAAATCTTGCGAAGAGCGTAACAGTCGAATAAATATAAAAATCCGCAGCGAAGAAAAATTTGCTGCGGATTTTTTGTCTGATAAGTTTACTTCGCGCGAAGTTTATGTTATCTTTATATACATCATGTATCATATATCCGAAAGGAAAGCAGATATGAAGAAGAATGACGATTACATAAAGCGCGCGGCGGCGGTCGTGCCGAGCGAGCGCCAGCTCAAGTGGCATGAGCTCGAGTTCTATGCCTTCATCCATTTCGGTATGAACACATTCACGAACTCCGAGTGGGGCAACGGTAACGACGACCCGGTGCTCTTCAATCCCGAGAAGCTTAACGCGAATCAGTGGGCGGCGGCAGTCCGCGCGGCGGGTATGAAAGCGATTATCCTGACCTGCAAGCACCATGACGGCTTCTGCCTGTGGCCGAGCGAATATACGGACTACAGCGTCAAAAAAAGCAAATGGAAAGACGGGCAGGGCGATGTCGTGCGCGAATGCGCCGAAGCGTGCAAAAAATTCGGTCTCAAGTTCGGCGTCTATCTTTCACCGTGGGACAGGCACGATCCCCGCTACGGCGAGGGCGAAGCATATAATAAATATTTCAAGAATCAGCTGCGCGAGCTGCTGACGAACTACGGCGATATATTCTGCGTCTGGTTCGACGGCGCATGCGGCGAGGGCAAGAACGGCCGCAAGCAGGAATATGACTGGCAGGGCTACTATGACCTTATACGCGAGTGTCAGCCCGAGGCGGTCATTTCCGTCACGGGTCCGGATGTCCGCTGGTGCGGAAACGAGGCGGGAGTCTGCCGCAAGAGCGAGTGGAATGTCGTGCCGTATTATTACAGCAATCAGGAGCTGATAGCTGCCGCGTCTCAGCAGACCGCAGAGAAGCCGCCGAAGAGGATAAGCGCTACCACGCTCGACCTCGGCAGCCGCAAGGCTATAAAGAACGTCTCGAAGCTTATCTGTTATCCCGCAGAGGTCGATGTCTCGATAAGAAAAGGCTGGTTCTATCATCTCAACGAGGACTATGAGGTAAAGCCCCTGTCGAAGCTTATGGAGATCTATTATAATTCCGTCGGTGCGAATGCGAGCCTGCTGCTCAATATCCCGCCGAACAAGGACGGTCTGTTTGCCCAGCGCGATGTCGAGACCCTGCTCGCCATGGGCGCGCAGCTTCAGATTGATTTCAACGAGGATCTGGCGGACGATTCGATAATGACCGACTCCTGCCATCTCGATGAGGAGCATCGCGGTCAGATGGCTCTGACCCACACCACCGACGAGTATTGGCACTCGGGCTTCGATCCCGACCACGCGACCCTGACTCTCGACCTCGGCGACGATTACGATATCGACAAGATCGTGCTTTCCGAGCATATTGCGACAGGTCAGCAGATAGAAAAATTCTCGCTCTACGGTCAGATAAACGGCAAGTGGAAAAAGATATTTGCCGGCACCGTCATCGGCTCTAAGCGCATCTGCCGCTTTGAAGAGGCGAGAATGCAGTATATAAAACTCGTTATCGAGGAGACCCGCTGCTTTGCGACTATCGCAAGATTCGAGGCATATTAAAAGACATAACAAAACCGTCCCGCGGGCAGCGCCTGCGGGACGGTTGATTTTTTATAGCTTAGTTTTTGCGCGAATCTATAAGCTCCTTTATGAGCTTATAGGTGTTCTCGCCGAGTCTGATTATGCTCGGCCTGGTGTCGGCTTCGGGGAGCGCTCCCGCGGGGACAAGAACTTTGTGCCCGTCGCAAGCCATGAACTGCGGAAACGCCGCGTTCGATGTGACTGTCGGCTGCCCGTCGGCAGTCAGCAGATAATATACGAAGTCGTTGTAGGCGTCGCAGAAATCGTTGTGATCCTGATATCTGACGAACCATGTCGAATCCGGGAAAGCGCAGGTGGAAGCGTCAACGAGCAGATCGCTTGAAAGATATTTGTTCGTGCTGTCCGCCTTGAGCGTCTCGCCTATGGGTGCGCAGGTCGCACCGAGCGAGCCGAACTTCGTGTCGATGAGCATATCGGTCTGGTCAACGCAGTTGTCATATACCGGGATGGGTGCTATCGCGTATCCCATGCTCACGCAGACTGCAAGACCGTTCTTCTGCTCCGCTTTGAGCCTGTCGCCGAGCCCGACCTGAACATTGTAGTGGTAGTTGTCGGTGAGCTTTGTCAGAGCCGAATATTTGTCGCCCGTGTCGGAATAGAGAGCTTTCTTCGCATTTTCATAGTATGCGTCGGGCACGAAGCTCCACACGCCGGGCATCGTGGTTATTATCTCTGTCAGGCAGTCGTCATAGAGTGCGTCAAGATCCTCTTCAAGGATGTTGTTGACAAGGCACAGCAGCATATCGACTATGAACGCGTCCTTGAGCACGGAGAAGAGACTGCTGACAAAATCGCCCGTCGTGTCTCCGCCGAGGAAGGTTTCTATGAACAGCTCAAATGCGTCTGCCTTGCCTTTGACGTCGAGATTCTTCGTGAACAGGTTGCCAACAAGCGTTATGCCCTGGAACGCGCCGCTGAGGAAAACTACCTTTTCAACATCCTCGGAGCCGTAGAGCGAAATGTACGAAGCCGCGACGCAGGTACCCTCGCTGTGTGCGCAGAGCACGACTTTGTCGTGGCGGGTGACTGCCTTTACTTCTTCGATATATTTTTCAAGTTCGCGTGCGCTTTCAACGGGGTCAAGTCTCCAGTCGTAGCCGAAGATGTAGCGCCCGCCGTCATTTTCGCCCTGATACTGTCCGTGGGTGTCTTTTTTGTGTATGTCCGTGTCGGTCGGCGTCTGATATGACTTTGCCGATATCTTTGCCGTACCGTCCGCGGTGCACATCATGTTTCCCATGAGATGGAACAGAGCCTTTGAGAGCAGCGTGCGGAACAGCTCGTGTTCGCCTGCGGCGAGAGCCGCGAATGCGCCGGCAAGGCTCGGAATGGCGCTGACTATCTCAACGGCGCCCATCGGGAAAACAGCGCTCTGTGTGCCGTCGCCGTTGTCGTGATAGAGCTCGGTGCCGAAGCCGTTGACCATAACGACGGGCGGCGTGTCGCAGCTGCACTGTGTGCTGTCCGCAAATGCGCCTGCGGGCAGCATGATGAGCATAATTGCCGCAAGAATGAATGATACCGCTTTTTTCATGTTTGCTCCTCCTTATATGCCGAACATTAAAATCCGAAGAAAGAGGGCACAAGGTAGGTGATGACGGACATGATTATTCCCGCTATAAGAATGCCGAGGGCAATTATCGGGAAGGATTTCTTTATCCTCATGTCGGTCAGGGCAGCTATCAGTGCTCCGGTCCAACCGCCCGTTCCGGGCAGGGGAATGGCAACGAATAAAAGCAGACCCCAGTCGCGCCAGCGTTTGACTTTTTCGCTGTTTCGCATTGAGCGTATCTCAAGCTTTTTGATGATCTTTGAAAAGACCGGCTTGTCGCGCAGAAATTGGAATATCTTGCGTATGAAAAGCAGGATGAACGGGATCGGCAGAATGTTGCCGAGATAGCATATGGCGAACGCACGCCAAAAATCAACGTGCAGCAGCTTCGCCGCTATCATGCCGCCGCGCAGCTCGAGAACCGGCAGCAGCGATACGAGAAAGATTATCAGTTCGTTAGGGATCTTGTTCTGAAAAAAGTCAACGAGACCCTGAGCGAATTCTTCAGTCATGTTCTTTTCCTTTCCTTTTCGGCGTTTTTGCGCCGTCAGTCATCGGTTTCAAAAATTCCGTGCTTGTCCATAAAACGACGCGCGCTCTTCAAAATCGCCTTGTCGTTTTCAAATTTCAATGTTTCGAGCGCTTTGTCGAAGCCGAGCCAGATGTAGTCATCTATCTCTTCGCGCTGAATTATCGTCTCTGTGTCTTCGGTTTTTGCCAAAAAGATGGTTACGCTCTTTTCGACCTTGCCCTGAATCGTGTAGTCGGATTTTGCGGTGAAGTCCGGGATGATGTCGATGTGTATCCCGGTCTCTTCAAGAACCTCGCGCCGTGCAGTCTGCTCGGGCGTTTCGCCGCGCTCCATGTGACCTTTGGGGAATCCCCAGTGGGCGCTGCGGCTGTTCTTGATGAGAAGAAGTCTGATCTCACCGTTTATTCTGCGGCATACGACGGCACCGCACGAGCGCTCGTAGAGACACTCGAGGCGGTATGTGCCCTCGGGCTCCGCAAAGGCGAGCGCATCGGCTATCTGATAGCCGATAAAACGCATATTTTTCGGCGCAACGACAAGTATGCCCTTGCGCTCTCCCTCTCTGTATAAAACGGCAATTGCGCGCCCATCAAAGTGTCTGACGGGATGATGAATGCCCATGATATAGGCGCCTGCGAAGCGGTTGTCAAACTGCCGCCTGCCTTCAAGAGAGCCGAAATTGAGAGAATATCTGTATCCGTACTGACGGTTCAGGGAGCCGACCGGGTTTGTTATTCTGACTCTGACGAATTTACCTAACAAAGGTCATGCCCTCCCTATATTCGGCGAGATTTGCTTTGTTCGCAAACTCCCCAATTTTGAATTTATGTTATCTATTATACTTATTTTGCCTCCCGATTGCAATAGCGCCGATATAATTTTGGAAAATAGCGCTTCCCACTGTACTGACACCTTGTTAAATTTGTCGATATGTGATAAAATCAGTAATAATTGATTTTTTATCCCGGGCGCGCAGAGATACACGACCCGGAAGGAGGGTAACTTTTGCAGAAGATACTTATCGCGGACGATGAGGCGAAGATACGCCGCATTATCAGGGATTTCCTCACCGTCAAGGGCTTTGAAACTGTCGAGGCGGAGGACGGTGCGCAGGCTCTGCGCGTTTTCTCGGAAAACAGCGATATAGCCCTGGCTGTGCTCGATATAATGATGCCGGAGATGAACGGCTGGGAGGTCTGCCGCAAGATTCGCGAAACCTCCGATGTCCCGGTCATCTTCCTGACTGCGCGCGGCGAGGAGTTCGATGAGCTCGAGTGCTTCGAGTGCGGCGCGGACGATTTCATAACAAAGCCGTTCAGCCCCACTGTGCTCGTCAAGCGTATCGAAGCGCGATTAAAGCGCACCGCGGACAACCCAACCGATAAGATAGTTATAGACGGTCTCGTTATTGATGTTGTGGCTCATTCCGTCGTCTGCGACGGGCACGAAATCGAGCTGACTCATAAAGAATACGGCATTCTTCATAAGCTCGCTTCAAACCGCGAGCGGGTGTTCTCGCGCGAGCAGCTGCTCGACCTCGTGTGGGGCTACGACTATCAGGGCGACATCCGCACCGTGGACGTGCACATCCGCCGCCTGCGCGAAAAGCTCGAGCGCAACCCTGCCACCCCCGAATACATCATCACGAAGTGGGGCGTGGGCTACTACCTCAAGGACTGAGCGGCGCACAGAAGGAAAACGAATGGGAGGAGGGGAGCGCCGTGCGGCGTGCGAACTTACAGGTCAAATTCGGCCTGAGTTATATTCTGGTCATTGCGGCAGTGCTCGTTTTCATGAACACCTACCCTCTGATCGTGTCGGAAAATCTGGTCGTGCGCTCCAAGCAGACGACGCTGCAAAGCAGCGTGAGCGTGATGGTGACGGCGCTGAGCGGCCTGGAGGAGCTGAGCGAGGAGAACGTCGCCTCCGCGATGACGCTGGTGGAGGATACCGGCATTTCCCGCATTCTCGTCACGGACGCCGCGGGGCGCATCCTCTACGACACCCGCGAGACGGACGGCGCGGAGAAAATGCA
>ENA-ORSS01002981-ORSS01002981.1-human-gut-metagenome-genome-assembly--contig:-NODE-2981-length-14333-cov-3.684480_pt1 | contig 14333 bp, 10 predicted proteins | sample MGYA00241899_ERZ509162 | MGnify/ENA primary metagenome ERZ509162 (study PRJEB26280, sample SAMEA2338641) | human gut metagenome | biome: human gut; feature: human-associated habitat; material: faeces... | reverse complement strand
ATGGTTTGATTCACATCTCTGACCTGTCTTGGACAAAGAAGGTTAAGCATCCGTCAGAGTTCACCCAGGTTGGTGCAGACATCGACGTCGTAGTTCTTGAGATAGACAAAGAGAACCGTCGCCTGAGCCTCGGCCACAAACAGCTGGAAGACAACCCATGGGATGTGTTTGAAACAATATACACTGTGGGCAGCATACACCAGGGCAAGATCATCGAGACACTCGAGAAGGGTGACGTGATATCTCTCGAGAAGGGTGTTGAAGGCTTCGCAACTCCGAAGCACCTCGTAAAGGAAGACGGCACACAGGCTGCACTCGGCGAGGAACTTCCGTTCAAGGTTATCGAGTTCAACAAGGACAGCAAGCGCATAATCTTGTCTCACAGCCGCACATTCGAGGATGCACAGCGTGAGGAGAAGAAGGCTGCAAAGAAGGCCCGCGTAAAGAAAGACAAAGAGGATTCGATAAAGATAGACAACCAGCCCGCTGCTACCACACTCGGCGATATCGATGTGCTGGCACAGCTGAAAGAGAAGATGGAGAAGGGTGAATAAATTCCTTTACCACACCTAATCGACATCATATAACAAAGACAACGGGTGGAGCATGCATTGCTCCGCCCGTTGTACGTTTAAGCCAAACCTCCGACCCACCAGTTCCAAACGTTCGACCGGGCAACACAGACGCAAATGCCGGCTACAGCCCTAAACCGGGAAATGATGCCCCTCACCTATGGATATGCCGCCAGCACGGCTATGGCAAACAGAAGCTTGAACAAATAAGGGCATCCCAACCGCAACCGACATCATGTAAAAGCAAAATATGGGAAAAGAATCACGAAGACAAAGTAGCGACCACCCACCTTATCCTGCCCAATGCAGCCATACCGGCTCAGCACGACATGGCAATCTGCCGCCGACAAACAGCTTTGCAACAAGACAATGCACAGTCCTGAATGATAAGCCCCATACCACATCGCTGAAAGACAACTATGGTTCTGCATTGCCAAACATGCCATATCACACGGCAAAACGGCCCATATTGCGACGCGAAACGAGCCATATCGTAAACCACCTGGCACACAGGGCCTTACAGACTCAGGCAATGCCGCAGCGAAAAGCCAGGCCTACGGGCCGGCTCATGCACCTGATGACAGCCACCACAATCAAGCCACAGCATTAAGGCAACGCCGCCTGACGCCCTTTACAAACGTTAACAAACAAAATCAGCCCTAAAGCATGAAAGTATGAGAATAATTTCATATCTTTGCACAAAGAAAAGGAGAATCCAACAGGTCGTATCGGTTAGATTGGGATACTCATCAAATTAAATTGAAAACCGAGATGACTTCTCTTGCCAATGGCGGGCCACATACCCATCAGGGTAGCAGAAATGCCGGTGGATTACAAAAGCGGAGAGCTCTCAAATCTTATGTTATAGGAGTTTTCATCACATCATCGGTACGACCATTTTTATTGCATCCATAACCACAATCAATTATATGTTTTCCGGAATCATAGAAGAATTTGCGACAATAGTGGCAATCGAGAAGGATCGCGAGAATATAGACTTCTCCCTGAAATGCTCCTTCACGGATGAGTTGAAGATTGACCAAAGCGTGGCTCACAATGGCGTATGCCTTACAGTAGTCAAGATAGACGGCGACATTTATACCGTCACGGCAATGAAAGAGACGCTCGAGCGCAGCAACCTCGGGCTGCTCAAAGTCGGCGACAAGGTAAATGTTGAGCGCTCAATGCTCATGAACGGACGCCTTGACGGCCACATCGTGCAAGGCCACGTCGACGAGACCGCCGTATGCACCGCAATGGAAGACGCCGACGGCAGCACCTACTTCACGTTCGAGTATCCCGAGAACGCTGAGATGGCCCGCAAAGGTTATTTTACAGTCGACAAAGGCAGCGTAACAGTAAACGGTGTATCGCTGACTGTGTGCAACCCTGGCGCAAACACATTCCAGGTTGCCATAATACCCTATACACTTGAGCACACCAATTTCTGCGACATAAAGCCAGGGTCTGTTGTAAACATTGAGTTCGACATACTGGGCAAATACATTGCCCGGCTGCATCAGTTCTAATAAGTGTTAAGCACCCGAATCTTATCGAAGATTCGGGTGCTTATTTCTACTAACCGCCTACAAACATATATCTTTTTTTCACCTCCGAGATATAATTCATACTTTTGCACCGCAAAATAACATGGAAAAAGGATATGAAAAAAGGAATCTTGTTTGTCATGGCAGTTGTCATGGCCGCCGATTACTCTATGGCCGGGCCACCCAAAAAGTGGACATTGCAAGAGTGCATCGACTACGCCATTGCCAACAACATCTCGCTACAGCAATCGGAGCTGTCGAAGCGCTCTGCTGAAGAAGATGTTAAACAAGCCAAGTCGGAACTAATGCCGACGCTGAACTTCTCTACAAACCATGCCGTCGGCTACAGACCATGGGTAAACTCTGGCGTAAGCACTGTCACAAACGGTACCGTCGCCACAAGTGTCAACAAAACATACTACAACGGCAGCTACGGCATCAACGCCAACTGGACGGTATGGAACGGAAACAAAAACCGCAACAACCTGAAGCTGAACAAGCTTGCTGCACAACAATCGGAACTTAGCCTGGCTGAAACAGCCAACAGTATCCAAGAACAAATCGCACAACTGTATGTACAGATACTTTATCTGAATGAGGCCGTCGAAGCCAACAGGATGAGCTATGAAGCCAGCCTGAAAAATGAGAGCAAAGGCCGGGAAATGGTAAAACTGGGGAAAATGTCGAAAGCCGACCTCGCTCAGCTGACATCACAAACTGCTCAAGACAATTATAACATAGTGGAAGCCAAAAGCAACATTGCAAAGTACAAACTACAGTTAAAGCAACTGCTAGAACTAACAGACAGCGAAGAGTTTGACATCTACATCCCTGCCGCTTCAGATGCCGATGCACTTGAAGAGATACCGTCGCTCACTTCTGTCTACGAGGCAGCCCTGTCAACTCGCCCGGAAATAAAAAAACAGCCAGCTGGCGATACAAAGCAGCGAACTGAACATTGCCGTGGCAAAGGCCGACAGGCTTCCGAGCATCAGCCTGTCTGGCAGTGTTGGCACAAGCAGCACGTCAATGAACTCAAACAAATGGGGCAAGCAGATACAGACAAACTTTGATGCCTCGGTAGGAGCAACGCTCAGCGTTCCCATCCTCGACAACCGAAGCGCCAAGACGGCTGTTAACAAAGCCAAGCTGCAACGGGAGCAAAGCCTGCTCGACCTGAAGGACAAGCAGAAGCAACTCTACAGCACCATCGAAGGCTTTTGGGTCGACGCATATACCAACCAGCAGAAGTTCAAGGCAGCCAAGGCCAGTGTAGAGAGCGAACAGGCCAGCTACGAACTCCTCAGCGAGCAGTTTAACCTCGGGCTAAAGAACATTGTAGAACTGATGACAGGCAAGGCCAACCTAATGAACGCTACGCAGGACATGCTCGAAAGCAAGTATATGACGATACTTGACCGCCAACTACTTAAATTCTACAAAGGTGAACCATTAAGCATATAAGGAACATATATATGAAGAAAATTAGCAAAGTATGGATAGGGGCAGGCGTTATAATCCTGTTGGCAATAGTGATCTGGCTCTTGTCCGGCAATAAAAAAGAGCGTCAGATAACTTTCGCAACGGCCAAGGTTGAGCCGGCTAACATACAAAACAGCGTGACCGCCACCGGTACCATCGAACCAGTGACTTCGGTAACGGTCGGAACGCAGGTTTCGGGAATAATAAGCAAGATATTCGTAGACTACAACACGGTGGTCAAGAAGGGTCAGGTGATTGCCGAATTGGACAAGACCAACCTAATCAGTTCGCTCAACACGGCCAAAGCCAACCTGTCGAGCGCACAGAGCCAGCTCACTTACGAAACATCAAACTACAACAGATACAAGGCGTTATATGACAAAGGACTGGTCAGCGCCGATGAATATGAAAACGCACGGCTCAGCTTCGTACAGGCCAAAGAGAGCGTGGCGACGGCAAAAGAGACGGTGAAGAAGGCCGAAACAGACTTGGGCTACGCCACAATCACGTCGCCGATAGACGGGATTGTGCTCTCAAAGGAAGTTGAAGAGGGCCAGACGGTGGCCGCAAGCTACAGCACCCCCGAGCTGTTCACCATCGCACAAGACCTCACCGACATGAGGGTTGTGGCTGATGTAGACGAAGCCGACATTGGCAACGTGAAAGAAGGCGCGCGCGCAACGTTTACCGTCGACGCCTACCCTAACGACACTTTCAACGGCAAAGTTACGCAAGTGAGACAGGAAGCCACCACGACGAACAACGTTGTCACCTACGAAGTTGTGATAAGCGCGCCCAATGCCGACCTTAAGCTGAAACCCGGTCTAACGGCAAATGTCACTATATACACAGCCGAAAAACAGGGGGTGCTGAGCGTTCCGAGCAAAGCGCTGCGCTTCAACCCAACCAAAGAGACTGTCGGAAAATACACCTTGGCCGACTGCAGCGGCAAAAACAAGGTGTGGACTCTGGAAGGCAACACCCTGAAAGCCCACTCGGTGCAGACAGGAATGTCTGACGGCACCAACACGGAAATAATCAGCGGCATAGCCAATGGTGTGGATGTGATAACGGAAATCAACGAGACTGCCGACGAAACCCCGGCTGAGCCACAGCAGGAACAGTCGCCGTTTGCCCCCGGACCACGTAAGAACGACAAGAAGAAGTAACCATGGCTGACGATAATAAGAAGGTCGTAATAGAATTGCAGGACGTAAAGCGCGAGTTCCTCGTTGGCGATGAGACCGTCCATGCACTGCGCGGCGTATCGTTTAAGATATACGAAGGCGAGTTTGTCACAATAATGGGCAAATCAGGTTCGGGCAAGTCGACGCTGCTCAACCAGCTCGGATGCCTCGACACACCGACAAAGGGAGAATACTATCTCGACGGCGTGTCTGTCCGCAAGATGTCAAAGCCACAGCGCGCAGTGCTCCGCAACCGCAAGATAGGATTCATTTTCCAGAACTACAACCTGCTTCCGAAGACCACGAGCGTTGAGAACGTTGAACTGCCACTGATGTACAACACCGGCATCAGCGCCAAAGAGCGACGCGAGAGAGCCATCGCCGCCCTGCAGGCAGTAGGTCTTGGCGACAGGCTTTACCACCGTTCCAACCAGATGTCGGGCGGACAGATGCAGCGTGTGGCCATAGCAAGGGCACTGGTAAACAACCCTGCAGTGATACTGGCTGACGAAGCTACCGGCAACCTCGACACCAGGACATCGTTCGAAATACTGGTTTTGTTCCAAAAACTGCATGCACAGGGGCGGACAATAATATTTGTCACCCACAACCCTGACATTGCCAACTACTCAAGCCGCAACATAATGTTGCGCGACGGGCATGTAATCAGCGACGAGTACAACAAAAACATAATGTCGGCAGCCGAAGGACTATCGGCCCTGCCGGCCAACACAGACGAATGAACAATGAACTACACCAACCTTTTCAAGATAGCCTTGCGAGCTATAGCAGCAAACAAGACGCGCTCATTCCTGACGGCATTGGGCATAATCATCGGCATTGCGTCGGTGATAACCATGCTTGCTGTCGGCCAGGGCACGAAGCAAAGCATACAGGCAAACATCGCAGAGATGGGCTCAAACATGATAATGATAAGCCCGGGTGCCGACATGCGGGGGGGCGTAAGGCAGGAAGCATCGTCAATGGAAACGCTCAAGATGTCCGACTATGAGGCCATCAAGGACGAATGCCAGTACATAAAGGCCATCAGCCCGATGGTGTCAAGCAGTGGACAGTTTATCTATGGCAACGAAAACACGCCCTCGACCATATACGGTGTCAACCAAGACTACCTTGAGATACGCCAGATTGACGTGGCCGACGGCGAGATTTTCACCGATGCCGAAATCAAGACAAGTGCCAAAGTATGCATATTGGGGCAAACGGTTGTCGACAACCTGTTCCCCGACGGCAGCGACCCCATAGGCAAAGTGGTGCGTTTCAACTCCATCCCGTTCCGGGTTATAGGAGTGCTCAAGAAGAAAGGATACAACTCAATGGGCATGGACCAAGACGACCTTGTGCTTGCCCCGTACACGTCGGTAATGAAACGAATACTTGCGCAGACCTATCTCAACGGAATACAGTGCTCAGCCGTGACCGAGGGAGTCACCGACAAGGCCACCGAGGAGATAAGCAACATCCTGAGGCGCACGCATAAGCTCAAAGACGCAACCGAGACAACAGAAGCCGACGAGGACGACTTCACCATACGGTCACAGGAAGAACTGGCATCGATGATGAACTCAACGACCGACATGCTTACCATTCTCCTGGGCTGCGTGGCAGGCATCTCGCTGGTTGTGGGAGGCATAGGCATAATGAACATCATGTATGTCAGCGTAACGGAACGCACAAGGGAGATTGGCCTGCGCATGAGTGTGGGAGCAAGGGGCATCGACATACTGAACCAGTTTCTTATCGAGGCCGTCTTGCTAAGCGTTAGCGGAGGGCTAATAGGCGTGGCACTGGGCATCGGAGCGTCGTTCTCGATAAAGGCGTTTGCCCATTGGCCCATCGCCATCCAGCTGTGGACAATCATCATGAGTTTCGCTGTGTGCACGTTTACCGGCGTGTTCTTCGGCTGGTATCCGGCGAAGAAAGCCGCACAGCTAGACCCAATAGAGGCTCTTAGGTATGAATAACAAACACAAAATATGCATTCACGCAGCGGTATGGACAGTAATGTTCATATCGCCGCTGATGTTCATGAACCACGGTGCCGGCACATCGTGGCATCAGTTTTTGTTTATGAGCGCCGTGCCAATGTCGCTGATGATAGTCTTCTACGTCAATTACCTCTGGCTGACGCCAAAATATTTTGCCACCGAAAACAAGCAAATATACTGGCTGGCCAACATAGCAATGATACTGGCCATGGGGATTGCGCTTCATTTATGGATGGGCCAGACCCATGCCATGTTCGACAACAGGCCGCCACAACGGCCACCAAGCCCCATAATGTATGTGTTTTTCTTGTTCAGGGATATGTTCAACCTGGCCATATCTGCCGCCATTGCCACCACGATACAGCTGGCCATGCGATGGCAGGAGTCGGAAAATGCGCGGCGTGAAGCTGAGTCGGCAAGGGTCAACGCCGAGCTTAAGAACCTGCGGTCGCAAGTGAATCCGCACTTCCTTCTGAACACACTAAACAACATATACGCCCTTACCGAACTGGCACCAGACAAAGCCAAGGAAGCCATACTGGAGCTGAGCAAGCTGCTAAGGCACATACTCTACGACAACCAGCAGAAGTATGTCGACTTGAAAAGCGAGGTGCAGTTTCTCATGAACTACACCAACCTAATGAAAATAAGGCTTTCTTCGAATGTCGACCTTCAGTTTACAGCCGACATACCCGACCCCTGCAACATCATGATAGCCCCGTTGATATTCATATCTTTGATAGAAAATGCATTCAAGCACGGGGTAAGCACAACGGAGAAAAGCTACATCAGAATACAAATCAAGGCCACCGACCATTACATAACATGCGACATAGTAAACTCAAACTTCCCCAAGGGAGACAAGGACAGAAGCGGTCACGGCATAGGACTAAGCCAGGTAGCGCGCAGGCTCGACCTTATCTACCCCAACATGTATGAATGGAAGAAAGGCGTAGACCACACAGGAAAGGAATATTCATCTAAAATTACTATATATGATACTAAAATGTGCAATAATTGACGACGAGCCTTTGGCTGTTGAACTGCTATCCTCTTATGTAAACAAGACCCCGTTCTTAAAGCTCACGGGCGCATACAACAGCGCGAGCACGGCAATAAGGGACTTGAGGGAGAATCCCGTCGACCTAATTTTCCTCGACATCCAGATGCCGGAACTAAGCGGCATTGAGTTTGCCAAAATTCTGCCGCAAGAGACGCGCATCATCTTCGTGACGGCATTCAGCCAATATGCTGTCGAGGGCTACAAGGTAAACGCCATGGACTACCTCATGAAGCCTGTTAGCTACGACACGTTCCTTTCGGCAGCAAAGAAAGCGTTCGACTGGTTTGCCACCAAGACAAGGCAAGAGGCATATAAGCAAGACCGCTTCATATTTGTAAAAAGCGACTACAAGCTCATTCGCGTCAACCTCGATGACATAATGTACATAGAGGGCCTGAAGGACTATGTGCGCATATACCTGAAGGATGGCAACAAGCTGATGTCGCTCATGAACATGAAGAATCTGGAGGACAACCTGCCCAAACCCGAATTCATGCGCACCCACAGATCGTACATAGTGCACATGAACATGGTGCAAGCCGTCGACAGGTTCCGCCTCGTGTTCGGTGATGCTTACATTCCAATATCAGACAGTTACAAGGATGAGGTTCAATCATATCTGGACCGGCACACCATGATGTGACGCTAACGCCGGGCTTGTACTTGGCGAAAAAACTTATCTGCTAAGCCGAATCAAGGATGCAAGGTGGTGCTTTGAGGCATCGCCCAAGGTTGTATGTTACTAAAAAACGGGTGACAGACCGACTCCAACACGCCTATTGCACTTCAACAACAGACCGCAATTAGCCTCACAACACACTCAATTACCATTGCCGTGCAGATTGTTTGCCGCTTTGGCCGAAGGCGTATCAGGCTACGCCGAGGCGAAACGGCAAACAATCTTCGCGGTGGGGATTGAAGCGTGCGGGTTAAATTAATACTTATCTAAACAAGCATTCAGCAGGCAAACGACTGTTCTTGAGTTATGCGAATCAAATAGAATGTGACATGGGCCTACCGTGCAGGAGCTGTTTACAGTGCGGCATTACTTGGTAGTAACAGCCGTGCCATCACAACAAAATTGCGGCAAAGCGATGATTTGACATGGAGATTGACGAACGAACACGATGCAGCAGCCACATCCAATCATTCTGTTTGCAAAATGCAAATTCAGCCCCCGTTTTCCATTATAACCTTTCCGTATTGATGCCAAATTTGTTGTGCTTCATGTTTATGCGCTTACCAAAGCGATAGGATACCGACAAGTTCAACACCCGAAAGGGACTCCAGTCAAACAGATACGAAGACGTTTCTGCATCAACCCGATAGTCTGTATGCGAGGCTATCATGTTTTGGCAGGATAGCCCTATTGCCTAACGCTTGCCATACAACAAGCAACGCACCTCCATATCCATCCGATACCTTGATGAACTGCAGCCGCCAACATCTTTCTCCCTGCCTTGATATTGTCCCCATAGATTTAAAACAAACGTCTTCTTACGGTTAAAATATATGTTGTTGTTCATATATATGAAAGTTGAAACATGGTTCATATTTACCAGCCCGAACCCTGGTAGTGGCTAGGAAGACACCATATATACGCTGCCGTCTACATAAAAGTCCAACCATTTCAAGCAATCAAAATAATAGGATAAATTCAAGTTATAGACACTTTTGTCCATTACGTTGTCTACGGTATGCCTCGTCATCTTGCCAACTTCGTCTATATCTGTATAGGGTGACATCACACTCGTGATTCGCTTGGCACTCGCAGATATTGAAAATGCTTTATGTGTAAACCCAAGTTCTGCCATGTATGATTTCATTGGCTGTAAATTGGGGTTGCCGGTTTGAATGGTATGCGCATCTACATAAGTAGTAAAGGGATTAAGGTCTACATAGTTAGGGCGGTTTATTCTGCTTGTCACGCTTAGGGAAAGTGTGTTGTCGTCATTGCATCTGTACTTTATATATAAGGTGGGAAACAAGTCAAACTGATGCTTTACGCTCTGTTGGCTCATCTTTATCGACTTTCCGTCCAACACACCGTATTCACAACGAATGCCAACCTTTGCCTCCGTTTTATCGTTCAGCTTACCCCTTAAGTCAGCGTAAGCTGCAAATATGCTTTCTCCATACCGGAAATGGTCGTCAAGTTTGCATCCGTTGGTCATGTGCTCGTAGTCGGTCCTGTTGTCTGTATTTGACTTGGAACAGGCCGCCCCATATGAAAACAGAGCCTTACCAAATGTGAATTCCATGTCTGCTTTCAACTGCCAAATAGTGATGTCGGGGCTGTTACGCCGCAGAAACCCCAGCGTTTCGTCGTGTGTTGTATGCAGATTCACTTTGTCGCTGATATGATAGTCCAGGAAGTCGGCATTCACTTCAAGACTTCCGCCACGGCCAATGTCATGCCTACTGTAACGCAGGTTGGCATTATACCGATTGTAATTGCAGTCGAAATCGGTGAATGTCTCATAATGGCCTTTCCCTCCATCACCTCCATTGGCAAAGATGCTTGTGACTGAAATTTGGTCGGAAGACGGTTGCATGTTATTGTACGACAGCATGGCTCCTAACGACGAATGTCCAGACAGCGCATAGTCAATGCCGGCGGTGACTATTACATAGTCATTAGACTTCAACTTTCGGATGTCTGACAACCATGTCTCGGCAGGATAAACAACCCGGCTTGACTTGTCTGTCTGCACCGTGCCAAGCCCCGCCCCCACACTTACATACGATTCAAACTTGCCGTGCTTGTATTGCAAATTAAAACAGGCCTCGTCATATACACGCTCTTTTATGGAAATGCAATTGGCAAGCGAACCTCCCCAATAGTCACTTTTCATCTTCTTTGTAACGAAGTTTATTACACCTGCGTCACCCTCGGCTGAATATTTTGACGGTGGAGCCGTCATCACCTCTATCGCCTTCAGGTTGTCAGAGTTGAGCGAACCTAAATACATCATCAGTGTCTTCATATCCATCTTCAGCTCCCGCCCATCCATCAGGAATACAAGTTTGCCTTTGTTCAACATGCTTATGGCATCTTCATGAACTATTACGCCCGGAGCATGCTTAAGTATATCAAGAAAGTTTCTTGCCGTTGGACTAAGCCTTTCCGCATCAAGTGTCAAGCTGTCTATTTCCCTTCTTACTATCGGTTTACCTGACGTAACAACCACACCGGCCAGCAATGTGGTGTCGGCCTCCAACCGAATATTGACAAACACTTGCTGTCTTGCCTTGTCAATCATCCATTTGCAGGGCTTGTAACCTATGCATGAAACCAATAAAGATGTAGGCAAAGGAGTTGTAGCAACAGAAAAACATCCGGCAGAATCACTTGTACATACGGCGATGACATTATTACCACTGTCGAGTAATGCTATCGTAGCCATGTCTATTCCATTGTCCTGCCCATCGGTTACCTTTCCGAAGACAGCATCCACCTGTGCCGCAGCTCCCGGGGCAGCAAGGCAGCACATCAACACCACTACAATCCTAATCATCAAAACCATTGCATTCTTTTACCATCGACTTCACAAAAAAATCAATAAACAGATAGTCACTGAGTTTCGTATCTATACTTCCTAAAGAGCAGATGCCTTTTGTACAATTCCCGTTGTTTTCCAATATCTTTTGACTACACGGTCCCATACATACTGGCAGAATCTTGCATTTAAGACATTCATCATGCTCAAATGTGGCCACAGATAATCTTTTGGAAATTAAGTCCATGTCTATTTCCAATGTTCCATCATCATTCAATTCGCCGTACTAGATACTCTCAGAGAGGGTTCTCCCATTACATTTATGCTATGTTACAATAACCATCAACAGCTCATCAGCAGTCCGGGGATGTGATTTTTTGGATATTCCGGGCTTAAATGTGCTTTCGGCATGTTTGTCGGCATATTGCCGGCCGCTTTGTCTCGGCGCAGTCAGCAACGCATCCGACAACGGCGGCAGCCAATCTGCACATCTACACAACCGAATTAACATTGAGACCAACGGACTACATGAGCAAAAGACTATCACCCAACATGGCATGTGACATCAATGCTCAAGCCTACAGCTGCAATAACTCGATGATGCACGGATAATGCCGACGGTGGCCATGCAATATTGCAGCCACATCGCGAATGCTGCTTATTTACAGACAAAGATACTAAAAACTGTCTATAAATCATGACATTTCGCCGCAATAATTTTGGTATACTTGCCCTACAGGGCTTAAAAACAGGCCGTATGGCTTTGCAAAACAGGCTGTTTTGTGTGACAATACGGGCTATTTTGCAAAGTCAAACGGCCACGGCCGCAACGCCCTGGGGCACAAGAAGATACGCCCGATGGCCACTATAATGAAAAGACATGATACAATTGTTACAATCACCGGCAGGCAAATGCGGTCGGGCTTGCTGATGATTGGCCTTTGACGCCTGCAACCGCTGCTACAGAACGCCCCCACCCGACACGCGAAAACACAGGCCAGACGCGCAACAAAATGGCACAGGCAGCAGCAAGAACGCCACAGAGTCAATAATCCAACAGCTCGGACGGCTCGGCCACAAACGTGTCGGCACCATGGGCCACCAGGAAATCCCTGTCGCGAAATCCCCACAGCACACTGATGCAGGGCAAGCCGCTGTTGGCAGCCGTGGCCACATCGACATCGCTGTCGCCGACATAAACAGCCCCCTGCTTGCCCACTCCCAGTTGCCTGAGGGCCTCTTCTACAGTGTCGGGGGCGGGCTTCTTGCGTATTCCCTCACGCTCGCCTATGGCCACCTCGATGCTGTCGCCGAAGAAATGGCGGCACAGTTCCTGTGTGGCTGCATAAAACTTATTGCTTACCACCGCCATGCGCTTGCCCCTGCGCTTCAGTTCTGCAAGCATGTCGGGCACTCCGGGGTATGGCATGGTGGTATCAAGAGAGTGAACCATGTAGTGGGCCCGGAAATCAGCCAACGCCTTTTCAAACTTAGGGTTGGCAGCCCCTCCGGGCACAGCCCGCTCCATGAGCACCCTCACGCCGTTGCCCACAAACCGGCGCACGTCGTCAAGGCTGTGCTCGGGCATGCCGTTGAGCCTTAGCGCATGGTTTGTGCTGGCGGCCAGGTCGGCCAAGGTAGACAGCAATGTGCCGTCAAGGTCGAATATATATGTCTGATACTCTTTCATCGTCTGCTTCGTGTTATCATCAATTTCAGTTTTTCATTAAATTTCACATCGCCCACCAACCGCTCTATGTCGATGTGCATGCGGTATGACCAACCGCAAAACGCGCTACCGGGCACATTTATCCGCTCTGCCCTTGTGTCAGGGTTGTGAAGCCCGGCGTCGACAGCCAGCCAGTCTTGCAGGGCCATGATGCACATCATCGACGGGCAATACAGATGGCGGGCTATTACCTCCTCTGCTATGAATGCCGGCATCTTGAGCGGCGCACGACCGTCTTTTTGCAACATGGTTGCATAATATCTCTGCGTGCGCTCGGGGTTTTCTTCCCACCACAGCCTCATCGGGGCCATGTCGTGGGTTGAAAACGTTGCCACACCACGGTATTTGTTGGCGTTGAGATGGGCAAACTCGATGCCGGCCTGCTTAGGCATCGACTGAATCTCGAGGTCGAGGATGCGCAGTGAGTCGAGCACCGGCCCGACGCAGTCGGGGATGGCCCCGAGTGTCTCGGCGCAAGCCAGCATGGCGGTTCCGCCCGTTATTGCGGCGAGCACCTTCATGCCGCGCCATCCCCAAAACGCATTATGGCGCTGCACAAAATAATTGCCATACAATCTCATGAACGACTCGCGGTCGTCATCGCCGAGGGCCTCGAACACGGGTTCGCGGTAGGCATATATCCGGGGATGGTAGCAGCCTTGGCGGTGGGCGTCTTCCACAAAGAGCACATCCTCGAGCAGGCGCATCAACCCGTCGCGAATCCACAGGCTGTTTTCGTCGGACTTGCCTTCAAAAGCCCTGGCCACCTTGGCCTGGGTGTCGTATTCCGGCCTCAAGTCGTATATGTTGTACCCTCGGCCGACGAGGAAGTTGTCGCGCACATACTGCGCATGCAGCCCGAAAAGACGGTCGAGCACCTTGTCGTTGACAAATGGCTTGGTAAACAACACCTTGCGGAACCGCAGTCCGAAGCGCTCTATCTCATCGGCCGTAAATGGCAACGACGGCGAGAAATGGCCCAGGCGGCCCGACAATGAGCCTGCGGGAATCTCCCAGATGCGGAAAAAGCCAAGCACATGGTCAAGGCTGAAGGCGTCGAAATATGCCGACATACGGGCCAGGCGGTCGCGCCACCATCGGCATCCGTCGGCCATCATTGCCTGCCAGTTGAACGTGGGGAAGCCCCAGTTCTGCCCGTTGGGCCATTCGGCGTCGGGCATGGCCCCGGCCTGCGAGTCGAGGTTGAACAGCCCGGGATGCACCCATGTCTCGACGCTGTTGCG
>ENA-ORSS01002978-ORSS01002978.1-human-gut-metagenome-genome-assembly--contig:-NODE-2978-length-14350-cov-2.655614_pt1 | contig 14350 bp, 7 predicted proteins | sample MGYA00241899_ERZ509162 | MGnify/ENA primary metagenome ERZ509162 (study PRJEB26280, sample SAMEA2338641) | human gut metagenome | biome: human gut; feature: human-associated habitat; material: faeces... | reverse complement strand
GATTGATGATACTGGTAAAAATATATGGGAAAGGCCGGAAGCATTTTTCACTCATCACATCCATACGGTTGGAAGGATTTCCATAATTTTCATCCGAGTACAAACTCGCCCCGAATACATAATCTTCTGTCATCATTACCCGACTCATTGTCATACTGGTATAGTACCGTTTGGCAGCCATATCCACCACATTCAACATATCAGGCATCGGAAAACCTGAATAAGTCATAGAACGCAAGGTATTCATGGGGCCGGAAGCGAATGAGGTCAAATCCAGATAATAGGATCCTGATTCTGTGGATATCCACAGTTTCATTGCCGGAGTCTCAGAATAATGAGAACCGGTATACATGACCCGCATCGGTCCCCGTAATTCAGGCAATCCATTCCCTTCCAACAGATTCTTCAACACAATCGTATCTTTTGCCATAGAAATCATATCCATACCCACCGTGCCATCTTCTTTTTCCCCAAGAACAAAAAAACCTTTATCCGTCACACTCAAAACAGTCAGTGAGGTATAGGATTTCCAGATCAAATCGGTCTTTGTATCTTTGACTTTCAGAAATAAACGATAAGAATCAGGTTTCAAATCGACAAAATACCTCAGATTCCGTTCCGTACCCAAAATGATTCCTTTATCCCGGTCATCGGTCGAACTGCTGGCCACCACTTTCCATTCGTATTCATAACGCGAAGGATCACTGTCTTCTGTAAACTGTATCACAGGTTCTTTCCGTACGGTGTCCAGATAGGAAAGCGGAGTGATTTTTAAAGTATCACTCTTAAAAATAGCCGTATAACCTCCTTTTTTCCAATCGGAAATTTTTACTTCATTAATTGAATGATAATCATTCGATCCCTCGTCATCATAACAGGAAATACTAAAAACAGATAGGATTCCCGCCCATAATATCAATATTAATTTTCTCATCGTAGTCAGATTTTAGTATATTTCAATTCTATCATTCTCCCGGTTGAAACGGAACCCCATAATAAGATTTCCAACTCACCCCCTGAAACCACATCAGTCGTCCATCTTTCTCCCTGATTGCATCACGATGATCGGGGCTCTTGTCATATAATGCCTGCAAATCCATAGCCATCTTGTTTTGGATAGCATATTTCAAACCGGACGGCATCGTTTCATTGGACATAAAATCTTCATAAGTCAACTCCGGAAAACGCTTTAGGATTTCTTCAAATTTTTCCTTTGAAAAGAATCCCCACAATCCTCCCTCCAAATCTCCGATTTCACCGGACTCCCTTCCCATCCAAACTTCCGGACAAGTAATAAAGTTGTTCAGGATAATCTTATGCCGTGTCCCGTCAAATTCCTCCTTGCCGCTATCATTCCCCAACATACCGCTCAAATCGAACCATTGCGGAATAGCCAGGGTGAAATCTTCGGATGGCAATAAACGAAGTACAAGATTACGTTCCACTTCATCCAATGCTTCACTATTTTTCACAGTCACCGGCACATCTGCATAACTCCAGCCTCCCTTTATGGTTTGCCATTCATCAAATTCCAGATAATTTTCACCTTTTACGGCTGTCGTACTATCCTGATCGACTACAATACGGAATTTCCGGTCATAATCCTTTATCCTTCCTGTCGCCTGTACCCTTATTTTCAGCAACTGTTCATCTACACCCTTTTTAATAAATTCAACTTTAGTATAAGGCTGGGCGGCCCAATAAGTCGTGTCATACCAATCCACTCCCCATTGTACATAGAAATAAACTCCTTCCTCTCCGTCGAAATCCTTGATTTCTTTTTCACATCCGGACAGACCGGCAATGATGAGGAATAAGGTCGCTATATAAACAATATTTTTCATAATTTACTCTTTTTCAGTTGAACTACTTTGATTTTCCCGTTGACTGGTTTCACTGTCAGGTAATGGAACCACATAATTCCGGAGTTGCATCGTCAACGTCTCTGCCGGCTGGGAACCATCGGGTATACTTTCCAACCGATTGCGTTTGAAATAATAGAAGGTTTGCCCCTCTCCGATAAATTCCCGGATATACTCATTCCGGATAGCCGTATTCAGATCAGTCGGCGACTCTGTATTCAGGCTGATACACTTTCTGGCTTTACGTAAAGGATTCAGGTATTTTTCCAAAGCAATACCGACCTGCCTTTCCCGGACTCCGACACATTCGGCCGCAATCAAATAAAGTTCGCTGACCCGGATCAGGGGAACCATATAAGCAAAACGCTCTGCCTTGGCCTTTGCTTCATCGGTAGTCGTCTGTACCTCTGCATACTTCTTGAAACAACAAAACTCTTTTCCTTCCTTTGTTACAGATTCCCACATTTTAAAACGCAAATCATCGGGAGATTCGAAAATGGTACGGATACGGCCATTCTGATAGCCTCCGGCCAAAGTCAGTAAATTCACCACATTCAGATCAGAGGTAAAATAGGTCTTATAAATATTATCTGTACGAATACTATTGTACAAAGAGAACAATACCTCTGTCGCAAACATATTATCATTGGAGGCTGTATCTGCATAAGTTGCTGTACACAAAGGGAACAAAGGATTCTTTTCGTCAGCGACTTCCTCAATCACCTCAATGGCACATTCTTTTGCCTTGCTGTAATCTTCCTTCCACATATACGCCCTTGCCATCAAAGCTTTCACTGCATAGTAATTCATCCGGTATTGCCGGTAAAAAAGATCATTACCATTTTCTCCTCCACTGTAATTTCTGGCTCCATCGGTAATAACAGGATCGACATCCTTCAATAAATCAGCAGCTCTTGTCAAATCGGTAAGCACACAGTTTAATACGCTGTCTGCGCTTAACAAAGGTTCGACAATCCGTTCCGAAGAAGTCTGGTAAGGTATACTTGCCTGCTCCTTTTCCGTCCAAAGTGGCCCGAACAGCCGGAGCATATCGAAATGTAACATAGCACGTAATCCCAACGCCTCGCCTTTGATCAATTTATAATACAGTTCCGGCAGCACCGGATTCCCGTCTCCGCAATGTTCCAGTATAGCATTCAAATTCGAAATCTGGGAATAAGTGGTCTTCCATACCGTTTCGAACCGGTCTTTTGACGTCTTACTATCATAAGCATAGGACTGGTAACCACTATAATTGTGCTCACTGGTGGTACAATTATAATACTGAGCCATCACATCAATTATACCGGCCGACAAATTACCTCCATAATTCGACGAACTATTCATATTCAGGTACACCCCGTTTAAAGCCATCAGAAACCCCTCTCTTTCTTCAAACAGGTCTTTTTCCATAATCTGATCCTCCGGAGCCACATCCAACCAGGAATTACATGAAGCGCCTATCAGTAAAAGCCCCAGTATCCATATTCTTTTTATTCTATTCATAATCTAATCTTTTTAGCATTAAAACCTTATACCTAAAGAAAAAGCCACACTACGGGCAAAAGGATAATCCAATCCCCGTTCATTTTTTACAGTAGATATCCGGAAAATATCGTTCATATATCCGCGTATAGTCATGGAAGAAGCACCGAAATGCCTCAGCCAGCGAGCCTGGGTTTCATACCCGATGGAAACCGATTCACAGGATAATGTATTCTCATCGGCAACAAAACGGGAAGACATCGGAGTGGTTTCATTCAGAGATATGGCTTTAAATTTAGCGACATCCCCGGGTTTCTGCCAACGGTCGTACAGGGCTCGTTTGTCCTGATTATAATACACGTCCTGATCAGAAATATTCTCTACTTTATTGTACAGAGCACTCAGAAAAATCTGTCCACCTACCCGGTAACGGAAATTTATCGAAGCCGACAATCCTTTCCAATAGAATGAACTGCCGATCACACCTTCCAGCTTAGGATCTGAGTTACCGACGATGACCTCATCATTATAATCGAATTCAAAAGTCTGAGTTCCATCTTTCTTGATGAAAATTTCCCGTCCGGTCACCGGATCGATTCCGGCCGAACGTACAGCCCAGATATCAGAAGGGCTTCCTCCGTCATAATAACGTTTCAAATTTGAACTTCCGATCTTTTGATCAGTTTCATCTTCCCGGTTTTGTGCATTGTATTTTTCCAGTGCATTCCCGATATTCTTATACTCATATTTTAAATGCCGTAAATTTCCATTGATACTCCAGTTCAGCTCCTCCTTCTGTAACACGACGACATTAGCCGAAAGTGTATACCCTTTGGTCGTCTGTTTTCCCAGATTGGTCGGTACGGAAGCTGTACCTGTCGAAGTCGGTAAGGTCACTGATACCAATAAAGGATCGGTATTCTTCATAAAATAGTCGAAATTCAGACGTAAACGACGATGAAATATTTCTACATCGAATCCGAAATTCTGATCGATTGTTTTCTGCCATTCCAGATTCGGATTCCCGTAAGAAGATATTCCGACTCCTAAACCGAAAGGATTATTAAAGCTTGTCGTATAGCTATACATATTGGACGACATGTACAGGCTAAAATTCTGGTTACCCGGATTACCGATCGAATAACGCAATTTCAGAAAATCAATAAACGCACAGTTTTTTACAAAAGATTCATTGTGTATATTCCAGCCGACACCTACCGCCCAGGTTGTCGTAAACTTATTCGAAACTCCGAAAACAGATGAACCGTCCGCCCTGAAATTAGCATCCAACAGATAACGGTTATCATAGGCATATCCCCCGTTCATATAATAACTGGCCGAACGTTTCTGGCTGTTTGAATAAGAAGGCTTCTCTCCGGACGGATAACCATTGGAAAAAGTAGGATTGATATTCCGGTCGTCGACATAACCTATCGCTCTAAAACCGGAAGTCTTGTTTTTATTATCGGACACCTGCATACCCACAACGGCATTCACCATGTGTTTATTGTCAAACAACTTACCGAAAGTCGCATTCAAATCCCCGTCATAGCTCAACACATCCCCATTGGTTTCAGAATAAGATCCTTTTTCTTTTTCACTCTTCCCGTAAAATACCGAAGCTTTAGGAGATTGAAAAACTTCTTGTTTAGACACCGACTTCGATACGCTGATTCTGGCTCTCAACCGGAGAGGTTCAATAACCCGCCAATCCACCTCAAAATTGTTCCGGAAGCCGAAATTCCGGGTTCGGTTGGAAGAATTCAAAGACATATCGTACAACGGATTGAAGACATATTCATCACCTGACATAAGTTTATATTTCTCGAGCACTGCCTCCGGCTCTCCATAATCGTTCACTTTCCGGTAATAGGGATTGGCCTGTGAGAATTTGGAAAAAGCTACTTTTTCGCGATCGGATACCGAATAATCAAAATTGACGTAATCGGTAAATGCCAGATTTTTGTAACGGTAAATCAAACGGACGTTTCCGTTCAGGACATTATTGTCAGACCCTTTCATGACACCGGCTGTCCGGTTATAATTTACCCCTAAACCATAACGCATACGGGAATCTCCCCCTTCAATAAAAAGATCATGACTGTGGGAAGTGGCAAAACGTAAAGGTTCGTTCAGCCAATACGAATCCACCCCTTTCTCCACTTCAGCCAAACGTTGGTAGTAAGTAGACTGATAACCTTCGTCTATAATTTCCCCATTTGCATCTAAAGGACCATAACGGCCGGCTAATTTTTCAAATGCCAATTTTTCACGGGCATTCATCAAATTATAATCCGAAAGATCGGCAAATGAAAAATTCAGGTTCCCATTGTAATTCACTTGCAGTTTTCCGGCTTCAGGAGCTTTTGTTTCAACGACAATAACACCGTTCGCTGCCTTGGAACCATAAATAGCGGTTGCAGCAGCATCTTTCAATACAGTGATACTGGCCACCCGGTCCATACTCAGATTACTGATTGCTTTCAAGGTCGATTCGAATCCATCCAGAATAAACAGGGGCTGGTTCGGGTCAGTATCATATTCCTGGGTTAATCCGACAACACTCGTTTTACCACGCACATTAATATCCGGCAAAGTATTGGGGTCAGAGCCGAACTGATTATTCTCAATGATCGCAAAAGAAGGATCGATGGTTTTCAGACTTTGCAAGACATTGGTATTCCCGATCATCTTCAACTCCTTATGGGTATAGGTCTGGGAAGAACCGGTAAAACTCTCTTTTTTCCTGGAATAAATACCGGTGATCACCACCTCTTCCATCTCCGTCGCTTCTTCTTTTAACACAACGGTCAAAGGTTCTGTATTCTTCAAAGTCATTTCAACCGAAGTCATTCCGATAAAAGAAAATACCAAAGTCTGGCCTACAGGATTCGGTAAGCTGATTTCAAAATCTCCGTTTACCCCCGTTGTCGTACCCAAGGTCGTTCCTTTAATCATAACGGTTACACCCGGTAATGCATTCCCACTTTTGTCCATCACCTGACCGCTAATCCGCTTAGCCACTTGTACTGTCTGCGGGACAGCCGATTTCCGCAGAATAATCGTATTGTTATCTATTTCCGCCGTAAACCCCGTCCCCCTTAAAGCCTGCTCCAAAACTGCGGAAATCTCTTCATTCACAGCAGTGACAGTAATGCCTTTCAAATCTTTTGTTTTATTATAATCATAAATAAAACCCACATCGCACTGTCTTTTAATGGCTGAAATAAACTCTTCCAGTGTAGCATCCTTCAACTTCAAATTTAATCGCTGATGCTGGGAAAATGCGGTTGCATTCAGATTCAAATTGAATACTAAAAGCAAGGCCACCAACTGTGGGACATATAATGCCCATTTTTTACATCCTTGTTTTCTCATAAGTTAGCATTCTTTAGTTCAACATTATTTTAGTCGTTATCATCATTCCCTCACCAAAACGGTATTGCCTGTCGTAGTAAATTTGACATCGCTTGTTTTCTCAATCAAACGAAGAATATCACTGAAACTATCGAAACGTCTCAGTTCACCGGAAAAGACGACCTCTTTTACTTCCGGATTTTGGAAAAACACATGAAAATCATACCACCGGGAAAGCGTAGTCAATATATCCTCAAGACGTTTCCGGGTAAAAACATATTTTCCATCTTTCCAGGCAACATATTCATAGACATCGACAGTCCGCTTTTCAATTTTCCGGTTTTGCCGGTCACAAGCCAGCTGAAAACCCGGTTCCAAAAGAAATACCTCATCCGAAAAGCCCGGAAATTCTACTTGTACCTTCCCGTTAACCAAAGTGGTAGTCAGATTCTGGTCATCTGCATAATTCGTTATTCCGAAACTGGTCCCCAATACCCTGACATTTTGTATTCCCGTATGCACGATAAAAGGACAATTTGTATTTCGTGCTACTTCAAAATAGGCTTCCCCTTCCAGAAATACCTCCCGGGTAGTTCCGGTAAATACCTCCGGATATTTCAGGGTAGATTCTGAATTCAGCCAAACTCTCGTTCCATCTTCCAGAGAAATCTGAAACTCTCCTCCCCGGGGAACAATTACTTTATGCCAGGCCAGCGCTACCGGAATCAGCGTATCCGGCCGGAGATAATCCAAACAACAACTATCCACAATAATATTCTCAGAAATCCTGTTATTCCCCCCATATTCCAAGTTTGTCAGGTTATAAACCTTACCATCAGCCAGTTCCAGAATAGCATTCCGATGACCGGGACGGATCTGTATCTCCGCTTCCGAAGAAACGTTTTTTACATCTTGCGGCACAATTAAAGGTATTACTCCCAACAAAATAATTATTGAAGCTGCTACCACACCACGCCATAACAGACGGTTACGTCCGGGCTTTAACCCCTGTTTATTTATCCGGCTCTGTAAATCAATCCACGCACGGTTCACTTCTGCACTATCCGGCCTTCCATCCTCTCGTAATTCATAAAAAGATTGTAGATTCCAATAATACCTCTGATGATCGATATCCTGCATCCACATCTCAAAATGTTTGACTTCCTCTTCTGTCAAACGGTTTTCCAGTTTTCTATAAAGTAATTCTATCGTTATTTCTTCTTTTTCCATGGTATTTCATTGAACTTAATCCCACTATCTCAAATGAAAAAGGGTCGATTCTTTTTGCGGGTTTTCGCAAAAAGAATAATGAACAATTCTTGGAAGCTTCGCTTCCATTAAAAAATAAAAGAGGGGAAAAAAATGAGAAAAGAAAAAGAGAATAGAGTCATTGATAATCAATTCGATAGGATCCATCCCTTGGGTATACTGTTTCATTGTCAATCAACCAGGTGCCCGCAGGGTCCAATGACTTTATAAACATTATGAACTTTATAAACTTTCAACTAAATTAAACGACCCTTTAAATTGTCGTATCAAATTATAATAACAGTCTATTTCAATTATCACCTCTAAAACGGACTCACCTATACTTTGTATGACAAGAATTTGACATTTTTATAAAAAATCATTTAAAAATTAAACTGTAACCCTACATACACCAATCTCCTCTGATATTCTTCCCACCCAAGGACAGATTTATAGTCAGTACTATACACAGGATAATTTCTATTTGATTTATCCAACATATTTGTAATTGTGAAAAATGCAAGTAAGTGACCTTTGTTTAACGGAAATATCTTATTGACGGTCAAATCCAATGAATGATAAGCCGTTACTTGTTCCGAATTATAGTCTCCATAAAGAGGAAACCATACATTATCACTAATATTTAAAGCATACTCAACAGGGGTGTAATATAAACCCGGGCGTGCAGAAAAATTTATCCCTATATTCCATTGATTTGCTGTACGCCAGACAATGGAGGTCCGGATGATATAATCCATATCATTGGCAGAACGATAACTCTTTTTCCCCAACCGGACACGGGAATCGATAAAAGTATAGGAACCTGCAAATGAAAATCGCCCTATCGTACGGGCAACAGAAAATTCCAAACCTTTCAGTCTTCGCTCCACAACAGCCTCTTTCCCATTCTCAGCAAAATAGTCCCGGGTATTTTCATTTTTTAGATAAGAAGAGAGTTTTAGATCAAAGTCATAAATATGACTTGTCAGGTCAACAGAATATTGACGGGAAGAATGTAAAGCAAAATTTTGGCTGTTGTATGCCGGAACATTATAAGTATGATATTTTCCGGCTGACAATAACAATGAAAATTTTTCATTCATATTCCATCGCCCCGAAACTTGCCAGGATGTATAATTTGGTTGACTGGCTTCAGGAATATTTTTTCTGACCGCACCGCTGAAAAGTAAATGACGTACAGGTGTATACTTACAATAAAAATAACCTTCCCAGACACGGTTATAGAGTTTATCATCGGCCGTTACATCCTCTGCTTCATCCGAATAATCATAAAAATATTTGGGAAAAGTACCATAAAAATTAACCCGTGTATATTGATGTGTGAGTCCAGCCTGAAACCCCAGATTTCTAACAAAATACTTTGCGGCCAACGAGGTATACAAGCGGTTCTCCCGTGTCGAACCGTCCATGACACCAAATTGATAACCGCTTTTACAGAGATCTATGCCATTATTCAATTCAACCACTACACCACTTTGCAAGGCCGCAAAAGTAAGGCCTGCAACCTGAAACCAACGCCGGCTTGTTGCCTTACTTTCGTCCTTATAATTATATTGCTCTGTATCTGCCCGGTAGTACTCGTCGATAGCATATTCATAAAGATTGAATTTCAACCGAGGGGTTAACTGTAAATGGAGGTTCACCCCTCCATCCGTCGTATTGAAACGCTTCAAAAAATCTGTATTAGTATGATTCAGCCAGAGGTATGGAGCTGAAAATTGGTGATTAGCATATAATTGCAAGAAATTTTTATCCGATATCTTTTTACTGATCAGGATACCGGCATTCGCAAGCGATAAAGACAATTTCAAATCATTACGAGTGATGTGTTCAGGCGTTTCAATCTCTATCGCACCTGCAATCGAATTCCCTATTGTCAACGGAGGATTACCTGCATAAACTTTCATCTGGCCGATAAGTTCAGTATTGAAAACAGAAAAATTCCCGATACCGTTCAATTGGGTATTGCGTACCGGCTTCCAGACAGGCACCCCATTCAGCACCACAACGGAATGGTTGCCCGAAGATCCCCGTAATTCTGTATTCGCACTTTCCGATACGTTGGTAGACGCCGCCATCACAGATACTGCTTTCAAAGGATCGGCCCCTGAAGCAGGAGAAAGATAAATATCGATACTCTCCAAACGTTCTACTGCAAAATCCTCCGATATACTCGGCCCCATGACGATAACATCATCAAGCTGAATATTGGATTCCTGCAAAACAATATGAATTTCATTCCGGTCAGTTAACACAGAAACAGGAATTTGCCGATTACGGAATCCGACAAACGACACCTGTAAAACATCGGTTTGCAGAATGTGAGCTGAGATTTTAAAAGTACCGTTTATCTTACAAGTAGTCGCCGCAACCCGTGTACCGTCACGCATAAGCATCACAACAGCCCCGGCCAAAGGTGTTCCGTCAATATCTTGAACAACTCCCTGTATATAAGCATTTTGTGCAGACAAACCAACAGGGATAATGAATACGAACACCAATATCAAATAAAATTTATCCCTAACAGAAGTGTAAACCCGGAATGTCATCCTTTCTCTTATAAACCTGAGCACCTCAGAATAGCTATTTTCATATTTTTGATCACACCCTATAAAATCGGATATACCGGCAAATTCTATAACTGTCATGAACGGCTCCATGATACAGGATAATATTCTTATAATTAATAACCGATACGCTTGAATCTTTTATCATCCGGAAATTTATTCCGGGCATCCTGTTTCAATTTTTCAAAAAGTTCCTGATCCCCATCATCCTTCCGGTTCTTGTAATAGGATAACAAGAAATAAAAAGCATCTCCTTTTCCCCAGGTAGGGTCGAATTCATTTTCTGAAGTACGGTCAGGAAGAGCTATTGCTTTTTTGAAATATGCAAATATTGACAATAACCGGATTTATTATGTCCGTCATAAGACAAAGAAAATGTTGACTTTTAATCTTTTGCCGGAAGCTCGGAAGATATTGGATAAATATTCGAAAACAGATGCAGAAGAGGATGATTATATTTTTCCAATCCTTGATAAAAAAATACACGTTACGGAACAACAAATATTTGACCGGATTCAAAAAGTGAGGGGAAGGATTAATAAAAATTTAGGATACATCAGTGAGGCAATGAATTTGAAACATCGTCTGACGACCTATGTGGCACGACATTCAATTTTCCTTTTCCTATTGAAAAACAAATAATTAAAGCTCTTATAATTTTGAACAGGTAACGATTTAGAAACGAGCGAACTACATATATTCGTTATATTTTGCATCAAATCTGAAGAACGCTTTATTATTTCACAAAGATAGCGTTTTTTATTTTTATTCTTGCATTTTTTTGGAAAAATCCTACAGCCTTATATCTTTTCTAAGTTCATATCTTCTATTTTAAATTCTGAACGGTTTCGTCTAACCGTTTGATGAATAAACATTTAACGGAGTATCTGAAAAGTAATGGTAACGACTAGGAAACCGTGCGATTTTCAGCGTTTTGCGGTGTTTTACTATCAAATAACTCTTTCAGGTGCAAAGATACGACAAATCTTTGATATAGTATCCAATACAAACAGTATTCGCCATTTTTTGCCTTTCGATATATACCTATTTGCTTATGCCGTTATTTTTTGCAGATTTGGATAAAAAAGGAAAGGCAAAATTCAGGAAGCATTGAAATTCTTTACTTTAGTTAGTGCAAAAATCGAATAATTTATTGTAACTTTGCAGCGGATTCGGTGTGCATATAATACCATCCCAATTAAGATAAGTCGCAACATATATAGTGGTTTTCAATATGATTATGAACAATTGTACAATATTAACAGGTAAAAACACCGTTAATATTGCATATCATAAACCTTGGTAATTTTTCCACATTCAAATCTAATTAATTCGATTTGAATGTCATTGTCTTTGTAATCCGGCATGCTATTTCAGGCTTGTCGAGAGATTTTTTGTGCTATAAAATCAAGAAACATTCAAAAGATAAAAGGAAAAATTCAAATGGAAAAAATCAGAAATTGGAAACAAGATTTCTATACAATATGGGCGGGGCAAGCTGTGTCCCTGATAACAAGTGGGGTTCTTCAAATGGCCATCATCTGGCATCTGACAAATACAACAGGGTCTGCGATGGTGTTGTCAATGGCGACCTTGGTTGGGTTTCTACCTCAAGCGGTTTTAGGTTCTGCAATCGGAGTACTTGTTGACCGCTGGAACCGGAAAATGGTCATGATTGGTGCAGATGTCATCATAGCTTGTGCTGGACTGGTACTTACCGTAATTTCCCTGTCAGCGGAACTACCTGTATGGATAGTAATGCTCATCCTCTTCATTAGAAGCGTTGGCACTGCATTCCATTCCCCTGCGTTAAGTGCGGTAACACCTCTTTTAGTGCCTGAAGAACAGTTAGTCAAATGTGCCGGCTACACCCAGTCCATCCAATCGGCAAGTTTCATCCTAAGTCCGGCAATTGCCGCTTTTCTCTATGCAAAATGGGGGTTGAATTCTGCGGTTGCCCTTGACGTATTCGGAGCAATAATTGCCTGTATCACTGTTGCAATGGTTCACATCCCAAAACAACCGATTGAAGCGCTGCAGCAAGAAAACTTTTTCACCGAACTGCGCATTGGCTATAACGCAATACGACAAAATAAAGCTCTTTTCACATTGCTTTGGATAGGAGCAATCAATATGTTCATTTATATGCCAATCAATGCGCTATTTCCGCTGATGAGTATGAATTATTTCGAGGGAAGTACCTTGCATGCTTCCGTGGTGGAAATTGTTTTTGCAGTTGGTATGTTGTTGGGCGGACTTCTATTGGGCGCATGGGGAGGTTTCAAAAAGCGCATGGCAAATATCATCGGCTCTATCTTTCTTATGGGAGTGTCATTGACTGTTTCCGGCTTGCTACCAACCAATGGTTTTATGATATTTGCGATATGTTGTACGTTGATGGGCTTTTCTGCCCCATTCTATAATGGAGTACAGACCGCGCTATTTCAAGAACAGATACAACCCGAGTATTTAGGGCGTGTTTTCGGACTTCTTGGCAGCATCATGTCGTTTGCCATGCCGCTTGGGTTGGTAGTGTCGGGTGCATTTGCAGACCAAATCGGGGTAAACCGTTGGTTTTTGTTCTCAGGTATGGCTATTCTGCTTCTCGCTATAATAGCCTTATGTCTTCCACAACTTAGAAAGGTCGACAATCAAAAACAAAAATCATGATTTATGAAACGTAACTAAATCTAAACAGCAATAAGCCTCTGATAGGGAAATACGATTATCGGAGGCTTATTGCAATCTGTTTTAACTACTTATGTAATTCCTCTACTTTTCCTTTGTGGTTGAATTGGCTGTCGTATGCTCTGCCGTAGCCTGTCGAACTGTTCCCTGAACCATTCGCCTATGGGCTGGCGGTTGATTACGAGTGTCAGTTTAGACTTGTCCGCAGGGTCTTTCACCACTTGAAAGCCTGCTCTTTCTGTCGTAAAACTCCGATTATGTTCCTCCGAATAAAGTTTGCCCTCGTATATCAAAGGCTTACCATAAGTCAATGTCGTGGTCTGCCTTTCATTGAACCCGACAAGGCGGCACAGGCTCTCTATTCTCATAATTTCCTTTGCCATAGGAAACCATGCACACAGCTTTTCGATAATGCGTTTCAAACCTGATACTTCATCTTTGTGTCTGACACTTTTTTCCGCCATCTCCTTACGGTGATTCTGCTGTATTTCCAACAACTGGCGGTTGTGCTCGGTTTGCATCGTGTGTATGCGGTTTTGCAGTATCTCAATGGTTTCCTCATGGGTGGCAACTTCCCGATACAGGGCGGTGTTCTCCCTTTCCAAAGTCTTGACCTTGTTGCTCCCGAAAAGAGAACCGACACTTTCAGCTATGTTGGTCGCTGCGGTGGTGGCTGCACCTTTCAGTTTCTCGGTCTGTACCTCTTTCTTGGCTTGTCTGAGTTCCTGTTCGGTTTCGGTTTTCTGCTCCTGTAACCGCTTGTTTTCTGCATCAAGGGCAGCGTTCTTTTTCTGTATGTCCCGATAATACTGTGTCGTGGTGGTGTGCCGTGCTTCGGAACCTCGCACACCTCGCTGTAATCCGTATTTAGCCATAACCCTTGCATAATTGTCGTGGTACGCAATCAAGGTCTGACGGTTGAACAGGTCATCGGCACACAAACGGACGGTATTTGCTTTCTTGTGATACTTCCGTTTGCCGTCTTCCTGCTCTTTCTTGGCTTTGCGCCTTTCACCTGTCACGATGGGAACAATGGCTGCATGGATATGCGGTGTCTTCTCGTCCATGTGAAGATGGGCGGCAACCACGTTCTCCCTGCCGAATGTGGCTTGCAGCCATTGG
>ENA-ORSS01002973-ORSS01002973.1-human-gut-metagenome-genome-assembly--contig:-NODE-2973-length-14366-cov-4.711690_pt1 | contig 14366 bp, 10 predicted proteins | sample MGYA00241899_ERZ509162 | MGnify/ENA primary metagenome ERZ509162 (study PRJEB26280, sample SAMEA2338641) | human gut metagenome | biome: human gut; feature: human-associated habitat; material: faeces... | reverse complement strand
TTCAGTAGGGGGAAGACCCCTATTTATGTAAACTATGTTATTGCACATAACACATACCGGGCGCCCGCGCGAATTCTGTGAACAGCCTGTGCTGTATTTGTGCAGATTTTCGGCAAACGAATTACGCCAAACGAACCACAAAAGGAGCTGTCGCTTTGCGACAGCTCCTTTTTTCACATCAATCCTTAAAATAAGGTTTGAATACGGAACGGTTCGGTTCTTTATGCTGTTTATTTTCACGGCGCTGGTTGTTGCGGGAATTATTGCGGTTGTTGTCCCGATTCTTGGGAGCGAAATGGCGGCGCCGTTCACCGCGGTGTTCACTGTTGCCTTCACCGTCGTCTTTGCGGTTGCGGCGGTCTCCCCGGCGGTCGTTACGGTTGTAGCGGCGGTTATTGCGGTCGCCGCGGTTGTTGCGGCTGCGGTGGACGCGGAGCGGGGCTTCTTCGGTAATCTTGACTGGTGTCGTGTCCGGTTCTTTCGTCAAGAGTTTGATGGCAGCGGCTACGAGGGCGGCCGAGTCGTAGTTGGACAAGAGTTCTTCGGCATTTTCTTTGTACGTCCCGAAATTGCCTTCTTCTGTCGTCGTGATCAGGCTGCGGATGGCTGCCTGCTGGGCACCTTCCAGGGCTTCCGAGAAGGTCGGTGCCTTGCGGCGGGTGATGCGGCGCTTGATGAGCCGTTCGATGGTCCGCAGGTGTTCCATTTCGCGGGGGATGACGAAGGTCGTCGCTTCACCGCTCTGGCCGGCACGGCCGGTACGGCCGACGCGGTGGACGTAGCTTTCCGGGTCCTGGGGCAGGTCATAGTTGAAGACGTGCGTGACGCCGCTGATGTCGAGGCCGCGGGCGGCGACGTCGGTGGCGACGAGGATGTCGATGGTCTTTTCACGGAACTGGCGGATGACCGTGTCGCGCTTCGCCTGGGTCAGATCGCCGTGGATGCCTTCGGCAGAATATCCGCGCTTCTTGAGGGCTTCCGATACTTCGTCGACGCGGCGCTTGGTGCGGACGAAGATGATGGCCAGGTCCGGTTCCTGCAGGTCCAGGAGACGGCAGAGGATGTCGAATTTCTGGCGGTCCGGCACTTCGATGTAAGACTGTTCGATGAGGTCCATCGTGACTTCTTTGGCCTTCATGCGGATGATAAGCGGGTCGTGCAGGAACGTTTCGGCCAGCTGTTGAATCGGTTTGGGCATGGTAGCCGAGAAGAGCAGGGTCTGGCGCGTGTTCGGCGTAGCGGCCATGATGATGTTGATGTCATCGATGAAGCCCATGTCCAGCATTTCGTCGGCTTCGTCGAGGACGATAGTCGTAATGTGACTCAAATCGATGGTGCCGCGTTTCATATGGTCGATGAGGCGGCCCGGCGTAGCGACGATGATCTGCGGGCATTTGCGCAGGCGGCGCAGCTGACGTTCCATGTCCTGGCCACCGTAGATCGGCAGGGCCTGGATGTTGGTGAACTGGGCCAGGTGGTTCAGTTCTTCAGCAACCTGCATGGCCAGTTCACGCGTCGGCGACAGGACGACGGTCTGGATATCCTTGGACGGTTCGGCTTTCAGGATTTTTTCCAGGACCGGGATGCCATAGGCAGCGGTCTTACCCGTACCGGTCTGGGCCTGACCAATCATGTCGCTGCCGCTCATGGCGACAGGAATCGATTCAGCCTGGATTGGCGTCGGTTCTTCAAAGCCCATTTCGTTGAGGGCGCGGATAATGACTTCGCTAATATTCAAATTTTGGAATTGTTCTAACATGTACTTCCTCCTTGTTGTGTAACTTATTTATTATAGCATTAATCAAGGGAAAAAGATAGGGGCGGGAGTATAGGAGAAGACTTGCATAAAGATAAACGTTAAACTTGATTTTACTGGCTTTTTATAAATAAAGTATCACGTTTAAGTTAAAAATATTCGGAAAAGTTCTGGAAAAAGCCTTGCAAATTACAAAAGGGTATGATAACATACAAAGCGTCAACAGACAAACAATCCAAAATAAAAATGCGTTGAAGAGAACTAGTAAGTTCCGGAATGTTTCCAGAGAGCTGCCGGGTGGTGTGAGGCAGCAGCGGCACGGAACAGAACTCATCTCTAAGCAGCTCGCTGAAACAAAAGGAGTAGGTGGAGCCGGGGCCTGGCCGTTAACAGACAGGAGGGTATCGACAGTTGTCCGTACCTGTAGAGAGCCTATCTTCGGATAGGAATTAGAGTGGTAACGCGTAAGTATAATCTTTCGTCTCTTTGAGACGGAAGATTTTTTTATTTTGATTGTGTAATGATTTATTTTAAATTTATTTCATAATCATAGGAGAGATGCAGTATGAAAAACGTAGAACATTACAAAAAAGGTTACTTTATGCCCCCCGTTGTCGATATGTCCTGGACACAGAAAGAATATCCCGATAAAGCGCCGATTTGGTGCAGCGTCGATTTGCGCGATGGTAACCAGGCCCTCATCATTCCTATGAGCCTTGAAGAAAAGATTGAATTCTATAAAGTCTTAGTCGGTATGGGGTTCAAGGAAATCGAAGTCGGCTTCCCGGCTGCTTCGGAAACGGAATTTGAATTCCTGCGCTACTTAGTTGATCACGATATGATTCCTGATGATGTCACGGTCCAAGTCCTGACCCAGGCTCGCGAACACATCATCCGCAAGACCTTCGACGCCCTGAAGGGCGTCAAGAACGCTATCGTCCATGTTTACAATTCCACGTCCTTTGCCCAGCGCCAGCAGGTCTTCCGCAAATCGAAGGAAGAAATCAAGCAGATTGCCGTTGACGGTGCGAAATTATTACAGCGCCTGACGGACGAAGCCGGTGCCAACTTCCGCTTTGAATATTCGCCGGAAAGCTTCACCGGTACGGAACCGGAATATGCTTTGGAAGTTTGCAACGCCGTCCTCGATGTTTGGAAACCGACGGCTGACCGCAAGGCCATCATCAACCTGCCGTCGACGGTACAGATGTCCATGCCTCACGTCTTCGCTTCGCAGATTGCCTATATGTCGCAGAACTTGAAATACCGGGACAACGTCATCTTATCGGTTCATCCCCACAATGACCGCGGCACAGGCGTTGCCGATGCTGAAATGGCTATGCTCGCCGGCGCGGACCGCGTTGAAGGGACTCTGTTCGGCAATGGTGAACGGACGGGCAACGCCGACATCGTCACCATCGGCATGAACATGTATGCCTTAGGCGTCGATCCGGGCCTGGATTTCTCCAACATGCCGAAACTGGTGGAAACATACGAACGAGTGACCCGCATGCATGTCCATCCGCGTCAGCCTTATGCCGGCCAGCTGGTCTTCGCCGCTTTCTCCGGTTCCCATCAGGACGCCATCGCCAAGGGCATGCATTTCCGCGAAGAAAACAACGAACAGTACTGGACCTGCCCGTATCTGTACATCGACCCGCATGATGTGGGCCGCACGTACGATGCCGACGTCATCCGCATCAACAGCCAGTCCGGCAAGGGCGGCGTAGGCTTCATTATGGAACAGAACTACGGCATCGACATGCCGAAGAAGATGCGCGAAGACTTCAGCTACTTCGTCAAGGAAGTTTCGGACCACAAGCATCAGGAACTGAAACCGGCCGAAATCTACGACGTCTTCCAGAAGAATTACCTCAATGCCGAAACGCCGCTGAAAGTCGAAGACTTCTCGCTCAAGAAGAAAGGCGACAAATGGGTCGGCAAAGTCCTGGTCCGCGCCAACGACCAAGAAGTCGTCCTCGAAGGGGCTGGCAATGGCCAGCTGAACGCCGTCAGCAACGCTGTCTGCAAAGCCTATGGCATTGAATTCAGCAACCTCGTCTACAGCGAACACGATTTGGACCGCGATTCTGATTCCCGCGGCATTGCTTACTTCGGCCTGACTGATAAAGCCGGCCATACGACCTGGGGCGCTGGCGTCGATACGGACACCATCACGGCTTCTATCTTCGCTTTCATGACGGCCATTAACCGCATGGACGGCATGGCCCAGCGCGTCAAGTTCCGGGCCCTCAAATCCACGCCGGACACGATCACGGCCTTCAAAACCACGTCGGGTCAGCATTAAAGCTTGATGCTTGAGGTTTGATGTTTGACGTAAAATCACTTACATCAAACATCAAACCTACCACATCAAACTTAAATATGATAGCGATTCACTATATTATAACTTTCAGAGTTAATTAGCATAAGGAGTGTATATACATATGGGTATGACGATGACGCAGAAGATTCTGGCAAAACATGCCGGCGTCGACTCGGTGAAACCGGGTGATTTAATTACTTGCAGCCTCGATATGGTCCTGGCCAACGATATTACGGCACCGCCGGCCATTGCACAATTCGATAAGATCGGCAAGCCTGTTTTCGATAAGACCAAGATTTCCCTGGTTCCCGACCACTTCACGCCGAACAAGGACATCAAGTCCGCCGGCTTGGCCAAGATCGTCCGCGATTTTGCCAAGAAGCACGGCATTACGCATTACTTTGAAGTCGGCCGCGTCGGCATCGAACACGTCCTCTTGCCGGAACAGGGCATCGTCGCTCCGGGCATGCTGACCATCGGCGCTGATTCCCATACCTGTACGTATGGCGCTCTCGGCGCGTTCTCCACCGGCGTCGGCTCGACGGACTTAGGCGTTGCCATGGCGACGGGCAAGGCCTGGTTCAAGGTCCCCGATGCCATCAACGTCCACCTGACGGGCACGAAACCGGACGACATTACCGGGAAAGACGTCATGCTGACCCTTATTGGCATGATCGGTGTCGACGGCGCCCTCTACCAGTCCCTGGAATTTACTGGCGAAGGCGTTGCCGCCCTGGATATGACCGACCGCTTTACGATTGCCAACATGGCTATCGAAGCCGGTGCCAAGAACGGCATTTTCCCCGTCGATGAACAGACCATCGCTTATGAAAAGGGCCGCGTCCCCGATGGCTACGACATCGTCACGGCCGACGAAGATGCTCATTACAGCCGGACTGTGGAAATCAACTTGTCCGAATTGAAACCCGTCGTCGCTTTCCCGCATCTGCCGGAAAATACCAAGGTCATCGGTACCTTCGGCGACATCAAGATCGACCAGGTCGTCATCGGCTCCTGCACCAACGGCCGGCTGGAAGACTTGAAGATTGCAGCCGACATCTTCAAAGGCCACAAGGTCCATCCCGACGTCCGCTGCATTGTCATTCCCGGCAGCCAGCACGTCTACATGGAAGCCATGAAGGCCGGTTATATTGAAACCTTCATCACCGCCGGCTGTGCCGTTTCGACGCCGACCTGCGGCCCCTGCCTGGGCGGCTACATGGGCATCATGACGGCTGGTGAAAAATGTGTCTCCACGACGAACCGCAACTTCCGCGGCCGCATGGGTCACGTCGACAGCGAAGTTTACCTGGCTGGTCCTCAGGTGGCCGCAGCCAGTGCGATTCTCGGCAAGATTGCCGCACCGAAGGAGGTCCGTTAATCATGACATTAGAAGGAAAAGTATGGCGCTACGGCGACAATATCGATACAGACGTAATCATCCCGGCTCGTTATTTGAACAGCTTCGACCCGAAGGAATTGGCCACGCACTGCATGGTCGACATTGACGAAACTTTTGCCGGCAATGTCAAAGAAGGGGACATCATGGTCGGCGGCCACAACTTCGGCTGCGGCTCGTCCCGTGAACACGCGCCGATTGCCATCAAGGCTTCGGGCGTTCCCGTCGTCATTGCCGCCAGCTTCGCCCGCATCTTTTACCGCAATGCCATTAACGTCGGCCTGCCGGCCTTGGAAATCGGCGACGACGTAGAAAAGATCAAAGCCGGCGACATTCTCTCTATTGACCTCGACACGGGGAAAATCGTCGACAAGATGACAGGCGACACCTTCCAGGCACCGCCCCTGCCGGGCTTTATTCAGGACATTGCCAAAGCCGGCGGCTTGATCAATTACGTAAAGGAGTCTAAGTAATATGGCTAAACATATCGTCGTCATCCCCGGCGATGGAATCGGGGAAGAAATCACGGCAGGTGCCGTCAAAGTTTTACAGAAAATCGATGAAGTCTGCCACATTGGCCTGACTTTTGAAAAGAAACCGGCTGGCGGCACGGCTTATGACCTCTGCGGCTCGCCGTTGCCGGAAGATACCATTGAAGCGGCTAAGAAAGCCGATGCCATCCTCTTCGGCGCCGTCGGCGGCGACAAATGGGATAATGTCGACCCGAAATTGCGTCCGGAACAGGCCGTCTTAGGTCTTCGCAAGGCTTTAGGGCTCTACGTTAACCTGCGCCCGGTCAAAGTACCGGAAGTCCTGGCTGAATATTCGCCGCTCAAACCGGACATCGTCACCGGTACGGACGTCCTCATCGTCCGCGAACTCGTCGGCGGCATCTACTTCGGCGACCGCTGTGAATCGGAAATCCACAATGGCGTCGAACGCGCGTGGGACCTGGAAAATTACAGTGTTCCTGAAGTACAGCGCATTAGCAAATTTGCCATGAAGGCTGCCCAGAAACGCCGTCATAAGGTCACGTCTGTCGACAAGGCCAACGTCCTGGCTACGTCCCGCCTGTGGCGCCGTACGGTCATCGACGTCGCTAAGGATTATCCTGACGTCGCTTTGAATCATTTCTATGTCGACAACTGTGCCATGCAGCTGGCCCTCAATCCGAAACAGTTCGACGTCATCGTCACGAGCAATCTTTTCGGGGATATCCTCAGCGATGAAGCGGCCGTCCTCGGCGGTTCCATCGGCATGATGCCGTCGGCTTCCATCGGCGAAATGACCAGCCTCTACGAACCGATCCACGGTTCGGCACCGGACATCGCCGGCCAGGGCATTGCCAATCCCTGCGCGACCATCCTCTCGGCAGCCATGCTCCTGCGTTACTCCTTAGATGAAGATGCAGCAGCTGACAAAATCGAAAAGGCTGTCGACGCCGCCTTAGCGGACGGCTGGCGCACACCGGATCTCTACAAAGAAGGCTTCAAGAAAGCCGACACCCAGCAGATGACCGACGTCATCATCAGCAAAATTCAATAAATCGTTTGGCTGCAAACTGCTAACTTAATACTCAAAAAGGAGCTGTCATGATGCGACAGCTCCTTTTTTGCACCTATATTATAGTATTAAAGAGAGTCACACCTTGAAAGGTAGCGGCGAATAGTGTATGATGGAAAATAGTTTAAGTACATTTTCAGATTTCGTGTACAGCGAGAGGCAGGATGGAGATAGATGTTAGAATTTCCGATTAAACGCACGATCATTATTGATGATTCCAAAAAGAAGAAGCGAGGCCGCAAGAAAAAAGGCGACGGTGAGAAGACCGTCATCCACGGCACAGTCAATCTGCCCAAGAAGGAACCGCTGAAGAAGCTGGACCCGCTCCCGAAGAACGCTAAGAACCTGGTCATCGTCGAATCGCCGGCCAAGGCCAAGACGATTGAACGCTTTTTAGGCAGCGGCTATAAGGTCATGGCCAGCCGCGGTCACCTGCGCGATCTGCCGCGCAACCAGTTCGGTGTCAATATCGAAGACGGTTTTGTACCGACGTATACCAATATGTGGGATAAGCGCAAGCTCATCGAAGACTTGCAGAACGAATACATCCGCTCGAAAAAAGTCTATCTGGCAACGGACCCGGACCGCGAAGGGGAAGCCATTTCCTGGCATTTGGCCCATTTGCTGGAAATCAATCCGCACGATAAGTGCCGCATCATGTTCCACGAAATTACTAAGAAAGCCATCCTCGAGGCCATCAAGGACCCGGAACCAATCGATTTGAAGAAAGTCGACGCCCAGCAGGCCCGCCGCGTCCTAGACCGCATCGTCGGCTATAAATTGAGCCCTCTCCTGTGGAAGAAAGTCTGCAAGGGCCTCAGCGCCGGCCGCGTCCAGTCCGTCGCCGTCCGCCTCATCTGCGAACGGGAAGAAGCCATCAAGGCCTTCGTACCGGAAGAATATTGGACCGTCAGCGGGACCTATACGACGGAAGACGGCCTGACGTTGCCGACGGAACTGACCAAGATCGACGGCAAGAAGGCGGAAATCCCGACACAGGAGGCAGCCGAAACCATTGCTCACGACCTGACCTGGGAAAGCCGCGGCGAAACGCACGACCCCGATATGATTGTAAAAGTCGAAAAGCGCAAGCGCAAACGCCAGCCCCAGCCACCGTTCACGACGTCGACGATGCAGCAGGAATGTGTCAGCAAGCTCAATTTCGGTGCCAAGAAGACCATGATGCTGGCTCAGCAGCTCTATGAAGGCCTCGATATGGGCGACCAGGGCCATGTCGGCCTCATCACCTACATGCGTACAGACTCGGTCCGCATCAACGACGACATGGTCCAGGCTGCGCGGGAATTCATTACGTCGAACTATGGCGAAGAATATATCCCGGAAAAGCCCCGCGTCTACAAGACCAAGCAGACCAGTCAGGATGCGCATGAAGCTATCCGTCCGACGTCTCTGGAACTGACGCCGTACAAGGTGTCGGAATTTCTGTCCCGCGACCAGCTGCGCCTGTATACCCTCATTTGGAACCGCTTCCTGGCCAGCCAGATGGAATCGGTCGAAACGGAACACATGGCCATCATCATCGAGAGCGGCCGCTATGAACTGCGGGCTGCCGGCTACAAGGTCCTGTTCAAGGGCTTTACGGAACTTTACGAGGACGCCAAAAAGGACAAGACCCTGGCCGAACTGCCGCACATCTCAGCCAATACCGTCGTCCACAACCAGGCCGTCACGCCGCAGCAGCATTTTACCCAGCCGCCGGCGCGCTATACCGAAGCCAGCCTGATCAAGACGCTGGAAGAAAAGGGTATCGGCCGGCCGAGTACGTATGCGCCGATCATGGATACCATCCAGAACCGCAATTACGTAGAAAAGAAGGACAAACAGTTCGTCCCGACGGAACTAGGCGTCATCATCGTCGATTTACTGAAAAAATATTTCGCCCAGATTATCAACGTCGGCTTTACGGCCCACATGGAAGAAGAACTGGACGCCATCGAACAGGGCCAGGATACGTACCGCCACGTCCTGCAGGAATTTTATGATATTTTCAAACCGGAAATGGACGAAGCCGAAGAAAAGATGGAAAAAGTCACTATTTCCGGCCAGGATTCGGGACAGGTCTGTGAACTCTGCGGCGCGCCTATGGTCTATAAATTCGGCCGTTTCGGCAAGTTCCTGGCCTGCTCTAATTTCCCGGAATGTCGCAATACCAAGGCCATTGTCGAAGACCTGGGCATTACTTGTCCAAAGTGCGGCAAGGGGACGCTCATCAAGCGCAAATCCAAGCGGGGCCGCGTCTTCTACGGCTGCAGCCAGTACCCGGAATGTGACTTCGTCCTCTGGAACCAGCCTGTCGACAAGAAATGCCCTGTTTGCGGCAGTATCATGATTGTCAAACATTATAAAAAAGGGCCTGATAAGATTTTTTGCAGCAATGCAGAATGTGAAAACCATAAAAAAGGTGAGGTAGTGAATGAAGAATAGTGTCTTAATCATCGGTGCCGGTCTGGCCGGTTCGGAAGCTGCATGGCAGCTCGTCCGCCGCGGCATTCCAGTAGAACTCGTCGAAATGCGGCCGGTCAAATCGTCGCCGGCACACCATACGGAATATTTTGCTGAACTCGTCTGCAGCAACTCCCTGCGGGCAGCGAATATCGAAAACGCCGTCGGCCTCTTGAAGGAAGAAATGCGTCGTCTGGGCTCGCTCATCATGGATGCAGCCGATACGCACCGCGTCCCGGCTGGCGGCGCCCTGGCTGTCGACCGCATTCCTTTCAGCCAGTATGTGACGGAAAAACTCAAGCATCATCCTTTGGTCACCATCCGTCATGAAGAAATGACGGAACTGCCAGATGACCAGATCTGCATCGTCGCCAGCGGCCCGCTGACCAGTGATGCCCTGGCCGATACGATTCGCCGTCTGACGGGGGAAGATTATTTCCATTTCCACGATGCCGCAGCGCCTATTGTCGCTGTCGACTCCCTGGACATGACCAAGGTCTACCGCGCCGCCCGTTATGGCAAGGGAGGCGCAGACTATCTGAACTGCCCCTTTACCAAAGAAGAATATGAAGCTTTCTGGCAGGCTTTGACGACGGCTGAATGTGCCGAACTCCACGAATTTGAAAAGGACGACAGTGTCTTTGAAGGCTGTATGCCTATCGAAGTCATGGCTGGCCGTGGTATCGACACCATGCGCTATGGCCCGATGAAGCCGGTCGGCCTGGAACTGCCCGGTACGGGTGAACTGCCTTATGCTGTCGTCCAGCTGCGCCAGGATAACGGCAGTGCTACGCTGTACAATATCGTCGGCTTCCAGACGCATCTCAAGTTTCCTGAACAGAAACGGGTCTTTTCCATGATCCCCGGCCTGGAACACGCCGAATTCGTCCGCTACGGCGTCATGCATCGCAATTCCTACATCAATTCGCCGGAACTACTTTTGCCGACGCTGCAGCTGCGCAAGCAGCCGAACCTCCTCTTTGCCGGCCAGCTGACCGGCGTCGAAGGCTACCTGGAATCGGCAGCCATGGGCCTTTTGGCCGGTGTCAATGCAGCCCGTCTCCTGCAAGGGGAAGACGGATTGACCTTTTCCAAGCGCACGGCTATGGGCGGCCTGAGCCAGTATATCTCCAGCGGCCCGAACGACCATTTTCAGCCGATGAACATCAACTTCGGTCTCATGGAACCGCTGGGCATCAAGAAGCGCATGAAGAAGAAAGAAAAGAACGCCTTGCTGGCGCAGCGGGCGCTCGATGAAATCGAACAAATGAAGGGGGATTACCCATGTCTGAATTAATGTCTACTGAATTCCACGCTACTACGATATGTGCTGTCCAGCGCGATGGCAAGACGGCCATTGCCGGTGACGGCCAGGTCACGATGGGCAATGCTGTCATCATGAAAGGGACGGCCCAGAAAGTCCGCCGCCTTTACCACGGTAAGATCATCAGCGGCTTTGCCGGTTCTGTTGCCGATGCGTTCACCTTATTCGACCATTTTGAAGCTAAATTGAACGAACACAACGGCAACCTCGTCCGCAGCGCCGTCGAACTGGCCAAGGACTGGCGGTCCGACAAGATTCTCCATAAATTGGAAGCCCTGCTCCTGGTCGCTGACAGTCAGCGTATCCTGCTCATTTCCGGCAATGGCGAAGTCATTGAACCGGATGACGGCGTCTTGGCTATCGGTTCCGGCGGTAACTACGCCTTGGCTTCGGCACGGGCCCTTCTGCAGAATACGGACCTGTCGGCCCGGGATATCGCTGAAAAGTCCCTGCATATCGCAGCGGACATCTGCGTTTACACCAACCACAATGTCATTGTCGAAGAAATCTAAGAAAGAGGTATTTCCATGGAAAAAACAGAATTGACGCCAAAACAGATCGTGGCGGAACTGAATAAATACATCGTCGGCCAGAGCGAAGCTAAGAAATCCGTTTCCATCGCCCTGCGCAACCGCTGGCGCCGCAAACGCCTGAGCGAAGACATGCAGGATGAAATCATCCCCAAGAACATCCTGCTCATCGGGCCGACAGGTGTCGGCAAGACAGAAATCGCCCGCCGCCTGGCCAAGCTCGTCGGTGCGCCGTTCATTAAAGTCGAAGCGACGAAATACACGGAAGTCGGCTATGTCGGCAGAGATGTCGAACAGATGATCCGCGACCTCGTGGCCAACGCCATCCGCATGGTCCAGGAACAGGAAAGCCAGCGCTATGAAGAAAAGGCTGAAGAAGAAGCCAACAAGCGCATCCTCCAGGTCTTCTGGCCGAAGAAATCCATTAAGGAAAAGGTCAAGAATCCGATGGATGTCTTCTTCAGCAGCGACGATGATGATGAAACGCCGGAAGAACCGAAGCAGCTCGAAGAACCGAAGTCGGACCGCCGGCAGAAGATGTTTGAAGACATTTGCGCCCACAAGATGGACGACCGGGAAATCGAAGTCGAAGTGGCTGAACAGAACCAGGGTTTCCAGGGCATCCTGACGGGCAATTCGACGGAAGAACTAACCAATAACTTCCAGGAAATGCTGGGCAGCATCATGCCGAAAAAGAAGAAGAAAAAGAAGATGACCGTCGCCAAGGCCCGGGAAATCTTCAAGGAAGAAGAATTAGAAAAATGCCTGGACATGGACATCATCGTCGATAAAGCCATCGAAGCGACAGAAGAATCGGGCATCGTCTTCATCGACGAATTTGATAAGATCGCTGAAAAAGGCCACGCCAACGGGCCGGACGTCTCCCGAGAAGGCGTACAGCGCGACATCCTGCCCATCGTCGAAGGGGCCACGGTCAATACGAAATACGGCCCGGTCAAGACGGACCACATCCTCTTCATCGCTGCCGGTGCCTTCCACGTTTCCAAGCCGAGCGACCTCATTCCGGAACTGCAGGGCCGCTTCCCGATCCGCGTCGAACTCCAGTCCCTGACGGTCGACGATTTCCGCCGCATCCTGACTGAACCGAACCAGTCCCTGGTCAAACAGTACAAGGCCCTCTTGGAAACAGACGGCGTCACCCTGGAATTTACCGATGACGGCATCGACGCTATTGCCGAATACGCATACCGCGTCAATTTAGAAACGGAAAACATCGGCGCCCGCCGGCTGCACACGATTTTGGAAAAAATCCTCGAAGATGTAGCTTATGAAGCACCGGACATCGACGAAAAACACATCGTCGTCAACAAGGGATTCGTTTCGGGCAAACTGAACGACGTCGTCCAGAACGTCGACTTGAGCCATTATATTTTATAAAACGGGGGTACTATGAACCGACCTTATGCAAAATTAACGATTACGAAAAAAGGGGAACGGGCTGCCCGCAGCGGCCACCCCTGGGTATATGGGGAAGAAGTGACCCATGTCGAGGGTACGTACCAGACCGGGGACATCGTCGATGTCTACAGCGATAAAGACCGCTACCTGGGGACGGGTTTTGCCAATGATATTTCCAAGATCCGCGTGCGTATCGTGTCGCGCAATGCCAACGACCGCTTCGATGAAGCCTTCTGGCAGCGCCGGGTCAAGTACGCGCTGGATTACCGCAAGACCGTCATGGGCGATAAGGACTTTGCCTGCTGCCGCCTCATCTTCGGCGATGCCGACGATATGCCGGGGTTGACAGTAGACCGCTATAACGACGTCCTCGTCGCTCAGACCTTATGCTACGGCATGGACCAGGTGAAACCGGTCATCTTCAAGGCCCTCGTCGATGAATTGGCCGCAATGGGTGTCACAATCCGCGGCATTTACGAACGAAATGACGTCAAAGTCCGCAAACTGGACGGCATGGAAGAGTATAAGGGCTGGTATGAAGCGGACTTCCTGCCTCAGCCGGGCAGCGTCTTGACGACGATCGACGAAAACGGCATCCTCTATGATGTAGACGTCGAAAATGGCCAGAAGACGGGCTTCTTCCTGGACCAGAAATACAACAGACAGGCAATTCACAGACTCTGCCCCGACAAAAAGGTACTGGACTGCTTTACCCATACCGGTTCTTTTGCACTGAACGCGGGGATTGCGGGCGCGCGAGAGGTGCTTGGCGTGGATGCATCCATGACCGGCGTAAAGCAGGCGGAAGAAAATGCGGCATTAAACGGACTTTCCGACCGCGTAAAATTTACCTGTGCAGATGTCTTTGAACTGCTTCCCGAGCTGGAGAAAAAGGGCGAGCAGTATGATGTCGTAATCCTGGATCCTCCCGCATTTACCAAATCCAGAAGCTCCATCAAAAATGCGGTAAAAGGGTATCGTGAAATCAATCTGCGGGGCATGAAGCTGGTAAAAGACAACGGATTTTTAGTGACCTGCTCCTGTTCCCACTTTATGGATCCGGAGCTGTTCGCAAAGACCATCCGCGAAGCAGCCCACGGAGCGCATAAGAGACTGCGTCAGGTGGAATTTAAAACACAGGCGCCGGATCATCCGATCCTCTGGGCGGCGGAGGAATCCTACTACCTGAAATTCTATATTTTCCAGGTGTGTGAGGAGCTGTAAAAAAGAAAGCCGGAACAAAATCCCGGTATCAACCAAAGTATACAAAAAGGAGACAACCAAATGAAAGTGCAGAATTTTTATGAAAATCTCTCCACTTTGCATGTCGGCACAATGGACAACCGCTGCTGGTATGTGCCGAAACAGGATGGAAGGGAGAGCCAGATCCTGTTGAGCGGGGACGACTGGAAATTTGCCTGGTATCCCAGTGTGGAAGAAGTACCGGAGCATTTCTGGGAAAAGGATCTCGAAAAAGAGGGCTTTATCAACATGGAAGTGCCCTCCTGCTGGCAGATGAAGGGCTTTGGACAGAAGCAGTACACCAATATCCGCTATCCCATCCCCTATGACCCGCCGTATGCGCC
>ENA-ORSS01002970-ORSS01002970.1-human-gut-metagenome-genome-assembly--contig:-NODE-2970-length-14395-cov-4.265551_pt1 | contig 14395 bp, 10 predicted proteins | sample MGYA00241899_ERZ509162 | MGnify/ENA primary metagenome ERZ509162 (study PRJEB26280, sample SAMEA2338641) | human gut metagenome | biome: human gut; feature: human-associated habitat; material: faeces... | reverse complement strand
CAGTTGCTTGTATCGTCCTATTTCTGGTTTTACTACAACCACTATTTACTGGCAAAAACGAGATTTCACACAAAAACATGCTTGTTGTTGCAGATACAACCTCTGTCAATCAAAAAGATATACAATTAGTACTGGCCAATAACAGGACCATTACTTTTGAAGAAGATGCTGATATCAAATATGATAAAAAGGGTGGTATTACTGCAAATACTGGAATCGAACAAATAAAAGTATCAAAAGAAGCTACTAAAGAAACCACATTAAATACGCTGATCGTTCCTAAAGGAAAACGGTCAAGCCTCACCCTGGCCGATGGCTCCAAAGTATGGGTCAATTCTGGGTCCACACTCAAATTTCCTTCTACATTCAAAACAGACAAAAGGGAGATCTGGGTAGATGGAGAGATTTATATAGAGGTTGAAAAAAATAAAGCACATCCTTTTTATGTAAATACCTCTCATATGGTAATCAACGTCGTGGGAACTCAATTCAATGTTACAGCCTATGACGAAGATACGGATTATTCAGTCGTATTGGTCGAAGGATGTGTAGATGTCAGCATAGACAAAGAAAAAGCCCGTTTATTACCCAACCAGATGTTATCGGTATCGACAGATCAGATTTCTGTAAAAAAAATAGATGTCAACAATTATATAAGTTGGAAAGAAGGATACCTCCAATTTGCAAGTGAACCTCTATCCAACATACTGAAACGTTTGTCCCGCTATTATGATACCCCTATTGATTGCGACAATAGTATTGCACAGCTAAAATGTAACGGGAAATTAGTATTATTCGATAATATCGAAGATGTCATGAAAACCATATATAGCACAATACCGATCCAATATTCACACGAAGCAGGCCGGATATTGGTTCGAAAAAAATAAAGAGAGTCATAATTGCTAACTTATAAGTCTAATTTAAAATTGAGATGCCTATGAAATATATATCATAAAAATAAAAAATGCCGGACAATATTGGCGTATTCCCCGGCATAAGATTTCAAAGTTATTATTGCGTACTAAACTTTTAAAATCACTACAAATATATGAAAATAAATCATTATCTTGATAGATCGTGGTTTAACGGTCTACGTTATACCTTACATATTATGAAAATCATAATCATTTTACTGGTCTTAGGCATTGGGAACTCCTTTTCTATGACCTACTCTCAAAATACATTACTTTCGCTTGACATCAATAAACAGTCCATAAAAGAAGTTATTGGCATCATTGAGAAAAAGTCGGAATATGTTTTCTTCTTTTCGGACAATGTCCGTCAAGATTTAGAAAAAAGTGTTGACATAAAGGTCAATTCAAAAACACTTGATGTAATCTTGAACAACCTTTTCGCCGATACAGACTTGGTATATACGATTAACGATCGTCAGGTATCAATTGCAAAGTCGAAAAAAGCAGGATCTTCATATCCTGCACCGCAACAACAGACAAAGACAATTACAGGAACAATTGTCGATAACACAAAAGAACCTCTAATCGGAGTTAATATTGTTGTAAAAGGGACTTCTACAGGAACAGTAACCGACATCGATGGCAAATTCTCTTTGCCTATTACCGAAACAAACGCTGTTCTTGTCATTTCTTACATCGGCTATAAATCGCAAGAAATCAAAGTAGGTAATCAATCCAGCCTGAATGTCACATTAGAGGCGGAAACATTAGGCTTAGAAGAAATCGTTGTCGTAGGATACGGTACCGTTAAGAAAAAAGACCTTACCGGTTCGGTATCATCCGTAAACTCGGAAACGATCTCTAAATCACCTGTGACAAGTGCAACCCAAGCAATCCAAGGACGCCTCCCCGGTGTATTCATTTCCAATTCGACAACGAAACCAGGTGAAAATGCATCTGTGGTTATCAGAGGTAAACGTTCTATCAGCGGTAGCAGTGATCCCCTTTACATAGTCGATGGAATTCCAGTAGTAGGAGGAATAAATGAAATCAGTCCTTCAGACATCGAAACAATAGATATCCTCAAGGATGCCTCTGCTACGGCTATTTATGGTGCACGCGGTTCAAACGGTGTAATCCTGATAACCACTAAAAGGGGAAAAGCAGGAAAAACTCAAGTCGACTATAATGGATATGTTGGCTTCCAAACAGTGCTGAACCAGTTAGAATACATGGACGGGGCAGCCTATGCCGAAACAGTCCGGGAATCTTATCGTTCAACCGGTAAATATCTCTCTGATAAGCCGAGTTGGGAAGAAGACCAAAAGATCGGTTCATTCGCTAATGACCCTTATACATTGGAATCTCTGAAAATGGCATACGATGAAAACGGGAATTATGATCCTTCAAAGGTCCGTTCAGGAAGTAAATGGTGGGAAGCTGTACAACGCACAGGTATGGTTACCGACCATCAGTTAAGCGTTCGCGGGGGCAACGACAAAACCAACTTCACTTTTAGCGGTTCCTATTATGATTATAAAGGTCTTGTTAAAGATGAAGAATTTTCCCGGTATTCTATTCGCCTGAATCTCGAACATTCTGTAAACAAATATATTAAATTGGGGGCATTTACTGGATATACCCATTCCGTGCAAGAAAGAGGGTCTACCCTGTTTAACTCGTGGCGTGTCATGCCAATGGGCCGTTTCTATGATGACAACGGCGATTTATTGGAAAAAGTTTCAGGCACAGACGACCAGTGGCGTAACCCGTTACTTAGATTAGCAGAGGGAGCTGTTTCCAACCCTTTAAAGATAAACAGATTTATCGGCAGTTATTATGCTGATATCACGTTACCGCTGAAAGGGCTCCGGTTCCGTACGAATTTAGGTATCGACTATGAAACCAGACAAGATTATAATTTCCAATCGGCTGAAGCACGGGGAAATACCATGAATTATGCTCGGAACGGTACGGAAAACAGATCCATGTTTACCTGGGAAAACCTGTTATTCTATGACAGAACATTTGAGGATCATACAATCGGGGTAACTTTGCTCCAATCTATAAACGAATACCTCCGGGAATACAACAAAATTCCGGTTCAAGGAACACCGGCTGATGAACTATTATATTATGATGTAGGTTCTGCTTCTAATCCTGAAAAAACGGAAAGCGGTAAAAGCCAATGGAAATTAGCTTCCTTCATGGCTCGTTTGAACTATAGCTTCAAAGGGAAATACTTGGCTACTATTTCTGCCAGATATGACGGTTCTTCACGTCTTGCGGAAGGACATCAATGGGTCGCTTTCCCGGCTGCTGCTTTAGCTTGGCGTATCAATGAAGAATCATTCATGCAAAATGTTCATTTCCTCAGTAACCTGAAATTGCGTGTTGGATATGGTGTCGTTGCCAGCTCAGAAGTAGACCCTTATGAGACCAAGGGTACATTGTCACAAAAACCATATAATTATGGTAGCGAGTCGATTTTTGGTTATGCTCCTGACAAAATGCCTAATACGATGTTAACCTGGGAAACAACAGGTCAATGGAATGCCGGATTTGATTTCGGATTTCTCGGAAACAGACTGAACGGAACAATCGATGTTTATTTACAAAATACAAAGGATTTGCTATTGGACAGACAATTGCCTATCGTATCAGGTTTCAATCAAATAAAATCAAACGTTGGAAAAACGCGTAACAAAGGGCTTGAACTTACCTTGAACTCTTTAAATATCAATAATAAGAATTTTACATGGTCTACAGACCTCATGATGTACACCAACAAGGAAGAAATCGTTGAATTATATAATGGCAAGGAAGATGATCCCGGAAGTTCCTGGTTTATAGGTGAAGCGATCAACGTGTTCTACGATTACAAGAAAATAGGCATCTGGCAAGACACGCCGGAAGATCGTGCCGAAATGGAGAAGTTCAACCAGAACGGAAGTAACTTTGCACCTGGTACTATCCGCCTGTGGGATAATGGCGATTATAAGATCACTTCGGAAGACCGTGTTATCCAAGGCCAGCAAAGACCTAAAGTAATATTAAGTTTAAATAACACATTCAGATATAGGGACTTCGACTTCAGTTTTTTCTTTGAAGGCAATTTCGGAGCAATGATCAAAAACAACATCAGTTATCTGAATCAAGCACACAGGAACGGCAATGTGAAAGTCGATTACTGGACACCGACAAATCCGACAAACGCCTTCCCACGTCCGATTGAAGGTGTCGACTATCTTCCTTATTATGAAACGTTGCATTATGAAAAAAGCGACTTTATCAAACTTCGTAATGTCACTTTAGGATACACCATTCCAAGTCATATTACCAAGAAATGGGATATATCACGTTGCCGTGTCTACGTGCAGGCACAAAACTCATGGATGTGGACCAACTTCACCGGAGTGGATCCTGAAAGCGCTCTGAATAAAGATGTTGATGGAACATACGCAGGTTACACGCGTCCAACTCCTTCAACCTGGTTAGTAGGTCTTAATATAAGCTTTTAATCTAAAAAAATCAGAAACAATGAAAGAATCAAATAACATAAAGAAAGTTGTTCTTTTTAGCCTGGCAAGCGCATGTATCGGGCTTATAAGCTGTGATGATTATCTGAAGGAGAAAGACCTTCCCCGTTTAACTCCCGACTATTATGGAACCGTTGCCGGTGTGGAGTCCGCCGCAACAGCAACATATAGCTTCATGCGTTGGGGAGCTGGTAATGAAAGATATAACGTACTCACGGAATACGGCACAGATCTCTTCACGCAAGGAGAAGATCCGGGAAAACAAGCTGACGCTTTTAACAAATATGGAAGCCAGTTGAATCCAGATGCAAGTGTCTTGTACGAATTCTGGGAAAATCATTATAAAGCGATCAATACTGCAAACTTAGTTATTCAGCAAGTAGAAGGATCTACATCAATGTCTGAGGTACAAAAGCAAGTGGCTCTTGCCGAAATGTCTTTTTTACGTGCCTTCTTCTATTTTGAGTTGGTACAACAGTTCGGAAGCATCCCTTTGGTATTGGATGTGTCTTTCGACGTGAGAACTGACTTTCCACGTGCTTCAGTTGCCGATATTTACAATCAAATTATCAAGGATCTGGAATATTCGGTCCAATATTCTCCTGAGAAACCAGCAAAAACAGGGAAAGCAGCTAAATATGCCGCAGCTCACCTGTTGGCTAAGGTATATCTGACCAGGGGAAGTGCCGTAAGTGATCAGCGCGGACAGCAGCCTTCAGATATGGAGAATGCTCTGAAATATGCCAAAATGGTAATTGATTGCGGACAATACGAATTACTGACAAATTTTGCCGATCTGTGGGATATAAATAATCAGGGTAATAAGGAGGTGATTTTCTCCGTTCAATTCACGACAGATCCGGTTTACCGTGGAGATGGCAATTCCTTCCACCTATATTGGGGGTCTTGGTATGAAGATCAACCGGGTATGACAAGGGACCTCGAAAACGGACGTCCATACAGAAGACATCTTCAATCGCAAAAGACAATGTTGCAACTGTTTGACCGTAAAAACGATTCCCGCTTCTATAAAAGTTTCAAATGGGCATATTATGCCAATCGTGAAGGTGCAGGACTGAAACTGGGAGATACAGCAATTTATTACAGTATAAACCCGACCACGGAAACACATCGTTATAAATATTTTGCCTGGGATAAGGAAGATGTAACCAAAAACAATCGCTACTATCCTCCCTTGCTTAAATATTTCGATCCCCTGCGTCTATCTGTCAATGATGGTCAAGGCGGCCGCGAATGGGTAAAAATGCGCTTGGCCGAAACGTATCTGATTGCAGCGGAAGCTTCCGGCCGCAACGGTGATTACCAAACAGCAGCCGATTACATTAATGTTGTCCGCAAACGTGCCGCATGGCAGGATGGTGAAACCAAAATGTCTCAATACTGGCGCGAAGAAGGAGGAAAAATAGGAGATACCAATAGTACCTTTGCAGATATTCAAGTCACGGCTGCAGATATCCAAAGCAATTTTATCGACTTTATGTTAGATGAACGTGGACGCGAACTGTTAGGTGAAACTTGCCGTTGGAATGACCTGGTACGATGTGAAAAGCTGGAAGAATACGTCAAGAAATGGAATTCAGAAGGAGCTGTCACCTTCAAATCACATCACAAACTTCGTCCGATTCCTCAAAAGCACATAGACCGCTTGAATCCAAAAGGAACGGATGCTGAAGAACAAAATCCCGGTTATTTCTAATTACACAATATTTATCTGAAGCTGCCCTGTTGAGAGCGGGCAGCTTCTCATTTATAAATGATATGAAAACAAAGTATTTTATTCCCATTATATTTCTGTTGCTTTTCACCCGATGTTCGACAAATTCCAACGCAGATTTAAAGAACTTTCCTGAAGGTTATACACCGGAAGAAGTTGGGACACGGATAAGCAAACGCTTTATTTCCGGTAAACATATGCTTCATAAGAAAAACGGAAAAGATGGTATTCACTATGCAGAAGTCTGTACATGGTATGGAGCCTTAAAATATGCTGTTGCCGTTGGTGACAATGCATTGATCAAGCAACTTCAGAACAAGTTTGAACCACTCTTTACCACCGAGGCAAATTATCAACCGCTTATGAATCACGTAGATTTGAATATGTTCGGTTGTTTACCGTTTGAGTTTTATCAGATCACAAAAGATCAACGTTACTATGATATGGGGCTTCCTTATGCAGACACGCAATGGCAGGTACCGGACACAGCAACAACGGAAGAAAAGAACTGGGCCCGAAAAGGTTTCTCCTGGCAAACCCGTTTATGGATCGATGATATGTTTATGATCACCATTATCCAATCCCAAGCATACAAAGCCACCGGAAAACGAGAATACATTGACCGTGCAGCCCGTGAAATGGTGATGTATCTGGATGAACTCCAACACCCTAACGGTTTATTCTACCATGCCCCAGATGTTCCTTTTTATTGGGGACGCGGCAATGGCTGGATGGCCGCCGGCATGACAGAATTACTGCGCTATTTGCCTAAAGACAATCAAGACCGTCCCCGTATCCTGGAAGGGTATCGTTTGATGATGAAGAATCTGAAAAACTATCAACTACCTGACGGTATGTGGAGCCAACTAGTAGATGATCCCGCCTGCTGGGCAGAGACATCAGGAACAGCAATGTTCACGTATGCTATGATCACAGGGGTTAAACAAGGGTGGCTAGATAAAAAAGAATATTCTCCAGTTGCTCGTAAAGCATGGATGGCATTAATTCCCTATATCAATGAAGAAGAAGACGTGACAGAAGTGTGTATCGGAACCAATAAAAAGAATGATAAACAATATTACTATGACCGTCGAAGGATAGTGGGAGATTATCATGGGCAAGCTCCCATACTATGGTGCTGTTTTGCTTTGATAGAATAACCTATATTGCAAACGGGGCTGCCTTAAAATCCAAAAATAGGGCAGCCTATATAAGACTAGTGTCTGTCAGTTAAAGAATTTACTTCCTTTTTTAATTGGGAGATTCGCTTTCAATACGAATATTAATTGCATTCATTCCCCTCAGACCGCGTTCAAGTTCAAAAGTAACGATGTCGGTTTCCGAAATATCGGTCAGTGTATTATTACTAACATGAAAAAAATACTTCTCGCCGCTACCAAGGTCTTTGATAAAACCATATCCTTTTGATTCATTAAAATAATCAACCCTCCCTTTCAGTACTGTAAGTATCTCTATATTTTCTTTTTTGGGGGTAGAGATAAGAATCTCTTCTTGCTTAATTTCTTCTTTATTAGGATTCAATTCGGGAGGAGTCGATGTAATCACGCCGTTTTCATCCACATAAGCGATCATATCATCAAAACTATTTGCTTTGCCAAGCAATTTTCTGTCTTCTTTCTTTTTTTGTTTTTCGGCCCTTCGGGCTTGTTTCTTTTTTTCGTTTTCTCGTTTATTGTATGTTACGGATTTTGCCATTTATCTATATTTATTTATATTAATAATCAATCTATTTTGTAAGAATTCAGAGTAGAATGCCAAGATATTTCCGGTATATGGAAATGCAGGATATAAAAAATCCTGCCATTGCATTAAAGAATAGAAGCTAACTAAACGATAGGAGAACCATAAGACAGAAGGGACAACCTTATGTCTTATATATCAAGAGATTAATATCGTCTGGAACTATTATAACCACCCCTTCTTTCGCGATATCCTCCACTTGGTTTTTCAGAGCGAGGGCGGGCTACGCTTACTGAGATTACTTTTTTCTCAAATTCAGCTCCATTAAGAGCATCGATCGCTTTTTGGCCATCTCCATCGTTTACCATTTCAACAAAACCAAATCCTCTGGATCTTCCTGTTTCTCTATCCATGATAACTTTTGCAGATGTAATTTCTCCATACTCTGCAAATAAATCATTCAAATCAGCATCATTAATGCTATAATTTAAGCCTGTAATGTAAATGTTCATTTAAAATTTTATTTTTAATAAATACTAATTAGGGTATGAGGAGGAAAATTAATGGAGAGGCCTACTTAATAATAAAGAAGAACTATACGCTAATAATACGTAACTCAAACTCTGACCCAAAGATAACACTATTAATCGAACCAACAACTATTACAAGCTATAAATTCTCGTTTTTCTTGTTAAGACTGTCAAAACATAATTTCTACCCGGATCAGAGCTCCGTTTCACAGAGGTTGTTATCATCTCAAAAACTCCTAAACCGGACAATCAGCAAGAGTCTTTTCCCGACAAAGACACCCTACCAAATGATCATTTACAAACCCTGTAGCCTGCATATAAGCATAACAGATCGTAGAGCCAAAAAACTTAAATCCTCGTTTCTTCATATCCTTGCTCATCACATCAGATTCTGGGGTTGTAACCGGAATCTCCTTCAACGATTTGAAATTATTTACAATCGGTTTCTGTTCAGGGAAAAACGATAACGTATAATTATAGAAACTGCCAAATTCCTTTTGAATCGCGATGAAACATCTGGCATTCGTGATCGTGGATGCAATCTTCAGCCGATTCCTGACAATCCCATCGAAAAGCATCAGCCGGTCAATATCATCCGAGGTCATCGCAGCTACTTTCTCAACATCAAAATTATAAAATGCTTTTTTATACCCTTCACGCTTACGAAGAATAGTAATCCAAGCCAATCCAGCCTGGGCACTTTCCAGAACAAGAAATTCGAATAAGGTTTTATCATCGGTAACCAATTTTCCCCATTCCTCATCGTGATATTTCACATATAAATCGTCCGTACCAGCCCATCCACAGCGTCTATTTACAAGATCTTCCATCTTTCATAATTTATGATCTTCAAAGATATTTATTAAAGATGAATATACAAGAAAGGTTGTCTAAAAACTTATAGGCAAATACATTGAACATCACATTCGTTAATACGAAAAAAAATCCCGAAACTTTTGAATTTCGGGATTTTTCTTTAATTTACTATTTGCTTTCGCGGTGCGTACGGTACTTTAACCTACAATTTTACAAAATATCATAAACTTGCAACTATCTACTAGTAAACAGCTTATTATGATTGGTATATATCGTAAAATATCACCTAAAATCTTTTGCTATCTCAATAATTGGGTGTATATTTGGGTGCTAATTTAATTACACCCGAATATGAATATCAAGAGAAACATCATCTTTTCTTTGGAAAGCCGGAAGAAGAACGGCGTACCAATCGTGGAGAATGTGCCTATCCGTATGCGTGTGATATTTGCCAGCCAGCGCATCGAGTTTACAACGGGCTACCGCATCGACGCAGCCAAATGGGACACAGACAAACAACGTGTAAAGCCGGGCTGCACCAACAAGCTGAAACAGAGCGCATCCGAAATCAATACCGACCTGCTGCGCTACTATACGGAAATACAGAACATCTTCAAGGAGTTCGAGGTTCAGGGAACCATGCCTACCACCGCACAAGTAAAGGAGGCTTTCAACAGCCTGCACAGCGAAAAGAGGGAGGAAGAACAGCAGAAACCCCTGACGTTCGCCCCTATGGAGGTATTCGGGGAGTTCATCAAGGAATGCGGGACACAGAACGGCTGGTCTGACGCCACTTATGAGAAGTTCGCCGCAGTGAGGAAACACCTTGAGAAGTTCGACAAGGAACTGACCTTCGAGACACTGGACGAACCCAAGCTGACAAGCTATGTGAATTTCCTCAAGGACGTGGAAGGCTTGCGCAACACGTCCACCATGAAGCAGATAGCCTACCTGAAATGGTTCCTACGGTGGTGCACCAAGAAAGGGTACTGCATGAACAACGCCTACGAGAGCTTCAACCCGAAGCTGAAAAGCGTCCAAAAGAAGGTGATATTTCTCACATGGGAAGAACTGAACAAGCTGAAAGACTACAAAATACCCCCGACCAAGCAATATCTCGAACGGGTAAGGGACGTCTTTCTGTTCTGCTGTTTCAGCGGGCTGCGCTATTCGGACGTGTACAACCTCAAACGGAGTGACATCAAGCCCGACCACATAGAAGTGACCACCGTCAAAACAGCGGACAGCCTTATCATAGAGTTAAACAACCACAGCAAGGCGATACTGGAAAAATACAAGGACGTATACTTTGAAGACCATAAGGCACTTCCGGTCATCAGCAATCAGAAGATGAACGATTATTTGAAAGAACTGGGGGAGCTTGCGGAAATCAACGACCCGGTAAGGGAAACTTACTACAAGGGAAACGAACGTATAGACACCGTCACACCCAAATACGCCCTGCTGGGAACCCATGCTGGAAGACGGACATTCATCTGCAACGCTTTGGCATTGGGTATTCCCGCACAAGTGGTGATGAAGTGGACGGGACACAGCGACTACAAGGCGATGAAACCGTACATAGACATAGCCGACAACATCAAAGCTAATGCGATGAACAAATTCAACCAACTGTAACCACAATTATATCATGGAAGAAAGAATAACGTCAATGATACCCCGCTACGGGAAGCTCAACAAAATATACGCCGAAATAATATCCGGCGGCAGTTTCTCTTTTGAGAAGCAACAGTTCATTTCTGATTTTTACAGAGAGTACGGGGACACGCAGACCTTTGAAACCGCACTTATCAGCCTCATGCTTGAAGCGGACGCCGCGCACTTCTCCATATTGCTGAACAGCCTGAAACGGGAGATTGAGGGCAACATCTCGACTTACAGCGCCTGCAAGGAGTTTTTTGACTGTCTCGATACCGGATATGTCTGCCGACAGCATGAAGAGCGCTTCGACTGGAGCATCGACAGACAGATGAAAGTCACAAACGGATATTACCGGGAACTCATGGCAGCTAACGGCTCTTTGGAAGCAGTAGGTTTCAGGGAACACGACCGTCAGGAAGAGGAACTGCTGGAAAGAAGGTACGACCGGTGCAAACGGGAATACGACAAGGAGAAAGCCAAACTGGATGAACTGTACAGGCAGAAGGAGCAGGCAAGGCGGGAAGCCCTGCAATGCCTGCAAAACCGTTGCGGGGACATTTGCAGGCTGGGAGGCTCACTATTGGCAATCCTTGATAAATACCTGACCGACCAAAAGAAAAAGGAGGGGGAAGAAAAAGAAATTCCCTCATCCGGTACCACCCCGGCAAGCCCACCCGCCTATTTCCCCATGCGACTGCTGTCAGCCATTTATGAGAAATGCAACGACAAACAGTTTGAAGCCGTTCCCGAAGCCGATTTCTACGCCGGAATGAACTTGCAGCCATGCAGGAACAGGCTGAAGATAAGACCGGGAGAAAAGGCGCGTGTATGCTACCTGATATTCCTCATGGGTGAGACCCTCTCCAATCAGGACAGAGAGAAGTGGAAGGATGAAATCATGAGATTGCTGGATATAGACATAAAATATTACAAATCCAAATACAAGGCACCCGTTCCCCGTACTGATTTAGCCAGTGACAGCAATCAGGAATTTGCCAAGGAAATGCGGTTAATATTCCGATAGCCGGTGATATGTCCCGACATTCCACGACACGACCACTTTTACCACTCAAAATAATTTCTACCACTTTTTATTACTTGTTGATAATTAATGAGATAGCGTGATACCCCAATCACGCTATCCACATCCTTACCACCCATACCCGGAACTAACTTTGCACTGTTCGAACGAAATAAAAAGCCCATGCGCAGGGCTTACAGTACAAACGTTAATTCATTCTGACATGGAAATTAGAGACCTTTTATCAAAGCCCGTATGGCAGATGACGGGCGAAGAGTTCATATTCCTGAACCGCCATGCCTTGCAAGGAAGCGAAACGAAGCCAGCCCAGCCAGCAGCCGACAAGGACAAGAAATACGTGTACGGGATAGGCGGCATAGCCCGGCTGTTCGGGTGCAGCATACCCACAGCAAACCGCATCAAGAAAAGCGGGAGGATAGACAGAGCCATTACGCAGATAGGACGAAAAATCATCGTCGATGCGGACATGGCACTGGAACTGGCAGGACGTAAAAGCGGGGGACGCAGATAGGGAGGTGCCATATGGAAAACAAGGAAAGAAACATCACGCCCGAAGAGGCGGTAATCCTATGGCAAGCCTCACGGCTCGACCTTTCGGAAGACTACGAGAAGGCACCCGAAATTCTGAAAGTGCGAGGCTCCGTCATCGGTACGCTGGGGAATTTCAGCGCGTCAATCGGAAAAGCCAAGAGCAAGAAGACGTTCAACGTCTCCGCAATCGTGGCGGCTGCGCTGAAAAACGGGACGGTACTGAACTATACGGCGGAACTGCCCGAAAACAAGCGGAAAATACTCTATGTGGACACCGAGCAAAGCACCTACCACTGCGCAAAGGTGGCAAAACGGATATTGCGCATGGCGGGACTGCCCGCAGACAGAAACCATGAAGACCTTGAATTCCTCGTCCTAAGGAAGTACACGCCCGAAGAGCGCATAGCAATCGTGAGGGAGGCAATCTACCGCACCGAGAATATCGGGCTGGTAGTCATTGACGGAATACGGGACATGGTGCATGACATCAACAACCCCGGTGAGTCCACAACGGTAATCTCCTATCTGATGACATGGACGGGGGAAAGGGACATCCACATCCATACTGTCCTGCACCAGAACAAGGGGGACGAGAATGCAAGGGGTCACATAGGAACCGAGCTAAGCAACAAGGCGGAAACGGTGCTGCAAGTGGAGAAGGACGAGAATAACCCCGACATAAGCAAGGTCAAAGCCGCACACATCAGGGCGGTGGACTTCGAGCCGTTCGCATTCCGTATCAATGGGGAGGCACTGCCCGAACTACTGGACGGCTACCGGTTCAAGGAGAAGGAGCCGGGCAAAGGGAGGAGGGGAAAATTCGACCCCAACAAGGACATCAGCGAGCAGCAGCACCGCATCGCACTGGAAGCCGCATTCACCCTGAAAGACGAATACGGCTACAAGGAACTTGCGGGAGTATTGAGGGATGCCTACGCCTCTGTGGGCGTCATACTTGGCGGAAACAGGGTGACAGACCTCATTACCCTATTGAAGAACAAACGGATGATAGTGCAGGAGAACGGCAGGAAATACACCTTCAAGCCCGATTTCCACTATTAGCGGTATGGTATGGGAACCACTTTACTTTAGTCACGTACCATATATATACGGAAATAAAGTAAAGTGGATATAGCCCGTAACATATAGAGAGGTACGGGCGAAAACAAAAAAAGATGTTCACACCGCCTGACAAGAAAAACAGCACGGGCATGACAGCCCGGAACCGCTTTACTTTAGTCAGGGTGCATATATATAGCGAAATAAAGTAAAGCGGATGCAGCCCGCAGCATGCAGAAGGTACGGGCGAAAACAAAAAACAATATCCACTTAAACAGAAACCCACATGAATACGAATGAAGCGAAGCGGATACGCATAGAGGAATATCTGCACAGTCTTGGCTACAGCCCGGTAAGACGGCAGGGCAATAGCCTATGGTACAAGTCACCTTTCAGGGACGAGTGCGAACCGTCCTTCAAGGTGAACACCGAGCGCAACCTATGGTACGATTTTGGCGCGAGCAAGGGCGGCAACATCATCGCACTGGCGCAGGAGCTCTACGCATCCGACAGCCTGCCCTACCTCTTGGAAAAGATAGCGGAGCAGGCACCAAACGTGCGCCCGGTCTCCTTCTCTTTTGGCGGGCAACCTTTCTCCAAACCGAGCTTCCGACAGTTGGAGGCGGTGCCGCTTTCTTCCCCCGCCCTATTCTCCTATCTGCGGCAGAGGGGGATAAATACGGAACTGGCAAAAAGAGAATGTTGCGAGGTGCGCTATCAAACTGACGGCAAGCCTTACTTTGCCGTCGGTTTTCCCAACCGTTCGGGAGGCTACGAGATACGCAACAAGTTCTTCAAGGGCTGCATAGCACCGAAGGACATCACCCACATACGGCAGGAACAGACGAAGGAGACCTGCTACC
>ENA-ORSS01002967-ORSS01002967.1-human-gut-metagenome-genome-assembly--contig:-NODE-2967-length-14406-cov-7.210020_pt1 | contig 14406 bp, 15 predicted proteins | sample MGYA00241899_ERZ509162 | MGnify/ENA primary metagenome ERZ509162 (study PRJEB26280, sample SAMEA2338641) | human gut metagenome | biome: human gut; feature: human-associated habitat; material: faeces... | reverse complement strand
TGCACAGGCCGGGAGGGAAAGCACACTTGATTCCGCTGGGACTATAGGGTAAAATGGGGGCGAGGTGAAAACAATGAACGAAGATTATCTGATGATTTCCTTTGAGAATACCCATTCCGCCATACAGACTGAGCGGCTGCTGGAGCAGCACTTTAAGGTGGCGACGATGCCCACCCTGCGCACCGTGACTCAAAGCTGTGGGATCTCCTTGCGGCTGGCGGCCGAGGACTATGAGCCGGCCCGGAAGATAGTGGCAGAGAGCGGGCTTTCGCCGGAGATGTATGCGATGTATTTGGTGGATTCCAACAAAAATGTATTGGAACTTTCTAAATAATGATGAATTGCCTTTGGGCAGATTGTATGCTAAAATGTAGGTGAACCGAATAGGAGTCCTCCGGATATTGGCAGACTATGGAGAGGCTTTCACCCCAAGTTGTTTCGCGCCCTGCTCCCATCCGGGAGCAGGGCGCTTTTCAAAAGGGTTGGGAAGTAAAGAAATTTGGTTTGAATGAGAAATAGCGCCCTGCCGGATTATTTTAACAAAAATTTTTTGGAGGGAATTAAAGTATGCAGATGCTCATTAAGAACGCGAAGCTCCGTGACCGGGAAGAGCTGGTCAATATCCTCATCGATGGCGGCAAGATCGTTGATATCGGCGTGGGACTGACCGCCGAGGCCGAGACCGTTATTGATGCCGAGGGCAACCTGACCACCGCTTCCTACATCGATCCCCATATCCACCTGGATAAGGTCAATGTACTGGATGTTCTGCCCAAGAACCAGAGCGGCACCTTGAAAGAAGCCATTGAGATGCTGTGGGATAAAAAGCGCAACTATGTCAATGAGGACATTCTGGCCCGCGGTGGCGATGTGGTGGAGCGTGAGATCAAGAACGGTGTACTGAATATTCGTACCCACATTGATGTGGATACCATCACCGGCCTGAAGGCCACCGAGGGCGTACTGGCCCTGAAAGACAAGTATAAGGGCGTAGTGGATATGCAGACCGTTGCTTTCCCGCAGGAAGGCATTATGAAGGATCCCGGCGCCGATAAGCTGATGTGGCAGGCCATGGAGATGGGCTGCGATGTAGTAGGCGGTATGCCCGCTAACGAAAACTGCCCTGACGACAGCCGCGCACATGTCAAGCTGTGCTTTGACATCGCCGAAAAATACGATGCCGATATAGATATGCATGTGGATGAAAGCGACGACCCCTTCTACCGCACCCTGGAGATGGTAGCCGATGAGACCATCGCCCGCGGCTGGCAGGGCCGTGTAACCGCCGGCCACACCTGCGCCATGGCGGCCTATGATGACCACTATGCGGCCTATGTTATCGAAAAGGTAAAGAAGGCCGGAATCAATGTCATCACCAACCCGGTTACCAACCTGATGCTCCAGGGCCGCTTGGATAAACAGCCCATCCGCCGCGGTATTACCCGCGTAAAGGAACTGCTGGCTGCCGGTGTGACCATGAGCTTTGGCCAGGACTGCGTCAATGATACCTTCTATCCCTACGGCGCCGGCGATATGCTGCAGGTGGCCCTGATTACCGGCCACGCTGCCCAGCTGAGCCTGCCCGATGAGATTGAAAAGACCTTCGATATGATCACCGATGACGCCGCCAAGATCCTCCGTCTGAAGGATTACGGCTTGAAGGTCGGCTGCAATGCCGATATCGTCATCACCGCTTGCCGTGATGCACGCGACGCCATTCGTCTGACTCCGGAGCGTCGCTATGTCATCAAGCGCGGACGCGTAGTGGCTTCCACCACCGTCCAGTCTAAACTCGCCATCTTCTAATGTTTTCTCTCTTGGGAAAGGGGCGTCCTCTAACGGGGGCGTCCCTTTTCCCATGTGTGGAATTTATGCAGGGGGCAGGGCGGGCCGCAGGCTAAACCGTCCTTTGGACGGTCTCGACGGGCTGTGCCCGTCGGTTTCGGCTGTGCCGAAACAGCCTGCGGCCCGGTGCCATCCCTCAGCAGAAATTCGCCCAGACGACCTGGCGAGAGTGAAAACTTCCCCCTTGGCAGTTGGCCGTTGATGCGGTACAATAATAGGCAGAAACAAACGAAAAGTGAGGAGCAACCAATGGTCTATAAGCACTTTTTTGGCAGGACACCGGAAGGACAGGCGGTAACACGCTTTACCCTGTTTAACCACAATACCATGGAGGTAAACCTTCTCAATTACGGGGCGGCTGTGCATAGCATCTGTGTGCCGGATAAAGAGGGCATGGTGGAGGATATCACCTTGGGGTGTGATACCATTACAGATTACATTGAGGCCCCGCACTTTGGCGGAACAATAGGCCGGGTGGCCAACCGTATTGCCGGGGCAAAATTCACCCTAAACGGCAAGGAGTATCAGCTGGCGGCCAATGACGGCGGCAACCACCTGCACGGCGGCAAGCGAGGCTTTGACCGCTGCCTGTGGCAATGGAGCACCGAGGACATTGATAATGTGGTGGTGTTTTCCCGTACGGCAGAAGCAGGTGAGGAGGGTTATCCCGGCAAACTGCATGTGGAGGTGCGCTACTGCCTGACCCAGGAGGATGCCCTCATTATCCACTATACCGCCACGGCGGAGGAGGGGGACACCCTGCTGAACCTGACCAACCACACCTATTTTAATTTGGCGGGGCAGGGCAAGGGGGATATCCTTGGCCACCGGCTGGAGCTGGCGGCCAGTCGATATACCCCGGTTAATGCGGAACTGATCCCCACCGGGGAGATGCTGCCGGTGGCGGGAACCCCACTGGATTTTACCACGCCACATACCATCGGGGAACGCATCGGGGCGGACTGCCCGCAGCTAAAAAACGCCGGTGGGTACGACCACAATTTCCTGCTGGACTATGATGCCGAGAGCCTAAATCCGCTGCACCCGGCGGCGGAACTCAGTGACCCCGTAAGAGGACGGCGGCTCACCGTCTTCACCACAGAACCGGCCTTGCAGTTCTATTCCGGTAATTTTCTGTGTGGAGAGCGGGGCAAAGGCGGCATTGCCTACCAGAAGCACAGCGGAATCTGCCTGGAAACACAGCATTGCCCCGATAGCCCCCATCACCCGCAGTTTCCCTCCATCCTGCTGCGGCAGGGCGAAACCTATGAATCCGAAACGGTGTGGTTCTTTGGCCTGACCGAGTGACGCAGCAGCAAAAGCAACAGCGGGTTGCTTTTCATAGAGGTGGTATGGCGTTATACTATTCCCAAAGGGAGGAGAAAGCGCATGGAAACAAAAGATGCGATCTATGAACTGAGAACCGGCAAGGGTCTTTCGCAGGAAGAACTGGCGGAAAAGGTTTTTGTGACCCGGCAGGCGGTCTCCCGCTGGGAAACCGGTGAAACGGTGCCGAATACCGAAACCTTGAAGCTGCTTTCGGCACTGTTCGATGTATCCATCAATACGCTGCTGGGTACGCCGCGGCAGTTCATCTGCCAGTGCTGCGGCATGCCGCTGGAGGACGGCATCACCAGCCGGGAGCCAGATGGCAGCTATAATGAGGATTACTGCAAGTGGTGCTATGCGGAGGGGGCCTTCGCTTACCAAAGCAAGGATGCGCTGCTGGATTTTTTGCTGGCGCATATGCCCAATCCGGAAAATACCCCGGAGAAGGAGCGACGGGTGCAGTTTGATACCTGCCTTTCGCAGCTAAAACACTGGAAATAAATTGGAACAACAAAAACCGCCCTCTGCACCAATTGGTACAGGGGGCGAAATTTTATTGCAGAATTAAAGCAGCGGTGCCATAGCGCCGAGAGAGGGGAACACCGCATCGGGGGAAAAGCTGCTTTCCGCCAGCATTTCGGGGGTGGTTTCGCCGGTCATCACCAGGATGCCGCAGGCACCGTTTTGGGTGCCGCAGGCCACATCGGTATACAGGCGGTCCCCCACAAAGGCGATGGCCTCCCGCGGCAGGCCGCTCACCGCTTCCACCAACTCCACTGTTTCGGCGGCGGGCTTGCCCAGGGAACGGGGCGCAAACCCGGTGCTGGCGGTGATGGCTTGGCAGATAGCGCCGCAATCGGGGATCGGCTCCGCCTCAGTGGGGCAGTTGATATCGGGGTGGGTGGCGAGGAAATGGGCGCCCCGGCGCAGGTAGATGCAGGCCTTTTCCAGCCGTTCGTAGGTCAGTGTCTTATCGAAGCCCACCACAACAAGATCAGGCTGTTCTTCGGTAAGGGAAATCCCGGCTTCCGCAAAGCTTTGCCGCAGGGCAGGTACCCCCAGCAGATAGACGCTTTGTCCCGTGCAGTGCGTCTGCAGGTAGTGAATGGTCACATCCCCGGCCGTGAGAATATCCTCCCGGGTGACAGGAATCCCCATGCGGGAAAGACGCTCCACATATTCCATGGGGCTGCGGCTGGTGTTATTGGTGAAAAACAGCACCCGCCGGCCCTTTTCTTTTGCCGTGGTGATAAACTCGGCAGCGCCGGGCAGCAGCCGGTCGCCCAGATATATGGTGCCATCCAGATCCAGCACAAACAGCCGGATGCGCTCCAGCAGGGCTTTATTTTGCTCCATTTTGGTTCCTCCCACAGGTCTATTGGCCGCAATTTCCTCATAAATATAGCACATCTGCCCCGGCCTGTCCATCAAAGTACGGATTATGGGACTGATAGCCTGCTATGATAAGGACAGAACAAAAAAGATCGCAAGGAGGAACCACCATGACCGACCAGATCATTACCATTACAGGACTGGAATTTACTACGGAGGGCCGCCCCATCGCCCATGGCGCGATAATCCGGGAGGGCGCGGACACTCTGGAAGAAACCATGAAAGCGGGTGGTGCGCAGATGGGCACCCTACACCCGATGGATGGTTGCCCAATGGGTCGTGTAGAGGCCAAATTTGCCGGACAGACAGCCACAGCAGTGTTCTTCGGGGAACGATTTCTGCTGGCGGCCGAGGATGAGCGAAAGTCCGATTGGCTCAGCGCCCTGCGTCGGCTGGTGGCAGCGCTGTAGGACAGTGCGGGAAAGTGAAGTTTATTGTTCTCTTTTGTGCCGTTCAATAAGCAGCAGAATAAACAGAACAAGCCACATCCCCCATGCGATGAGACAGCCAATTCCCGGATACCGGCAATCTATGGAAATCCCAATGAGAAAAGGGATCGACATGTACATCATTCTTTTTCCATATGCTTTACACATGGCGTCTTCGTCATATTTTCGGCGCTCATCCGCGGATCTCATATTGTAACCGGACAAGTAATCGGCTGCTTTTCCGCCGGATTTATAAAACCATATGCCGAATAAAAGCATAATTGCCGCCATGCAAAAATCAAAAATGATATAAAACATCGGCTATTTTCCCCTTTCCTTTTCCAGCTCCGCCTCCAGCACTGTCAGCCGCTGCTCCAGCGCGGCGATCTGTCGGTGGGCCCGGTTCAGCTCCTGCTGGATGGGGTCGGGGATATGTACATGGTCCAGCCGTTCGTTTTCCAGCTTTACATTGCTTACCCGTACCACGCGGGCCGGTACACCCACAGCGGTGCTGTCGGCATCAATGGAGTGCAGCAGTACGGCGTTGGCGGCGATCTTGCAGTTATCGCCCACCCGCACGGGGCCCAGTACCTTGGCGCCGCAGCCCACCATTACATTGCGCCCCAGTGTGGGATGGCGCTTGCCGGTATCCTTGCCGGTGCCGCCCAGGGTAACGCCCTGATACAGCGTGCAGCCATCGCCTACCTCTGCCGTTTCGCCGATGACGATGCCGGAGCCATGATCAATAAAAACATTGTGCCCGATGACGGCGCCGGGGTGGATCTCGATACCGGTAAAAAAACGGGTGAGCTGGCTGACAAGACGCGCCAGGAAAAAGCAGTGGTGCCGGTACAGCCAGTGCGCCGGTCGGTGCCAAAACAGCGCGTGTACGCCGGCGTACATCAGCAGTATTTCAAAGCCGGAACGGGCAGCGGGGTCGCGCTGACGCACCGCCGCTATGTCCTCCCGGATCCGTTTGCACATAAAAAGACCTCCCATGTGGAAGATGAAGCGTTCACTCTATAAAAAAATACCATAATTCGGCCCTTGATGCAAGGGGCGGGCCAAGTAAGCGAAAAATAAAACCCAGTGGCCATCTTATGCCGAGCAGGGCGGAATGGTGCGGAAATGGCTTTGATAAATGCAGGGGGAGAGCATCAGGGCCTGCGGCCGAACTTGCCCCCTGGCAGCCGCCATTAAGTTACATTTAATTCCCTATCTCTTGATGGACAAAATCAACAGAATGGTGTATAATGATACAAATCGTTTCATATCGTACTGTGTTAGGCAAAAGGAGGCCCCATGGAGCGCCGGGATAAGATCAATTACTATTTGGATATCGCAGAAGCTGTTACCGGGCGGGGCACCTGCCTGCGCCGTAATTTCGGCGCAGTCATCGTCAAGAATGATACCATCATCTCCACCGGCTATGTTGGCGCCCCCCGCGGCCGTGCCAACTGCAATGAGCTGCATTACTGTACCCGTGAAAAGCTGCAGGTGCCGCGCGGCGAGCGCTATGAGCTCTGCCGCAGCGTCCATGCCGAGCAGAACGCCATCATCAATGCCAGCCGCAGCGAGATGCTGGGTGCCACCCTGTACCTGGTGGGGCTGGAAAACCGCACCGGCGGCTATGTGGAGGCCGCGGCGCCCTGCTCCCTTTGCAAGCGTATGATCATCAATGCCGGCATCGAGCGGGTCATTGTGCGGGATACCCGGGATACCTACCGCACCTTTGAGGTGGATGAGGAGTGGGTCGCCCACGATGATTCCATCGAGGGGATCAAGGGCTACTAAACCGGCATAAAGCGGCCGGGAATGGTTCACACTATGGGTAAAACCCATAGGGAGGAGCCAAAACCATGCCGCAGAAAAAAGCATCCACTGCCCCCAAAAATGAGGAGCAGAACCAGCCGGAAGAAAATGAGGAGGAGCGCCGCAGCGAGGCGATCTATCACTCCGGCAGCGTGACCACCGAGGGCGGCCGGCATAAGATCCATTGCTTGACCATTATTGGCCAGATCGAGGGGCACTATATCCTGCCCCCGCAGAACAAGACCACCAAGTACGAGCATGTCATCCCGCAGCTGGTCGCCATCGAGGAGGACCAGAGCATCCGGGGGCTGCTGGTCATCTTGAATACCGTCGGCGGCGATGTGGAGGCAGGCCTGGCCATTGCCGAGCTGCTGAGCGGTATGAAGACCCCCACCGTCTCGCTGGTGCTGGGTGGGGGACATTCCATCGGGGTGCCGTTGGCCGTTTCCACCCGGTACAGCTTCATCGCCCCCACCGCCACCATGACCGTCCACCCCGTGCGGATGAACGGCGTGATGCTGGGCGTTCCGCAGACCCTCTCCTACTTCGATAAAATGCAGGAGCGCATCACAGGCTTCGTCACCGCCAATAGCCGCATCCGGCCCGAAAAATTCCGGGAACTGATGATGAATAACGGCGAGCTGGTCATGGATATCGGCACGGTGCTGGATGGCGAGGGCGCGGTGCAGGTGGGCCTCATCGATGAACTGGGCGGCTTGCAGGATGCTCTGGGCAAGCTCTATGATCTCATTGATGAGGAGGACGGCAGGAAAAAGCCCCGCCGTGGCCGCCCGCCCAAGGCAAAACCCGACAAGGAGCCGCCTGCAAAGGGGGCCGCAAAGTGATCCACACCATATTGCCGCCGGAAGCGCTGCTGCCCCTGCAGGAGCTGCCCGAAAGTGAGTGGCTGCCCTGCCCGGAGGGCTGGGTGCAGGTGATGACGGATGCGGATGGCCTTCGTACCGTGCAGGGTATTTGTTCCACCGATCCCGCTGCCTATCTCAAGCCGTCGCTGCAGCCCGGCCAAAGCTACCAACCGTAAATAATGCCCTTTTGGGGCATTTACATAGCCACATCAAGAGGAGAAAACCAACATCATGAGCATTCTCAGCGCCATTTTACAGGGGGTACTGCAGGGCCTTACCGAGTTCCTGCCGGTCTCATCCTCCGGCCATCTTTCACTGTATCAGTACTTCACCGGCATCAACTCCGAAAGCAGCGTTACTTTTTCGGTCATGCTGCACCTGGGCACGCTGTTGGCGGTCATCATCGCCTTTTGGCCTACCGTGTGGCAGCTTCTTAAGGAATTCTTCCTGCTGTTTGCCGATCTGTTCCGTGGCCGGCTCTTTAAGCAGAAGGCCACCCCTTACCGCCGCATGCTGTATCTTCTGATCCTTTCCTGCGTGCCGCTTTTGCTGGTGCTGCCGCTGCAGGATCTTATCACCTCGGTCAGCGCCGATAACGACATTCTGGTGGAGGGCATCTGCTTCCTCATCACCTCGGCGCTGCTCTTCCTGGCGGACCGCGCCCCCCGTGGTCACCGGGACGCCTCCACCATGAAGGGCAAGCACGCCCTGGCCATCGGTGTGGCGCAGCTCTTTGCCACCCTGCCCGGCATCTCCCGCTCCGGTTCCACCATTTCGGTGGGGCAGCTGTGCGGGCTGGAACGCAGCTACGCTGTATCCTATTCCTTCATTCTGGGCCTGCCTGCAGTGCTGGCGGCCGGCATCCTGGATCTGCACGACGCGGCCACGGCCGGCATCGGCATCGAGTGGGGCACCGCCCTTATCGGCATGGCAGCAGCGCTCATCTTCGGCCTTTTGGCCATCCGCCTAGTCAATTATCTTATCAAGAGCGATAAGTTCCGCATCTTCGCCATCTACACGCTGGTGCTGGGTTCTGTCGTTGTCATCCTGGGTATTGTGGAAAAACTGACCGGCAACGCAGTTCAGGCGTTTATCACCGGTCTTATCCATTAAAATATACTGCGCCTTCCCTATACTACATCTTGTGAAAGGACACTGAAAACCATGGATATTGAAATCAGAGCCGAAGCCGTTATGGAGGGCAGAGATTACCTTGCCCTTACCCGCTTTATGACCAACGGAAAAAATAAAAACAGCATAATGATGAACATTCTGCTATTGCTCATCGCCATCGTCGGCGTCTATGCCGATTTTAAGGTGAACCAGAAACCCACTATCATCACCATCGTGGCGGTCATCGCCGTGCTGGGTGCGTTCCTCCTGCCGGAGCTTTCTGCCCGCCGCTTTATCAAGAATGATAAGACCTTCATCGGCCACACCATGCGCTATGTATTCAATGATAACGGCATCAATGTGCTGGATGAACAGGCCGGTACCACCGCGCTGCACGCCTGGAACAACATCATGAATATGTACGAGACCGCTGAGTATTTCTTCATGTTCCTGGGCAAGCAGAGCGCACTGCTCATCCCCAAGCGTTGCCTTTCCGATGAGGACCTGGCGGATTTCCGGGAGATGCTTACCTTCCAGCTGGGGGACCGGTACGAAAACCGCCTCCAAAAGAAAAAATCCAAATAAAGAGAGTACATATGAAAGCGGCTTTTCCCTTGTCCGGTTTCCGGGCAGGGGGTGAGCCGCCGCCCTGCTTTTTGGTGCGGGGAACCAAGGGAAAGGAGAACCACCCCTACTATGGCTACTACCAAAAAATCAACGGCAAAAAAACGCAAACCGGCAGCCAAAAAGCCCACCAAGGCGCAGCTGCAGGCCAAGCGGGAGCTCAATGCGATCATCCTCTTTGCGCTGGGGGTGCTGCTGCTTCTGCTGGCGGCCATCCCCGGCGATAACGCCTGGAATACCGTACATAATGTGCTGCGCGGCCTGATGGGCTGGTGCTGCTATCTTATGGGCCCGCTTATGATGATCGTGGCCGTGCTGCTGACCATGGACCGCACCGCCATCACGCCGGGGCTCAAAAGCGCCAGCGTGGTGCTGATGGTCCTGCTGCTGTGCGGCATCACCCATATCATCGGCGGCAGCGCCGCGGAGGGCACCTTTGCCGAGAGCATCAAGGCTCTGTACCGCGGCGGCACCGCCCTTACCGGGGGCGGCGCATGCGCCATTCTGTTTGGTGTGTACCCGCTGCGCTGGCTGGGCCGCACCGGGGCCCTCATCGTGGATATCCTCCTGTTCTTTGTGTTCTTTATGATCTCCACCGGCACCACCCTCATTGGTCTGTTTAGGGGTGCCGCAAAGCCCGTCAAGAAGCTGGAGGAGGCCTACACCGCCGCGGTGGAAAACCGCCAGGCGGCTGCCGAAGCGGCTGAAGCCGCCCAAAAGAAAAACCGCAGGAACTTCAATATTGATGTGATGCTGGAGGGGGAGGAAAAATCCCCTGCCGCAGCCCGGAAAGAAGCCCTCACCAAGGAGGGCGAGGCCTCCCGCCGCAAGGTGGAGCGCCTGACCGACGCCATGAAGGTCAGTACCAATACCGGCCGCGCCTACGATTTCGATAGTGAGCCGGACAAGCCTGTGGAGTCAACCCCCGCGCCGGAACCCCAGCCGGATTTCCAGCCGGTCGCGCCGCCCGTCGCCAATGCCGCCCCCACCCCCGCCGAGACCTCCATCGAGGATCTCATCACCCGTGCCGTCAGCGGCAGCGCCGTGGTAGGGGAGCCGGCGGCCGAAGCCAAGGACGGCAAGCTGCACTTTGGCGAAACGCCGGAGGAAAAGGCGGCGCAGGCCGCCCAGGAGGTGCTGCTGGAGCCGGTGCCGGAGGAAAAAACCTACACCTTCCCGCCGGTCAACCTGCTGGAAGAGCCCAAGGCCGCCTGCGGCGGCAATACCCAGAAGGAGCTGCGCGCCAATGCCGATCTGCTGGTGGATACGCTGCGCAGCTTCGGGGTGGAGACCCGCATCGTGGATATTTCCCGCGGGCCTGCCGTTACCCGGTATGAATTGCAGCCCTCTGCCGGCGTCAAGATCAGCCGCATCACCAATCTGGCCGATGATATCGCCCTGAACCTTGCCGCCGGCGGCGTGCGCATCGAAGCCCCCATCCCCAATAAAGCCGCCATCGGCATCGAGGTGCCCAATAAGGATATCGCCGCCGTCCCCATCCGGGAGATCATCGACAGCACCGAGTTCACCGGTGCCAAGAGCCGTCTTTCAGTCGCGCTCGGCAAGGATATTTCCGGCCGCATCTGCCTGGCCGATCTGGCCAAAATGCCGCATCTGCTCATTGCTGGTGCTACCGGCAGCGGCAAATCGGTCTGCATCAATTCCATTATCATCAGCCTTTTGTATAAGGCCTCCCCGGAGGAGGTCAAGCTTTTGATGATCGACCCCAAAGTGGTGGAGCTGGGCGGCTATAACGGCATCCCGCACCTGCTGGTGCCGGTCGTTACCGACCCCAAAAAGGCCGCCGGCGCCCTGTGCTGGGCGGTGGGGGAGATGCTCAACCGCTATAAGCTGTTTGCCGCCACCGGCACCCGTGACCTGGAGGGCTATAACCGCCTGGCCGCCGAGCGGGAGGAGCTGCACCCCATGCCGCAGATCGTTATTATCATCGATGAGCTGGCCGACCTGATGATGGCCGCCCCCAAGGATGTCGAGGATTACATCTGCCGGCTGGCGCAGATGGCAAGAGCCGCCGGCATGCACCTGGTCATTGCCACCCAGCGTCCCTCCGTCGATGTCATCACCGGCCTGATCAAGGCCAATATCCCCAGCCGCATTTCCTTTGCCGTTTCGTCCCAGATCGACAGCCGAACCATCCTGGATATGGGCGGTGCCGAGAAGCTCTTAGGCCGCGGCGATATGCTGTACTATCCCGTCGGCAGCAGCAAGCCCACCCGCGTGCAGGGCTGCTTTGTCACCGATAGCGAGGTGGAGCGTGTCGTCACCTTCATCAAGCAGGGCGAAAAGGGCGAATACGATGATACCATCATGACCGAGATCGAGCAGTCCGCCGCCCAGGTCAAGGGCAAGGGCGGCTCCTCCGGTTCCGCTGCCGCTTCCGGCGGCGATGCCGAAGGCACCGATGGCGATGAGCTGCTGGAGCAGGCCATTGCCGTGGTGGTGGAAGCTGGTCTTGCCTCTACCTCACTGCTCCAGCGCCGGCTGAAGGTGGGCTATGCCCGTGCCGCCCGCCTGGTAGATGAAATGGAGGAAAAGGGCATCGTAGGCCCCTTTGAGGGCAGCAAGCCCCGCAAGGTACTGATGACCAAGGACCAATACTACGAGCGCAAGACCATGTCCGCCGATTGATCCTACCCACATAAGAGGAATCCCATGAATACCCTTACCGAAACACTTTTCACCGTGCTGGAGGCGGTGGGCACCGTGGCCTTTGCCGTTTCCGGCGCTACCGTGGCCCTGCAAAGAAGATTGGATGTCTTTGGCGTTATGCTGCTGGGGCTTACCACCGCCCTTGGCGGCGGCTGCATCCGGGATCTTTTGCTGGGCCGCACCCCGCCGGTCATGTTCAGTCAGCCGCTTTATGCCATTGTGGCCATTGCTACCTCGCTTATTGTGTTCCTGCTGGTGTGGTACTGGCGCATCGGCTTTTTTGGCCATATGGTCCTCATCGACCGTGTCAATAACATCTTTGATGCCCTGGGTCTTGGTGTGTTTACCGTCATCGGCGTACGGGCAGGCGTGGCCGCCGGCTATGGCGAAAATGCCTTCCTGTGCGTGTTCCTGGGGCTGCTCACCGGAGTGGGCGGCGGCGTCCTGCGGGATATGATGAGCCGGGAGATCCCCATGGTGCTGTGCCGTCGGGTCTATGCCATCGCCAGCATCATCGGCGGGGCAGCCTATTTTCTGCTGCGCACTCCCCTGCAGGAAAGCACCGCGGCCCTCACCGGCGTCATTCTGGTATTTGCCATCCGCATGCTGGCCACCCACTACCGCTGGAGCCTGCCCCGCATCAGCGAGGACCAGCAAACCGAGCCCAAGAAATGAAGGGAGCAGCTATGAGCTTTCTGCCCATCACAAAAGAAGAAATGACGGCCCGCGGCTGGGAGGCCGCGGACTTTGTCTATGTCACCGGCGATGCCTATGTGGATCACCCCAGCTTTGGCTCGGCCATCATCACCCGCCTGCTGGAAAGCCAGGGCTACCGGGTGGCGGTGCTGGCCCAGCCCCGCTTTGATACTCCGGAGGATATGACCCGCTTCGGTCGTCCCCGGCTGGGCTTTCTGGTCTCCGGCGGCAACATCGATTCAATGGTCGCCCACTATACCGCCGCCCGCCGCCTGCGCAGCGAGGATTTCTACTCCCCCGGCTGCCGGGCAGGGCTGCGGCCCGATCGCGCCACCATCGTCTACTGCCGCCTCATTCGCGAGGCCTACGGCGATATTCCCATCGTCATCGGCGGGCTGGAGGCTTCTCTGCGCCGCTTTGCCCACTACGATTACTGGGATGACGCTGTGCGTCCCTCCATTTTGGCGGATTCCGGCGCGGACCTTCTCATCTACGGCATGGGCGAGCACCAGATGACCGAAATTGCCGCTCGCATGGCGGGAGGGGAACCCCCGGCCGCTATGCGGGATATCCGCGGCACCTGCTATCTTTGCCCCCTTTCCGACCCCCTGCCGGAAAACGCCGTTTCCTGCGCCTCCTTCGATAAGGTATCGCAGGATAAAAAGACCTACGCCCGTGCCTGCCGCCTTCAGCTGGAGGAGCAGGACCATGTGACCGGCCGGGCCGTGGTGCAGAAACACGGGGAGCGGTACCTGGTGCAGAACCCGCCCGCTTTGCCCCTTACCACCGAGGAACTGGACGCTGTGGCGGAGCTGCCCTACGAGCGCTACTATCACCCCATCTATGAGGAGATGGGCGGCGTTCCCGCCATTAAAGAGGTCGAATTTTCCCTTACCCACAACCGCGGCTGCTTTGGCGCCTGCAATTTCTGCTCCATCGCGTTCCATCAGGGGCGCTACATCACCACCCGCAGTCACGCCTCTTTGCTGCGGGTGGCTGAACGCTTTACCCACAATCCCCACTTCAAGGGCTACATCCATGATGTCGGCGGCCCCACCGCCAATTTCCGGGCCCCCTCCTGCGCCAAGCAGGCCACCCACGGCCTGTGCCGGGATAAAAAATGCCTGGCCCCCACCCGCTGCCCGGCCGTCCGGGTGGACCACACCGACTATGTGCAGCTGCTGCGGGAACTGCGGGCCATCCCCGGCGTCAAAAAGGTATTTGTCCGCAGCGGCCTGCGCTACGATTACATGATGGGCGAGGAGGACGATACCTTCCTCACCGAACTGGTGCGCTACCACATCAGCGGGCAGCTTAAAGTAGCGCCGGAGCATTGCAGCGCCCGTGTGCTGGATGAAATGGGCAAGCCCCATATCAATGTCTACGAGGCGTTCCTGCGCCGCTTCCAGCGCATCTGCCAAAAGGAAGGCAAGGAGCTTTATCTCATCCCCTATCTGATGAGCAGCCACCCCGGCAGCACTATGCGGGATGCCGTGGAGTTGGCCCTGTTCCTCAAAAAACACCACCTCCGCCCCCAGCAGGTGCAGGATTTCTACCCCACGCCGGGCACCGCCTCCACCTGTATGTTCTATACCGGCCTTGACCCCTACACCCTCAAGCCGGTATTTGTG
>ENA-ORSS01002956-ORSS01002956.1-human-gut-metagenome-genome-assembly--contig:-NODE-2956-length-14434-cov-2.724251_pt1 | contig 14434 bp, 16 predicted proteins | sample MGYA00241899_ERZ509162 | MGnify/ENA primary metagenome ERZ509162 (study PRJEB26280, sample SAMEA2338641) | human gut metagenome | biome: human gut; feature: human-associated habitat; material: faeces... | reverse complement strand
GGATCGGCGTTTATACTCTCCGAGTCTTAGAGATTTGTAGAGTGCCCCCGTGCGGTCAATATTTTGTGTTTGTGCCGCATCACGGCTGTATATTCCGACAAAACAGGCTGACGGATGCGGTAAAACATTAGATCTTGGCTTGGCGTATAAATATTGAAGGTGTGCAACGGAAAGTTGCGCGCCTTTTTTTGCGCATTAAAAAGAAAGGAGATGTTTTTTTACTGTTCAATGAATTTATATTTCTTATGTTGGCAAAATAAATTTTTCACTTTAATAATTGTAGGCTGAATCTAAAATTAAACAAAAGTAGATTATCTGCATATTGTTTGAGCCAATGAAAGTGAGAGTACAAGTCAGTTCGATAATATACAGAGGCAGGGAGACTACAGAATTTTACGTATTTGGCCGCAGGATTTCACTGAGAAACGAAGACTTTAAGTTTGGTAAAAAAAATACTATTATTATCGAAAAATCGCTGGCGGAAAAGAATCGAATGCGCTGGAAACTGTTATTTCATTTCCCTCCGTACATACAACCCGTCTATAACCAGACCTGCATAGATGAGCTTAAATTTAGAACAACGCAAGGCAGTTGAAAAATTATCAAGGCTCAAGGCGGGCGCCCTTTTTATGGGAATGGGAAGCGGCAAGACAAAAGTTGCCTGCGATCTCATAAGGCGCAAACTCGACTGCATAGACGCCGTAATATGGATAGCCCCCGCAGCCCTTGTAAACTCGCAAAAATATTTAGGCGAAGTTAAAAGATGGAGCCGCGGCTTTTTTAAAAAGATATCGTTTTTCTCAATAGAGGGGATCTCTATGAGCGACTCAAAATATATGCAAATGCGCAATCTCGCCGCGAGCATGAAAAATTTTTGCGTCGTTGACGAGAGCATTTTTATAAAAAATATCCATGCTCTGCGCACGAGAAGACTTGTATGCGATTACAGCCTTTTCGATTTCCGGCTCATTTTAAACGGCACCCCTGTGACAAAGAGCCTTCTTGATTTGTACTCACAGATAACGTTTTTGTCGCCAAATATACTGAAAATGACAGAGCGTCAGTTTGCGGATAATTTTTTGGTATACTTCTTCGCCGGCTTCCACCAGTTCCCATGGCGGAGATGGTCCAAGCCTGCCAATGTCGAGGCGCTAATAGAAATAATTCGGCCGTACATTTTTAATTCAAAGTTTGATTCGAGTTGTAAAATAAAAATAATAAATAAAACCTTTCAGCTGAATATCGAGGAAAGCCGAAATTATTCAAGGTTCAAGGACGCCTTTTTAAGGGGAAAATTATACGTATGCTTTTTTACCGTTGCCCAGAAGTTTCAAATGGCATACACAACGACCTGCTCGCAAAAATACCACGCAGCCGTAAAGCTCGTAGAAGAGATACTTGAACGCGGGGAAAAAGTGATAATTTTTGTAAAATATATCTCCGAGGCGCTTTCTCTTAGGGAATCTACCGGAGGTCTTCTCTACACTGGAAAGTGCAAAGACGATCTTGCGCGTTTTGAAGGCGATGAAAATGTCCTAATATGCACTTACGGGGTCGGGAGCGTAGGTTTGAACTTGCAGTGCGCCAACAATCTTATATTCTATTCGCAAACGTTTGATTTTAAGGAGAAGGAACAGGCAAAATACCGTATATATAGAATCGGGCAGCAAAGAAGCGTAAATATATACAACTTGTGGGTGGATACGAAACTTGAAGAAATTATAAGGAAAAACTTGTCAAAAAAGGGTAATTTACTTAGGGATATCGAGCGCGTAATAAGCGCAAAGGAGGCGCGAAAACTTTGAAAAAATACCAAGACAAAAACGTTTACGAAGCGGCAAAAGAGCGTATAAAATTCGTATTTGAAAACTTTGAGAAAGTTTATGTGTCTTTTTCAGGTGGGAAAGATAGTTCTGTAGTGCTAAATTTGGCTTTGGATTATATGCGCGAACATCGCGAAAAGCGGAAACTCGGCATACTATTTCTCGATTTGGAAGGGCAGTATAGCGCCACCATAAATTTTATAAGAGAAATTCTCTTGGATAACGCGGAATATCTCGATGTATATTGGGTTTGCCTGCCGCTAAATTTGAGAAACTCAGTAAGCGTTTTCCAGCCGTTCTGGACTTGCTGGGACATCGACAATAGAGATAAATGGGTTCGCGAATATCCGGATTTTCCAGGCGTGATTACAGAAAAAAATAATCCTTTCCCGTTTTTCAGAAAACAGATGGAGTTTGAAGAATTTGTTCCCGAATTTGGGAAATGGTATTCAAACGGCAAAAAAACAGCGTGTCTTGTGGGAATACGCTCGGACGAAAGTTTAAACCGGTATAGAACTATAAAAAACCGCATTAAAGGTAAAATGTGCGGTAAAAACTGGACTACTAAAATTAGCGGAGAATTTTACAACGTATATCCTATATACGACTGGAATGTCAGGGACGTATGGATTGGTAATGCGAAGCTCGGATGGAAATACAATCCGCTCTACGACCAGTTTTATAAGGCAGGCGTGCCGTTGGCTTCCCAACGGATATGCCAGCCGTACGGCGACGACCAGAGAATAGGCTTAAACCTGTACAGGGTAATTGAGCCTGCGACTTGGGCGAAGGTTGTCAACCGCGTAAGCGGTGCAAATTTTGGCAATATATATTGCGGCAATAGGATACTCGGATACAGAAAAGTAAAGCTGCCAAAGGGGCACACGTGGAAAAGCTATTGCAAAATGCTTCTTGCGACCCTCCCAAAAGAAATGGCAAACCATTATAGGAAAAAGTTTAAAAAGTTTATGCTATGGTGGTATCGAAAAGGATCTCCGGTTGACGAAGAGAGCTTGAAGGAACTCCCTCCGGAGGCTGTCGCGACCGACAAAAAATCCCCTTATCTTGAAACGATAGTCAGGTACAAGCGCATTCCCGATTGCCTCGACAATGGGCTTGAGCAAAAAAAGCTTGCTCCGACTTGGAGAAGAATGTGCGCATGCATTTTGAAAAACGACTACATATGCGTGGGTCTGAGCTTTTCTCAGACGAAACATCAGCAAGAGCGAATGAAACAACTGATAGAAAAATATAGGAATTTATGAAAAAATCTTATGAGAGTCCGGTTTACAAAGTAAAGGCCGTTCCTTTGGAGAAGGTGCAGGCAAATTCGTATAACCCAAATAAGGTTGCGCCGCCTGAAATGAAGCTGCTGTATCTTTCCATAAAGGAGGACGGCTACACGCAGCCGGTTGTTTGCTACTATATAGCGGACAAAGATGTCTATGAAATAGTGGACGGATTTCACCGGTATCTCATAATGAAAAATTATAAGGATATCTATGATAGGGAGAACGGTATGCTGCCTGTTTCGGTAATCGACAGGCCGCTTGGCGAGCGCATAGCCTCGACAATAAGGCACAACCGTGCGAGGGGCTCTCACGACGTGGATTTAATGAGCAATATCGTGGCCGAACTCTCCGAGCTTGGGAAATCCGACGCATGGATTTCAAAACACTTGGGAATGAGCGCCGACGAGATTTTAAGGTTAAAGCAAATTACGGGGCTTGCGGCGCTTTTTAAAGACGAAGAATTTTCTATGTCATGGGAGTGAGCGCGAGGAACGGCGCTTTAATAGAATTGTTGCACAATTAAAGGTATATTTAAATAAAGGTTTCTATTGAGTCAAATGCTTTAAAAGACACGTCGCAAAGCGCGTTGGATTTAAGCCCTCTGTGGTGGAAATTTATATACTTATAGAGAAGAATACGTCTTTTTGAAAGAAAGCTTTTTTATAGGGCGAAAGTTCTTCTTACAATTTATATTGCCTAATCCATTCATTTCTAAGGCAATCCTCAAATAAAAAATGGAATAGGATGAAAAATCTGTCGGCATATAAATATTTTCTAATACCTTCCTTGCAATATTTTTTGCAATAAAAAGAATATTTTTATCTTTACTTCGCTATATATTTATATATAAATATATATTAAGTTTTTGGATTTCTCGACTTATACACATATTATGTTTTATACTAATAGTTATTTTTTAAGTGAGCCGATGAAAAACTCAGGAGTGCGCATTCATGAAAGAAGGCGTATCCGAAAAAACAGATGAAATTCCTGGAGGTAAGTAAACTATGATAAATATAATAAATACACTCGAAAGCCTAATAAGAACTTTAAAGAATGATAAAAGTTTAAACATAAATTTTCATAATGTAGATAATCCTGGTTGGTATTTTTCCCTAAATATATCATTATTAGGTCTAAGACTTGCGGAGGATTCAACGATAAAACAAATAGAAAGGTCGGAAGAAGATTGGATTCATTTGTATATAAGGGATAATGAATTGAGATTTGCATGTTCTGAGAAGAATATGATAGAGTCCTTTTACATAATGTTTGAATATCTAAAGGAATATTTAGGGAGCGATTTTATAGAATATGGAAATAATGATATTCTAAAGAGTTATCAAGATTGGTATGTGGAAAGTTGTAATGAAGATTGGGAACATAGTGCGGGGACTAATTTAAATTTAAAAGGCGGCAAATGGGAGTTGAGAGTAGATTATTATGATTTAGATTACAATTATGATAATTTTAAATCGGAAGAAGAATATATATCTGAAAGCGATTTCTATAAGTATGATATAGAAAATAATGAACCTGCCTGCTTTGAAGATGAGAAAGTATTTATAGGATATGCGTCGGTAGGAAAATTGTCGAAATTGTTCGAAGGTTTTGTAAAAAATCTAAGCCTTATGCAATAAGGACAATTTTACAAATGTTGCAATATTAAGTAAAAAGATAGCTCATGGGCATAACGGACACTATTTGTATATAACGCTATTTAGAAATTGAGATAAGTAAAGTACGACAGCAACAATCGTCTTGAGAAGCTGACGGACGAGAAGGGGCGAGTCACAACATATACATACGATCTCAACGGTAATATAGTGAAGCAGATGTATCCGAACGGCATAACTATAACCAATACCTACGACAGTTTAAACCGCCTGACTTCCACCACATCTAAAAAGCCCGACGGCACGAGTGTAATAACAGGCGAATACAAATACGACGCCGCCGGTAACGTAAGATATATATTGCAAGAGACGGCTGAGAATAAGCATCTGCTATTAGTTTCCTATGACGATTATGACCGTATGGTAAAAGAGGAAATGAAAGTGGACGGAGATATGTATACGGCGCAACCTGAGTGGGATCATTCGTATGATGATGCTGACAATTATAACGGATGGAGTGAATACGTTGTTATACCTGGACCTGGTGTGCGTTTTGTAACTGGGGGAAGGTCACATACCCAGATGAATTCCTTGAATCAAGTAGGGAAGACAATTTATTTTCCGGGAGATAGCATGGAGGCAAGATATGGGTATGATGAAATGGGAAATATGGCGCAAATAATAAGTTTTTACTATAATGCGCCAGTAGGTCATCAAGAGCATATAATAAATTATACGTTTGACGGATTCGGTAGAATGATAAAAATAGAGAATGAAGAGCGGATAATAGAATATGAGTACGACTATCGCGGAAGATTAATGGGGAGGATAGAGCGCGAATTGCCTGACGGGGAAAATGTAGAGACGGTGAGAATGAGTTATTCGGGTGGTACATCAGTATTGGAGAAGGATGAAGGCAATACGCTAAGGTTTTATCGCGGTTTGGATATGGGCGGCGGCGTAGGAGGGTTATTGTACGCCGAGAATGCGGATAGTAGCGGGCTAAACTATAAGCATTACAATTTGCGCGGAGACATAGTAGCGACGACGGATTCTGGAGGGAGCATATTATCGGAGCTTAGATACCTAGGTAATGGTGATATAGAAGGATCAAGCGGCACGCAGCCTGCGGATAAGTTTAAGCACAATACAAAACGAGTGGAAGACGGATTTGTGAACGAAGGGCGAAGATATAGGGATATTGAAATGATGCGTTTTACGTCTCCCGATCCGCTGGAATACATAGACGGGTTAAATTGTTACGCCTATTGTGGCAACAACCCATGGGGCAGATTCGATCCCTATGGATTATATTATGATTTAAGTTATTTGAACGAAGAAGATCGTGCATATGTTGAAAATATAATCGAAAATATATCAAGAAATAATTATGGAAAGGGTAAAAATTCGGCATTTTATAGAATAAATAATAGTGATGACATAAATGTTAGGATAGAAGTTTCACATGGCTTTGGGGCGATGAGAAAAATAGAAATGAATATATATCCGAAAAAACGTAATACGTATAAGTGTAGATGATGCAAAAAATAATGAAGGTTATCTAATTGACAATGGAAAGGGAAATGCACAGATAGGTAATGGTACTGTAGAATCTCAGTTTGTACATGAATCACAACACAAAATAAATGATGTTGATAAAATAAAAGATGGTGATACAGAAATAATTCGAGATACTGGAGCAAATTTTACTAAAAGAGAATCGTGAGCATTAGATGAGCAAAATAAGCATAATAGATCAGTTGGTGAACCGGAACGTATAGCGTATAATGTAGATCAGTATATAACTGAAAAACTAGGGAAAGTTGATAAGCCCGAGCTTATTGAAAAAAATTTCCAAAAAATACAAGATTATGAAAAAAAACAATCTCAGGAACAGATAAGAAAGCGCAACGAGTTAATAAAAATTAGAAATAAAAAATGAGGCAGCAATGAAAATAAAAATATTCATATTATTTTTTTTAGCGGGTTTCTCTTTGTTGTATAGCGATCCCCAGAGATATATGAAAGTATACAATCCAAAATATAAAGAAAATGTGGCTCAAAAAAAATTTGCTTCCGAAATAGATCGTTTCCGTAAATCAGAATTTAATGTAAAGTTTTCAGATGAATGGTTGTCAAAAAATTTTGAAAAAAAAGGTATAAAATATATTTTAATATCGAAGAAGTTGCATGAGCCAATCGGAGTTCCACTAGAATATCTCATAATATCTGATTCTTCAAAGATAGATCATATTAAGGATAAAGATAATATATATCCTATGCCTGATTATATTTTTAATAATATGGCGTTATTTATTGGTCGTGCGACAAAAGATGAAGTTATGGTTAGTTTATCAAGAATAATAAAGAAGAAAATCTACTACGATAAGTTGATTATAGCAACTTACTTTGATGGGAAAAAACAGTTCACATCTTATTTTGAAAGACCACAATTATCGATATATCCAGACAGCGACTTTTTATTTTCTAACGATAACGATAGAATTGCGAAAAATGCGGCTTTAAATTTCTTTTATGCGTATTGGTATGGTTCATTAGTAATGACTCTCGATACATCAACAATAGAAAGTGACAAAGAATTATCAGAAAAAATAGAAAATAGAGTTAATGAAATAATTGATGAACATTACAAAAACATAAAAAACAAAAAATAGTATTTTTTCTATCCTATTACTATATTTGTAGCGTCTTAGAGGTGTATTGTACGCAGAGAATGCGGACTGTGGTGCATTAAAATATAAGCATTACAATTTGCGCGGGACATTGCGTACCTGCTTTGCTATAGATAAATGTTTTGGGAACTGTATAGTGAAGCAAAATATTTTGAATGGAGCACATTATCTAAACTGTGGTATGTTAAAATGAGAGCGTATTTCACTCAATGGGGACTCAGAGACAGACAATTTTTTTTTACAACTCTATTTATATGGGAAACGAATTTATTATTCTAATCTTCTATATGTGAAGTGATTTTTGCTTATTTTATTATATTATAAGTATTTTATCTTTTTATGTGTGGGATTTTATTCGCAGTTCTAGTATCCTAGCTCTTTCATTTTTTTATATCTTTAATAGCTAATCTGATATAAAAAAATTCCAAAATTTTGAAACTTTCTGTATATGTGCGCGTTTAGCGTATTAGTTTACTCCCGTAAACTTTCTTGCCCATAGACTTTTTTAATCATCTTTGGCTATTACAATTATTATATGAATAAAAAAAATAACAGTGAACAGGCGAAAGAAGTTTGCAGGCTTCTTAATGCGTGCGCGGAAAAAATGAGAAGATTTGTAACGCACAAAGATAACCACCGCCTTTACGGGTTAAGCGTCGGGCAAATTGAAATACTGCGTTTTCTCGCGGAGGCGGAGGGCGATATTATGCTTAAAGATCTTATAAAAACATTCAAAATTTCAAAAAGTCTCGCTTCCCAATCCGTCGCACGGCTTGTCCGCCACGGCTTTATATGCAAATCCCGCTCAACTTGCGATTCCAGAAACATCATTCTTTCCAAAACAAAAAAATTAGAGCTTCTTGAATCTAAAATAAGGCAGATTGAAATAGACTACTTTTTTAAAGCAATAGGCAACCTCCCGCGAGAAGACTCTATCGCCCTCGCAAACCTATTGCGCTCTCTTCAAATAAATCTCGAAAAAGAACTCGTATGAAGCAATCCATCAAAAATATCGCTTTACATATCTCAATTGCGGCATTTCTCGTTTCGCCCCTTTCGGCCGCTCCGCAGCAGCCGCCCTCTGAAGCAGGCGCTCCAAGAATTTCCGTTCCAGTCTGCGAGGCGACGACAGAATATGAGCTTGCGGAGTATAGATACACGGGCAGGGTAGTCCCTATTTCGTCGGTTGACATCACTTCGAGAATTTCCGCAGACCTAACAAAAATCGGTTTCAAAGACGGCGATTTTGTCAAGCCAGCTATTGTATGTTTTTGACGACACGCGCTACGACGCCACCATGAAAATGGACCAGGCAAAAATTGCAGAATATGAAGCTAAGCTCATATATGCAAAAAACGACTACGAGCGCATTGACCAACTGTATAAGAAAGGTGTCTCCACAAAAGGCGAAATGGAAAGCGCACTAAGCCAATATAAGTCGTACCAAGCCTCTTTGCTCGGCGCCAAGGAGGAGTTCATACTTTCCGAGGACGACTACAAGCACTGCCGCATTTATTCCCCCATATCAGGTGTAATAGGGTTTACCAATTACACCGAGGGAAATTATATTACGCCGTCTTCCGGAATTTTGGTGACCATCATTCAGCTCGACCCCATAAGGGTTAAATTTTCAATGAGCACGCGAGATTTTCTAAATAACTTCTCGGACATCGAGGGCCTGAAAAAAAACTGCACCGTAAGGATAAAAATGGCGGATAATTCTTTTTTCGACGAGGAGGGCGCCATCGAGTTTGTCAACAACGAGGCGGTTAAAGCCACTGACACTATCCAGGTTTTTGCAAAAATTTAAAAATTCAAAGTCGAGGCTGCTGCCAAACAATACAGTTGCGGTTTATCTTGGAAACAAAAAGGGGATTGAAAAAGTGGTCATACCAAGCACCGCACTCATGTATGACGAAGATTCCCCCTATGTGTTTGTACTCGACGACAACAACGTCCCTAAACGCAGGAACGTATCCCTCGGTCGCATGGACGGCGGGAGGCAGTTCGTAAATTCGGGCCTTAAAGCAGGGAGCGCGTCGTGAGTGACGGCGTGCACAAGGTCATCGAAAATGTAAAAGTAGACATTGTAAAATAGGCGCGCCATGTTTTCAAAATTTTTTATAGAGCACCCGCGTTTTGCGGCGGTCATAAGTTTGCTGCTCGTCATTACGGGCGCGCTTACCATATTCAAGCTGCCTGTTGCGGACTATCCGGAAATATCGCCGCCGCAAATCCGCGTACAGGCAACTTTCAGTGGCGCGAGCGCTGAAGTTTTAAAGGATACTGTGGCTCTTGTCATATAGGCTAATTTAAACGGAATCGAAAATCTGCTTTACTTTGATTCCGAGTGCTCAAATACCGGCACATACTCGTGCTCGCTTGTTTTTAAGACGGGGACAGATTCCGACATCGCAATGGTCGAAGTGCAAAACGCCGTCAAGCGCTCCGAGGCAAAACTGCCGAGCGAAGTCCAGCGGACTGGTATTGAAGTGCGCAAGCGCACAGGCGACTTGCTTGCAATGTTTCAGCTAATGACGGACGGGGCGCACATGTCCGATCTTGAGTTGAACAATTATGCCTCGACCACCATCGCCGATGCAATCAGCCGCATAGACGGCGTTTCCGCGGCCGACGCATTCGGCGGCAAAACATTTTCTATGCGCATCTGGACGGACCCCATACGAATGGGCGGGCTCGGCATTTCCACCGACGACATAAAAAACGCCGTGGAAAGCCAGAATTTGCAGGCTGCCGCAGGGCTAGTCGGCGCCGAGGGCGGAAACGACTTCCTGCAATTTAAAGTCGATATCAAGGGGAGATTAAAAACCGCCGAAGAATTTGAAAATATCATCGTCAAAAATGACGACGACGGAAATATCGTGCGCCTAAAAGATATCGCGCGAATTGAGCTTGGGGCGGACTCGTACGGCGCAAGCTGCAGTTTTAACGGCAAGAGTTCCGTCGGCCTCGGCGTATTCAAAACTACTGACGCCAACGCGCTCAATACGGTAAACGCCGTCAAAAAGGAGCTCGAGAGGCTATCGAGAAATTTTCCTGAGGGCGTATCGTGGGAGATTGCGTACGATCCGACAAAATTTATAGAAATTTCAATGCGGGAAATTGTCGTCACCCCGATACTAGGCGCGCTTGCGGGGCTGCTGATTACCGGGGAATCGTTCAGCATTTACGCCCAGCTTGGCATGGTTATGCTCGTCGGGCTAACTGCGAAAAATGCGATTCTTATGGTCGAATTTTCAAAGCAGGAGCGCGAGATGGGCGTGCCGATATACAATGCTGCGGTAAACGGTGCGTCACAGCGGTTCAGGGCAGTTATGATGACGGCGCTTTCATTTGTGTTCGGCGTGCTACCGCTCGTAGTCGCGACTAGAGCAGGGGCGGCGAGCAGGCGCGCTATCGGCATTACGACATTTTCGGGAATGCTCATGGCAACGTGCCTTTGGATCATCTTGACTCCGTGCCTATACGCGCTTGTGCAGACTATAAGGGAATCCTTCAACGGTAAAATCGGAATTAAAACTCGATGAAAAAATTTTATTTTAAAATAATTGCGGCGCTATGCTGCGCGATATTCTCCTCATGCCAGACTGTCGAAGACGCGCGCGAGGCCCAGAAGGAAACGTCGCTCGTGCTTGGCGAGCGCACGGCTTCTCCCGAGGAGTTCGGGATAAAAAAAGGCGGATGGTACGACTTGGCATATTTGGAAAAAGTTGCGGTGGAGGCGAATCCCCTCGTATTTCAGGCGCGCCAATATCTAATATGGCAGCAGCTCGAGCTTAAAAACGTCAAGGCGGGCTACCTCACGACTATCGACGCCTACGCCGGTTTTGAGGAAAGCACCCACAACGAATTTAAGCGCGGACAGAGCGCAAATATGCGCGGCAACGGCTACGGCGGCATCGACTTTCAACTGCTTATTTACGACTTCGGCAAGACGGACGCTAAGGTTGTCCAGCAAATGCAAAATGTGGTTTCGGCCGAAAAAAATCTAATACTCGCAGAAATCGACGCCGTGTATAAATTGAGGCAGGCGTTTTTCGGCTTAAAGCGCAGTATAGAATTAAATATAGTCGCAGAGCAGGCAGTGGCGCAATACAAGGAGCACCTCGATCATATGCTCGCAAAATACAAATACGGCAAGAGCACAAAATACGACTGCTCCAAAGCAAGAGTTGACTACGACTCCTCCGTGCTGGAGCAGATAACCACTTCCAACAATGTGAGAATTGCAAAGGCAAATTTGATAAACGCCCTAGGATTCGACAAAGACGTGGACTTTTCCATAGGGGACGGAATCATGAAGGATACAGACATGACCGTTGAGGAGCTAATGGAGCTCGTGCGCAAACACGATCCGTCTCTCGGTATGCTATATACGAGCGCTAAGGGCGCGAGTTCATACATAGACGAGCAGATTGCAAATTTATATCCCACGATAAGCCTGAATGCCGAGGCGGTCGCCAGCGGGGTGTCGTCGGGTTGGCCCGCCATTTGGAACATCGCCGGCGGCGCGGAAATGGTTCAAAATATTTTTAACGGAAACAGAAATATGAACGCAATAGAGCAGGCTGTTTCGGAGCTTAGGAGCGCAAGAAGCCAAATATCGGAGTACGAGCAGAAGGCGTATGCGGAGCTGACTACGGCGCATTTAAATCTCGAGAAATCGAAAAAGCAATACGAGGTTGCGCTCGCGGCGGAGAAGGTCGCTAAGGAGAATTTGGATCTTGTCACGGAGCGCTTTAACGTCGGGAAGGTGTCGGCTCTCGAACGCACGGACGCCCAAGTGTCGTACACATCGGCACAGGCGGACGCCGTCTCCGCCAAATACGACTGGCAGGACGCCCTCGCAACAATCGCCTATCTCACAGGGGGCGACGTAAAATCCGAAAACTAAGATTTGCTGAATGTTTTTATCTTTTTTCTAATCGAAGCGTGTACGGATATTCATTGGAACAGGCTAATGCATTAAATGCAAAAATAAAAAATTTCCCGAGTGGGCATTTATACGGGAATGTTGAGTAATTTTGTTGCTATTTCCCGCGCGATTGCCATATTTGCGGCAAAATCGGGAAGATGAAAGATACAAAGGAAAGAATAATGGAGGCCGCGTTCGTGCTTATGATAAAAAACGGCGTCGACGCGGTGTCCACGGGCGACATAACAAAGGCGCTTAATCTTTCCAGAAGCCTTCCATACCGCTATTTTAAGACTAAGCGGGAGTTGGTTTACGAGACTTTCAAGCTCTATTTTTGCGACAGGTTTTTCCCTGATCCCGGAGTACCTTTGCCGGCTACCCTGCGCGAGACGCTTTTGCTTGTGTCAAACAGGCTCGCCGAGCTAATGGACGTTTTGGGGCGCGCGGTCGGCAGAAAGATGGACGTTTTTGATTATAACTGCCTATATCTTGAAGCATTAAAAAGGGAGCCCCGATTTAAAAAATACGTTTATTTGCAATCAGAAAAATTTTCAAAATGTGTAGATCTCGCCCTATCGAGCGGCGAGATAAAGCCGCTTCCGCCTGAATTTATAAAGAGGGTATTGCTCGATATATTTGACAGGGGATCCGATGTATTGGGAAAGAAAGGCAGAAGGCGGAATCTCGAAAACATAATTTTCGACATGCGCCAATTTTACGAGTTAATAAAGGCTTAGCATTTGCTTGGCGGAGAGTAGGCTTTTGTTGTTTGCAGCGAGTAAAAGAGCCTTTTGGTGCGGAGGCGTTTTTAGTTGCTATTGGGGAATTCTTTAAGCTGATCTTTTAACTTTGCGGAAAATTCCCGATAGCGGGTACGGCTTCTTTTGTCCCTGAATGCACACAATTATGCGCCAGAGACGCTCAGCGCATTGCATGCCGGCAGTCAGTCCAAACGGGGGGGGCGCATATAGAGCGGACGTGCTATAAAAAATATTAAAATATTTTTTGCTTCCCATGCGGAAGGCTATCGCATTGCGCGGCGAATTCCCAAGACTCCTAAAAATCAGTCTTGGAATAAAAGCGCCGCGCAAAGTTTGTTGTTAAAAAATAACGCTATTTTCCGCCGAATTTTGCGCGCAGTTCGCGCTCTTCTTCCGGGGTGATTACGAGATACATTTTGGATTTTGATATCTCCACCGTATAGTTTTGATTTTTGTCGATGCCGTACTTTTGCCTGAGTTTTTCTTCGTTTGACTGCATCGCCTTTTCGGCGGCGGAGATATTTGCGCTTATTTTAAGCTGAGCCTGCGGATCTACTGTTCCGGCGAGTTCCGTGCGCAGTTTGTCTATCTCGTTCTTGCGCGATATTGAAAAACCGAGCATTCTTTGCAGCTCTTCGTTCGCGCGCGCCCCGGATATATTTTTTAAAATGTAAAGGGAGGTGTTGCCGCGGGTAATTATTTTTAGCGGGTCGAGCTTCTTGCCGTCTTTGGATTTTAGTTCGGAAAGCTCCTCCTTCGTAATGGGCACGCAAATGTTGGATTCATCATAGGTGATGCGGTAATCCCTGTTGGAAACGAAGCCGTAGAGCTTTTTCATTGCCTCCTCGTTAGTGGAAAAGTCCTTTACGAGCTTGTCGAGGGCGGAGGATATGCGGGCTTTGTCGGCGGCGAGGGCTTCGAGTTTCTTCGGGTCTTTCTCAAAGGTCTTTTCGGCGTCGGTTATCTCTTTGATGCGGAGTTTGCATTTGTCTATGGCAGTTGCATGGCGGCGCATAATGTCGATATCGCGCTGGAAGGCCGCGTTTTGCTCCGGCGTAGCGAAAACCCTTACCAGATAGTATATGGAGTTGCCTTGGCGAACGATGTCGCCTGCCTGCGGCTCGCTGCCGGTTTGCGCGGAGGCTGAAAGGGCGGCTATTGCCGCAAAAATTGTAAATAGTGTCTTTATTCTCATTTTTTCGATTTTTTATTAAATATATCGTACAAATTTTTCATATTTTCCGGAGGCAAAATTTTGTAGAGTTTGCCCTTTATGCCCGGGGCGGAATTTTTTAGGGAAGTTTTTGCAGCCT
>ENA-ORSS01002950-ORSS01002950.1-human-gut-metagenome-genome-assembly--contig:-NODE-2950-length-14442-cov-2.146452_pt1 | contig 14442 bp, 17 predicted proteins | sample MGYA00241899_ERZ509162 | MGnify/ENA primary metagenome ERZ509162 (study PRJEB26280, sample SAMEA2338641) | human gut metagenome | biome: human gut; feature: human-associated habitat; material: faeces... | reverse complement strand
CAACGGGATCGTTATTCCTTTCTAACCCTAGAACTGCCTCGTAAACGATTCGGTTACGCTTCACGTAAAACATCTCGGGAGTCAATATCGTGATCACGTCATTAATCGCCCCTTCCAAACCGAGAACACCACCCAAAACAATTTCCTCGGCATTCTTGTCGTACGACATGTCAATATTTTCCGATGTCGACCGCTTGCGCTTGCTTTTGTTGTCGTCCATTATTCTCGTAAATTAATTCGTCATTCCAACTCTTGTTGTTCAAAAAAGTATCAGGATCCTTACGGAACTTCTTGTCCGGTTGAGCCTCCTTGTACAAGGGGATATATTTCATTATCGCCTCTCTCTCCCTTTCAGACAATTTCATCCACTTCTTCTCGATTTTCCCCTTATCCCCCCTTTTCTTGTCATACAAATCCCAGAATTCACCGAAAGAGTATTTAGTATAAATACTATTTACTTTACTTTGTGAATTATTCGGTCGATTAATCGGGTTATTCGACCGATTAACCTCGTTATTCGGTCGATTTACCCCGAATTCCAAAATTTCTTCTTTTTCATCACTATCATTTTTCGAGTTATTCGACCGATTAATCGAGTTATTCGGTCGATTAATTTTTTTTATACAATTCCCATCGACATCAAAAACGCTAAACTTGTCTCCCTCCGGCATGTCCAACAACCAGTAATCCGCCACGATCTCCACTTCTTTCCTTTCTAATGTTGCCCGCAGGTATTTTTCCTGGATTTCTTTAGAAGTAAGCACGCCAAACATGTTAAAGACCGATTTATCAAATATCGACCGCCTAACACACCCGGCAACAATTTCTTTCACGTGATTCGGAACAAAGATGCCACCCGCTAACTTGCAAAAAAGCGAACATTCATCGTCACCCCATTTACACCAGTATCCATTTTTATAAATCCTACAAAGCAACCGGATAAGGACAGAATCAGCCTTCGCGCCAAATTCCGACGTTATCAACGCCACGTCATCCCTCTCGAACATGTCAACATCGACGGGAAAATAGTCCAATCCTTTTTTATTCGGTCTTGCCATTATTCACTTGTTCTCATTTGCACGTGACAACACGGACACACTGGCGCGCCAAAATCAAGCCATTTTCTCGCTACCCTTGCCGTGTAACCACAATCCGTACAGATGCATTTATTCATCCTACATTTATCTCGCTTGATCGGGGAATCCGCCCCATCCATCCGGTTCACGATAGCCGCACCGGGAAACGGTCCGATCTTTCTCACCAAACCTTTCAACTCGTCCAGTAGCCAATCAGAGGCAACCGTACTACGCATTTGCCCCGTTAACCCAACTGCCACGGCCAACTTTCTAAAGCTTTTACCATGCCCATGAATCCCGCAAGCGTGTACAAGTTCATGAACCAGTATCGCCAAAACACCTCGTTCGCTCTCGATCTCTTCTACCGTCGGGTTTATAAAAATTTGCGGGACATCATCTTTTGTCATCGTTTTGGGAAAGCACACGCCTAACACACGTCGGTTCTTTTTCAGCCCTCCCGTTGGCGGGAAACCGACCGATACTTTTACCACGGGTAACTCGACCCCGGCAGCACGAAATAACGGGGACACGCCCTCGATAGCTTCAAGTAACCAACGTTCACGTGTTTTCATACATCACCCCTCCTAGTTCGTGCAACTCTCACGGTTTTCACCGTGATCCTTGTACGCCTGTAATCAAGCCCGGCATTCATAGCGACAAATTGCAACGATAAAAACACGAGCATCAGTGTTACCCGGTAGGCGTTAGGCTCTATCACGTTCTCCCGGATCAACCGGGAAACATTCATTCCCGTCACCCTAGAAATAATCTCTCTCGCCAAATCAACGACACTTCGAACACCCAACACCCTGAAAATATTCTTCTTGTGAGTGTGAACCGTGTCCACGCTCACGTTCAGCCGGGAGGCGATCTCCTTTTCCGAGTAACCGAGAGACAAAAGCCCTGCTATCTCGTTTTGTCTTCTACTCAGATATTGCATGACTCAAGGCGTTAGCGTGTTCACGACATTCTTCCATTTTAGCGATCGCTATTTCCCTGGCCTCCTTCACCATTTCCGGGTGATTCAAAACATCCTCCCTACGCAGGATATACGTCACGGCCGTTGTCGTGACCCCGTATTTACCAGCGAGCTTTTTTTTCGTCCCCCTTGGTAAAAAATCTAACCAATTTTCTTGTTTCACTACTGGCATGACAAGTAAGTATTTAAATCAACATTATATTCTTTCATCCCTCTCTTGGCTGGCATCTGTTTACTATCCAGTTGCCCGGTAGCATGATTATAGCCCGGAATCCTTTTCTCGTTATAAAAAGGCTGGGACAACATTTCCTTCAAGAAATTCCGCTCCATACTATATTTCTTTTCTCTTTTCGCCATGCTATTTATGTAATAACCTGTATTCAGATTGAACTTTCGCCTTATCTAGCGTTAAAATATCGGACAAACGAAATATCATCGCGCCACCTTCTTTCACCTCGTTCACAGCATTCACGAACCCGGCCTCTCGCCACCGGCACAAAGTCGAGACTGATATTTTCAGTATGTTAGCAGCCACCTTGCTAGGAATCTCGATATGCTTACACCTGTCAACCATCAACCGATCCGCTATCCGGAACAAGTCTTCACCCGTGATTTGATATATACCAGATTTTTCCATGTCCTTCATTTTTTATACTTGTACATTGCTGTCATCCAACCAAGCGTGAAAAGCGTACTTAACAAGTTGTGTATAACCCTGTAATTCGTCACCACGTCATCACCGGATAACTTGTAACATCTCACGTTAGCATCCTCGCAAGCTTTTTCAAAATATCTTATGTCACTCGTTGCAACTGGCACTACCGTTATTATCATACTCGCTTGATATTCTATTTTTAATTAAATTTGCCTCCAGAAAACCATAATCAACTATTGCCATGAATCTTGATGAATATTACTCGCGAAGCGTTGAAAAGCTAAACAAAGTGATGTTTACATCCTTTCAAACTCAATTGACTTTTTACCGCCACTTGATACTCGTGGCTTCAACCTTTCTCGGAATATTAATCGCCTTCCATCCATCAGGCGCAACTCCCCCATGTACTCGTTGGGCATTTCTTGCTGCGGTGATTGCACTAACACTCGGCATCCTGGCACTAAGTATTGTTTTACACGCTTACACAGCTCTTTTGAAAAAGTTTTATCAAAGTTTTCGAACCGAACTTCAACGTGCAGCACTGGCGAGAGATATAATGAAGGATGTTCCTTTCGACATCCCAGAAATTGTAAAAATTCTCGTACCGATTTCATATTTCCTTTTTATAATTGCACTTGTTTTACTAATCACTTACACGATCCTAATCCTTGGTTAAAATTGAAGGATATACAAAACCCCAAGCCCAACATTTCTTCCAAAGTTTTCAGTTCATCAAACGTCATACATCGTTGAAATCTCAATTCTATACTCACGCCTTTCTTGCATTCCCATCTAATATTGTCCGGGGACAGACGACAGAACGTGGAAGGAAACTTCTTCCTTAACATCTTTAACAATGTTATTTCCGTGAGCTCCACGTTCCTGTCATCTTCGAGCACAACAGCCTGTTCATGTTGGCATTGTTCAAGTGACACATAATCATTTAACCAATTTTCAAATTGGCTAAAAATAGACGCTTGTTCTTTTGCGTGCATGTCCACAGACTGAATGTCCTTGTAAATTTCCGTGTCATCACTCGTTATGATTCGCTCAATCATAAAAGTAGAACGTGGTGGTTCTGTCTTGTAATGATTATAAGTAATCTTGATCTCGTGTGTCGATTTTTTCTCCATAACTCATCTTTTTACACGTACCCCGTTTAGGGTATTTTCTTGTTTTCGTTTGTGTTGCTTTACTTTTCTTTGTATGTTTGCTATCGCAAACGATATGTTTGATTTTGCTTTGATTGTTTTTACAAAGATATTGACTAAAATAGTCATTTTCCAAATTTAAAACGACTATTTTAGTCAATATAGAAAAATATTATAAAATGGATACTTCTGATAGATTAAAATTATTGAGAAAAACACTAAGGTTGACTCAAACACAAATTGCCTCTGCAATCAAAATTAGTCGAAGTGGATACGCCTCAATAGAGATGAAACTAACAGGATTAACTCCTCGCAATTTAAGTGCAATATGTGACACATATTCTGTAAATCCCAAGTGGCTTGAATTTGGAGAAGAGCCCATGTTTACAGAACAAAAAACAAACACCGAGCAATCAGCAAGCATTTTATTCTCTAAATATAACAAAAGCGAAGTAACCCAACGTTTCCTTATAGCACTGGAACAATTAAAAACTCAGGGTACATCATATTCGGAAGTTGCCAATAAAATAGGCGCATCCACCTCTCTTGTATCTGAAATTCGAAGGGGCAAAACGTTCTTGTTGCCACATTTCGCACAAAAATTCATTGAAATATTCAATATAAACAAAGAATGGCTTTTAGAAGGGAGAGGAAATAACGTATTCATTTTATCCGGTAACGTTTCGAACGTTCATCCCGTGGAAGTAGAAAATTCCGACTGGATAGAAGTCCCGTTCGTGCCACTTCACGCCCGGGCAAGTTTCGCGGAAACGTATTTTGATTCAAACGTGAACGAGGTTGAAACTATTAAAATCCGTAAACGCCCGGGAATAAAATACGAGAAAGCAAAAATTTTCGAGGTTGACGGGGATAGCATGGAACCGACCCTCGTGTCCGGGGAACAAGTCCTGTGCGAAATAATTGACCAGGCAAACTGGAAATTCACGACAGGCGTTGTCGTTGTCGCTTTCGGGAATATGGTCGTGATAAAACGGATCAAGGACAACGAACTGGCAAACGGAAAACTCGTTCTATGGTCCGACAACGAACTGGGAGGAAAAATCACCTTATCCAACGAAACAGAGGAAATTCGTCGAATGTATAAAGTAAAATATTCTATTTATAAACCAATCCGTTAAATTATGGATATTCTTGTTGGACTTATTGCATGGGGTATTATTATCTATTTGGTGTATATTGCATTTCTTAAAAAGAAAAGAAGAACAACACCCCCTATTCCTGTTTCTATCACAACAGATAGTAACTTTACACCAAAATACACTCATCTCACGGAATACAATATCAAAGGGATGAATTTTAGGAAGTTTAATCGAAAATTGAGATCAGGCGTATTCTATGGACACGTGAAAGCAGAAAAAAATAATCAATACGATCCATTCGCAATTTCTGTATTCAATGAAAAAGGCTTACATCTTGGTTATTGCCCAGGAGGTAATCAAGAATTACACTCTACATTAATTAAGAAAAATAAAGGAACCCATACTGCTTTTGGATTTGTCCAATATAACCCAAGTGGTAAATATTGGTATGGAAAAGTCACCATTCCTTTTGACTTATCACAGGAACAAATTGAAGAAGCCTACGAAGAGTATGCAATTATAAATTCATAAAGAAACGGGAGAGCATGAAAAAATCATTGTTGATGATGAAAAAAAACATAACAGAAGAATCGGAAGAGAGTATAAAGCAAATAGATAAAAGGCCAAAACAAGAACCCAACGAGAAGATGATAATTGGTGTTCTAAACACAAAAACTTTAAACATATAAAATTGTACTTTCAAATATTATTTATACACAAGCTAAATAGCTATATAATCCCACTAAATATTAAAATTAATTTTGCTAAATCATACTATTTTTATTACTTGCTCAAGTTTTAACATCATATATTATGAGTGGAGTTCTTGCTGATTACATAGACAAATTGAAATATAAAGATAAAATTTTACTCCTTGAAATTAATAAAGGTGAAGGTTTAAATACACGGGTTTATGAAATTGAGGATACAGAAATCTACCGCTTTGTATTTAAAGATAGTCCTCAAAAAAATCATATTCCCCCATATGAACATACACCGAAAAGATCTCTAAAAGGGAATAATCAAAAAATAGAAATAGGAGGATATGGTTTATCATGCCTCGAAACACAAGAAGCCGCAGAAAAATTTTATGCGTATTTAGAAGGACATTGTCGCAACATGTATAAAATTGGAGATTCTATCGCAAAAGGCGAAATAGTAAAAAATGATGGAGTTATAAGTGATGCTGATAATTTCAAACATTTTGATCTATTCGAATACCAAAATTGCGATTTAGGTTGTAAATTTGTTATCGTAAAACAAATGATATGAGAGAAATTAATGGATATAAATTCGTGGGCTTTAATTTAGATTCGCTTACATTAATTGCGGATTTAATTTATTATGATGGCCCTTTATTATCTCATTATATATCTGAACAAGGAGATAATTATTTGTTTTACTGGATTGATTCCGACGAGGAATGCAACCGTTGGATGATAATAAGAGTAAACCTATCCACAATTCAAGATTACGTTAATCAAAAACTTCCATTATTCGATGTCATAAAAAATAGAGCTGACCAATCTGTATATATAGCAGATTTAGACAGCGACATAAATGTGAAAGGACTTTACTTCGCAGATATAAATGATTTATATGAAGACTATTTTCCCAAAAAAGAGTCATTTTATCAATCTTCCCCAATAGACGCATCATACCTAGATGTCCTTTCCAAAAAATATAATCAAGGCATTTTTGAAATAAAAATAACTGGAGAAGGAGTTCAATACGGAAGTATTCCTATGGAAAAACTATCCTCCATCATCTCAAATTTTGAGGGAGTTAGAAAAACTTTAGCAGATGATTTTATTAAGCGCAAGAAGAAACTAATAAAAGCAAGAAAAGAGCAATACAAAAAAGAAATTCAAACAAAAGAAATCATTGGTAATATTGAAAGTCTCAATGCTCAAGAACGAAGTCTGCAATTAGACACAAGTTACGACACTATTTGTAGTGCAGCCGGTTCTTTTAGAATTTTGTTTAAATCCAAAGATTACCAATTAAATCTTTGGAACCAAGAATCTATTGCAGATGAATTTGCACGAGAATTAGTAACATGCCTAAGTGCCGGAGAAAAAATTGACACGCTGAAAGAATTCACTCAAAAATACAGTAAAGGCATTGTAAAAAAATTAGAAAACTTTATTACGAGCATAAATGAAAACAAATTAAATATCGACTTAAAATGGTATAATGATAGAATTCAAGCCTCATTAGATTACAGAATACCTTTCAAATCGACTCCAATCATTTTAGAAAACCTTGCAACATTCGAATACAATGATGTAGAACCTATCGAGATGACTGGAAAATTTTATGCGATTGACTTAAAAGCAGGGCGGTATAGTTTCGAAGGAGAATTCAGCAAATCAACAGGACATTTCTCTAAACAAATTATAGATGGAGTGTACAAAATAAACTTTAGCAAAATATATTCTGTACAAATTCAAAGAAGAATAATTCAAATAATTGGTAGAAAAGAAAAAATTGAAGACCTTCTAGTAGGATTTATTGAAAATACAGAAACCACTGAACCATAAGTAAAAAAAAGAATATTAGAGATAAAAATTATCTCTAATATTCTTTCTTAGAACTTCATAATCAATATTTACTTCCCTCGAAATTCGCCACCTCGTAATATTTAAAGAAATAATACAAGGCAACCTTATGCCACTTAGTTAGTGGCTTTTCCTCGTTCAAAATTTGCGAGAGTGTTGATTTATCAATCCCGGTATGCGTGCAAACATGCTTCGCTTTAAGCATCAATTTGTTCATCCGACTTTTGATCCAACTTGCATTAATTCCCTCGATATCTTTCCGGTCAAAGTCCACGGCCGAAACCGTCAATTTCCAATCTGCCGGAATCTCTCCCTCGAACATTTTCCGAACACGATCCACAAGTTCTTTTTTAGTAAGCATCTTGCCGTTTACTAACTCTTTTTGCTCGACACGAACGATTAAACGTCCTTCGTTAAAAGAAACAACCTCCACGAGCACCTGAGCATAACGTTTGTACTGAGTGGCAAACTCGTTCAATCTCTTTTTGGCCTCTTCTGAGATGGGCAATAACTCAATGTTTTTCATAGTTTCAAATTTTTAAAATATGGAGGGCCGAAGCCCTCCGGTTCACAATTTGATAAGTTCAAGATTGCCGATGTCGAAAATTGCGATCTGTTTGTTCGCCCGTCCGGCTCGAATTGCTTCTTCCCGATCAAGGTAAATTTTCACAGAATCGTAGTAGAAATACCCGTCCTCTTCATTCAACCACCCTCCTACTGTTTTTTCGTGCTTCTCAGCATGTTCAAGAACTCTTTTCAGTCCTTCATCTCCAAAACTGTTTTGAGTTTCAAGATAGGCAACTGAAATACCCTTTGTGACCTTTTTTAAGGTTGTCAGGTCAACCGTGAACCCTCCCGGGTTCTGTTCCGCTATCTCTTCGATAGCATTTAACAAGCTTGTCATAGAACTTAATTTATGCGGAGTCACCCGCGGTTTGACAACACAAATATACAAAATAGTTTGTCAATAGCAAACTATTTTACCAGAATATTTTCACACGAGATAAAAAAAAAGAGAGCGTTTAAACACTCTCTTTAAAATTAGGATCATTTTCTTTTTCTATCTGCCGGAGCATCCACTCCATCGACGTATCCGCATCCTTTTTAAAATAGTCATTTTCCATTAATGCCTTAGCGTTTTCCTCGGCTGTCAATTTCACATAGGCATCAAATTGTTTTTCTGATTTATGCCCGGTGAGCAACATAATTGAACGTTTAGGCAAGCCTAATTTATAAAAATTCGTAGCCCCCGAACGCCGAGCTGTATGAGTCGTAATCACCTCCCATTTTTTCTTGATATATTCCTTCAACTCCCCTCCTTCCGTGCGATAAACGACAACATCGTCATCCATGCCCGCTATTCGACACACTAACTTTATTTGCTTATTCAAAAATTGCTCACAAAATTTACATTGTAGATCAAAACCCGACTCCAATATTTCTTGAATCACGGGGTGCATCGGAATTTTAACGGGATCAGGCTTCCGGATAGAAGAACCTTTTTTGGGCAACACGGTTATGACCCCGTCATGAATGTTATAATCTTGAATCCGGTTAAAATCAGAAACACGCATGGCTGTAAACGCCCCGATCAAAAATTTTTTACGCGCCTTATCCAACGATTGAACCCTAGCCCGGACATTATTCAAACGCATATCATTACTTATCCTTTTCACCGCATCTTCATCAATAACCAAACGATGAAGTTGCAATAATTCTATTTCACTCAATGCTATCGCATCTGCAACCTCCGCCTCGACATCGAATTCTTTGTAATCGGTGTTATTATGCAATTTATCAACTTTATGCGAATGCTTCATGAAGGCTCTCAGATTCTTAAACAACGTGCCAATGTAATTTCGGGCATAATCTTTCTCTAACAGCCACATTTTGAATTCCTCTGCAAATTTCAAAGTTATATCATCAAAATAGAATGTCTTATGTTTGAACTCTTCATATTCCCGAAGTTTATTCAAACACGTCGTGTACGCTCTTTTAGTATATCCTGATTTCCCACTAACCGGAATATACTCTTCTATATAAGTAAGTAATTTTTTATCATTGCGCTTAATCTCGATAGCGTTATTCCCTCGCAAAAACAACCCGACCTTCTTTTTGAAATCTTCCACCTCTGGAACCTTAAAATCTTGCTTAAAATAGAGAATAGCATTCTTCATTGCAGTCTCCACGGCAACAAGTTTGTTGTTTATAGCCCTCGCCTCAGGACAACCCTGACATTTACCATTTTTAAAATTGATAACTTTTACACTTTCACCAGTCGGATAGGCGTAGCGTTTCCCGCCGTAGCGAATAAATGCTCTAATTGTTGAAACTTCTCGTTTCGGATTATCTAATGAAAAACTAACTTCTAGCATAGAAAAATGTGTTGGAACAAACGTTGGAACAAATGTTGGACTTTTTAATGAAATAAACAAGGGAAAACCGTTTCATAAAAACAAGAAAACCGCTGCATTGCAACGGTTTTAACGATACTGTTTCATAATTTGTACCCAGAACAGGACTCGAACCTGCACAGCCGTACGGCCACTAGTCCCTGAAACTAGCGTGTCTACCAATTCCACCACCTGGGCATAATATCGAAGAACTGGAAGAAAAAACCTTGCAACTTCCCCGCTGCAAGGCCCTCTTCATGTTTGTTGTCCCACAAGGATTCGAACCTTGACTGACAGAACCAAAATCTGCTGTGCTACCATTACACAATGGGACAATCTTTATGTCGTTTCAACAACCGCTGTTGTTATTTTGACGCTGCAAATGTAGAGCATTTTTTTATTTCTCCAAAACAAAATGCAGAAAAATTAAAAGAAAATTGCTATTTTCGTGCTGTCGAAAAATGACATTTTTATTATAGCCTTGAATATTAATAAGAAATACAAATTCAAACGAAGGAGAAGCATGTGCAACATTAAAAATCACCCAACATTAAGCTACAGGTTGATCAATAATGTCACCGGATGGGTGGCGTTCGTGGTGGCCAGTATTACTTACATTCTTACGGTCGAACCAACAGCCAGCCTTTGGGACTGTGGTGAGTTTATTACAACCTCAGTCGGACTGCAAGTAGGACACCCTCCCGGAGCGCCTCTATTCATGATTATCTCGCGATTGTTCGCCATATTCGCACCGAGCCCTGAAACACAATCTTACATGATCAATATCATGTCGGCTCTATGTTCCGGGTTCACGATCCTGTTCCTGTTCTGGACAATCACGCATCTGGCTAAAAAAGTCGTGGTAAAAGAAGGGGAAGAATGTTCCATGGGACAACTGTGCGGGATCATGGGTGCCGGACTTATCGGGGCATTAACCTACACGTTCACAGATACATTCTGGTTTTCAGCTGTTGAGGGTGAAGTTTATGCCATGTCATCTTTGTTCACGGCTGTCGTGTTCTGGGCTATCTTGAAATGGGAAAATGTTGCATTCCAACCTTACGCCAACCGCTGGTTGATCTTTATTGCCTACATGGTCGGACTATCCATCGGTGTTCACTTGTTGAACTTGCTGGTAATCCCTGCCATTGTATTCATATACTATTTCAAAAAATACGAAACCACCAAGTGGGGTATTATCAAATCTGCAGCCCTTTCTATCGTCATACTAGGCGTGATCATGTGGGGTATTATCCCGGGCGTGATTATCGTTGCCGGCTGGTTTGAATTGCTGTTCGTGAATGGCTTTGGAATGCCTTTCAATACGGGTGTTGTCATCTATGCGTTACTCTTAATCGCCGGACTGACTTTCGGAATCCGGTACACGTTAAAACACAACCACACGGTTGTGAACACGATCTTAACCTGTTTCGTGGTCATGCTTATCGGGTACTCCTGCTATGCCATGGTAGTTATCCGCTCCGTAAGCAATCCCCCGATCGACGAAAACAGCCCGGACAACGTGTTCTCGTTGCTTTCTTATATCAGTCGCGATCAATACGGTCAAGAGCCATTGGTTTACGGTCCTTACTTCAATGCCCCGGTTATCGGCGTGGAGGATGCCGGACCTGTTTATTATCAAAATGAGAAAACAGGTAAATATGATATCGTGGATCATAAAAAAGAAGTCAAATACGATCCTCGCTTCTGCACGATCCTACCGCGTATGTACAGCCAAGCTCGCGAACCTCAAGTATACTATGAGTGGGTGGGACAACCCAAAGGCCCCGTGTACATGGTGGACGGACAACCCGTTCAGAAACCAAGTTTCGGACAAAACCTAAGTTTCATGTTCCGTTACCAACTCGGACACATGTATTTCAGATACTTCATGTGGAATTTCTCCGGACGTCAGAATGATATTCAGGGACATGGAGACTTCCGCTATGGCAACTGGATATCGGGCATTCCTTTCATAGATAACATCTTGGTCGGTGACCAAAGTTTAATGCCGGACACCTTGAAACACGACAAAGCAAATAATAAATATTATATGCTCCCGTTCATTCTCGGATTACTCGGAATGTTCTATCAATATCAACGGGGAAAACAAGGAAAGAAAGATTTCTGGGTGGTTATGCTACTCTTCTTCTTCACGGGTATTGCCATCGTACTCTACTTGAACCAATATCCGTATCAACCTCGGGAACGTGACTATGCCTATGCCGGATCGTTCTATGCCTTTGCTATCTGGATCGGTTTCGGGGTTCTCTACCTGTGGGATTTACTTCAGAAGAAGATGGATTCCCGTAACGCGGCGATCATTGTCACCGCTGTTTGCCTTTTTGCGGTCCCGGTAAACATGGCAGCACAAAACTGGGACGATCATGACCGTGACGGACGCTACGCAACCATTGCTCATGCCAAGAACTACTTAAGTTCGTGTGCACCGAACGCTATTCTGTTCACTTACGGGGATAACGACACGTTCCCGCTATGGTATGCACAGGAAGTGGAAGGTTTCCGCCGGGATGTACGCATCGTGAACTTGAGTTTGCTTGCCGGAGACTGGTACATCGATCAGATGAAACGGAAAGCTTACGAAAGTGACGGGGTACCCATTTCTTTCACGAAAGACCAATACCATGCCGGAGTGCGGGATTTTGTCACTATTGAAGAACGGGTGCAACAACCTTTCAGCATGAAAGAGGTCATGGAATTCGTTGCCAGTGACAGACCGGAAACTAAATCCAATCGTTATCAAGGGGGTGCAGTGGACTTTATTCCGACACGCAACCTGTATATTCCCGTGGACAAGGAAAAAGTGTTGGTCAATGGAACCGTACAACCCGAAGATTCTGCCTTGATTGTTGACAGAGTAGAGATTCAATTAAAAGGAAATTCCCTAACCAAATCACAATTAATGGTACTGGATATATTGGCCACCAATAACTGGGAACGTCCGATATACTTCGGGGTGGGAATGGGACAAGACAGTTACATGGGCTTCGACAAGTACTTCCAACTGGAAGGAGCTGCTTACCGGGTTGTACCCATCAAGACTGAAAACAACGCCGCTTACTATGATTTTGGACGAATCAACACGGAGATCCTGTATGACAACCTGATGAATAAATTCGTCTGGGGAAACATCAAGGATCCGAAAGTAAATATCGATCATTTCCATGATAACACCATCGCCGTGATGAAATACCGGAACACATTCTTGCGTTTGGCAGAACAATTAATGCAAGAAGCGGCCACGGAAACACGTGTTATGGGAGACACGATTATCAATGAAATCACTGATTCTACTAAAATCCAAGAAGCCATTAGGGTGCTAGACAAGTCTCTGGAAGAAATTCCATTGTATCAAGTTCCGGCCGACTTTTTCTTGTTAAATTACATCTCGATTTACTACGCTGCCGGCGAGCAAGAGAAAGGGAACGATCTGGCTTGGGCCTTGGCTCTTGACAATGCGCAAACGTTGAGATATATCGGATCACTTTCTCCGAATCGTAGAAAAGCTCTGGAGAATGACGAAAGAAGAAGCATGCAAGCTTTGCAGATGCTCGTGGACATGGCCAGAAGAAACGGGGAAAATGCTTTTGCCCAAGAAATTCAGGACATGGTAGAAAGCACGCTAAGCGGACGACCTGTAACCAGCAAGCGGGTAAACAAAAATTTCCCGATGGCTAGTCAAGACAAGTGAGATAACATATACGAATCATTCGTCCCTTCGTATGGAGGGACGAATTTTATTTATAAACTTAATACACAATGATCACAATAGACCATATCAAAGAATTGGCAGAGCGAGGTGAAGCATTGAGGAGGTATCTTTGACATCGATGGCAAGAAGATACAACTCGCTGAAGAAGAATTAAGAACACAAAACCCATCCCTATGGGAGAATCCCAAGGAAGCAGAGGCCTTGATGAAAAAAGTCCGAGAATTGAAATCTTGGATCGAAGGCTATGAGCAGGTGACCTCCGCCGTGGGAGATTTGCAGGTACTCTTCGATTTCGCCAAAGAGGGAGAAGCAACCGAGGAGGAAGTGGATGCCCAATACCAAGAGACCATTCGGGTGCTGGAAGACAGCGAGATGCGCAACATGTTGCGCCGGGAAGAAGATCACTTCGGGGCCATCATGAAAATCAATTCCGGTGCCGGAGGTACGGAAAGTATGGATTGGGCTAGTATGCTGTACCGGATGTACATTCGTTGGGGAGAATTAAACGGCTATAAGGTAAAACATGTAGATTACCAAGAAGGTGAAGAGGCCGGTATAAAATCAGCCACACTTGAATTCGAGGGAGACTATGCTTACGGATATCTGAAATCAGAAAACGGTGTTCACCGATTGGTCCGTTTATCGCCATATAACGCGGCCAATAAACGAATGACATCTTTCGCTTCCGTCTTCGTTTATCCTGCCGTGGATGACACGATCGAGATCACGATCAACCCTGCCGACATCAGCTGGGACACTTTCCGAAGTGGTGGGGCGGGCGGACAGAACGTGAA
>ENA-ORSS01002944-ORSS01002944.1-human-gut-metagenome-genome-assembly--contig:-NODE-2944-length-14464-cov-3.368450_pt1 | contig 14464 bp, 10 predicted proteins | sample MGYA00241899_ERZ509162 | MGnify/ENA primary metagenome ERZ509162 (study PRJEB26280, sample SAMEA2338641) | human gut metagenome | biome: human gut; feature: human-associated habitat; material: faeces... | reverse complement strand
TCCGCCTGACACATTGAAGAAGTCAAATGCCACCCCATATACGAGGCAGGACAGTATGAACAGTATGACGCCGGGGAACGACGGGTCGCCAAGGCCGAAAAAGCCGAAACGCAATACCCATGCCACCATGGCTATGAGCATGACTATCTTTATGCCGTAACGCTTAAGGAAAAACGGTATGAGCAGTATGCCCAACGCCTCGGCAACCTGAGAAAGCGAAACGAGCATGGTGGCATTGTTGGCGCCAAAGGTGCCGGCCATCTCCGGTATGCCCTTGAAACTGGTTATGAATGGTGTCGCATAGCCGTTGGTTATCTGCAATGACATGCCCAAGAGCATTGAGAAGATGAAGAAAAGGGCCATGCGCCTGTCCTTGAACAGGCGGAACGCGTCGATGCCGAGCATCTCGGCCACCGAGCGCGATGGCTTTTTCTCTATGGGGCATTGCGGCAATGTCATGCAATAAAGGAACAAGACAACGCTCAGCAAGCCGGATACGAGAAACTGCATATATGTGTACTGGAACTTGCCGGGATTCTCGTCGAGGGTGAAATGGAATCCGTTGGCATCAATGGCTGCGCAATTCACAAACCACATAACGACAATGAAGCCGACTGTACCCAAGACTCTGATTGGCGGGAAGTCCTTGACCGTATCCAGGCCGTGCGACTTCAGTATGCTGAAAGCCGTTGTGTTCGACAATGCCAAGGTGGGCATATAGAAAGCAACGCTCAATGAATAGACTGCTATGAACGTGGCCTTGTCGGGCATGACGTCGTTTCGCCCGATGAAAAACAGGGCTATCATGCTCACACCGGCAAACAAATGGCACAGCCCAAGCAGACGCTGAGGCTGAATGTATTTGTCGGCCACGATGCCCATTATCGTAGGCATGAAGATTGACACGATTCCCTGAATGGCATAGAACCACGAAATCTCGGCTCCCATGCCTGCCCGGCCAAGATAATTACCCATGCAGGTAAGGTAGGCGCCCCACACTGCAAACTCGAGGAAATTCATGATGGCCAATCTTGTCTTTATTCTATCCATATCCTTATTCTATTGGTTTTCCGTTGTAATATGCTCTCAACACGCCATGTGCGTCGGTCTTTATGACGGCCGTCCCGCCAAGCCATTCGGTGTATGCCAGCTCGCCGTCAATCTCATAGCAGCCAACCACCACTCCTCCTGCAAGCTCTATCGCGCACAACCCAAGCTCGCCTGCATCGGTGATTGCCTTGTGCACCGCTATGCGCCTGCGTCTTCCTGTCATCGCGCTCTCAGTGGTTGGGCTTTCAGCAGGGCTGGCCTCTTGGGCATAGTGTCGGCCAGCTTGGCGCCGGTTGGCACTGCCCTCACCTGCATAGTGTCGCGACTGGCCCGCACACTGTCTGTGGCCACGGTGGCCACAGACACTTCTTCCGGGTGGAAGCGCACCAACTGAATCTGGCTGATGAACATCAGCTTGAGCGTATGCGAGTTGTCGTCACCCCTGTTTAGGTAAATAAAACCTTTCATGGACTTTATGCCGTGGTTACGGTCTCCCGGAACCCGCAACTGTGATATGCCCGAAACACCCACGTGGCATGAATATGCCGCAGTGCTGTCGTTGTCGTAATGCACGGCAATGTAGGCCACGCCGTCTTTCGTGCCCGACTGGTAGAGGAAGTCGGTCATGAAATTAAACAGAAACGAATCGCCGCGCTTGAATGTCGAATCGGCCTTCAACTCGAAGGAAAGCCTGTTATACGGCGCCACTGGCATGAGCACGGCCGACGGTGACTCGCGCCAAATGTCGGCCGTATCTCCGTCTGCCTTGAGCTTTGAATACTTGTTTATATCGCCGACCGAGGCCCCAAGGCTCATGGCTTCGTTGCCAATACGCTCCGACAACTGGACGTAAATGCCATACAAGCGGTCGGCGTTGGAATAATAATATACCAACGACGAGTCAAACTCGGCCTCGGTGACGCCATGCTTCTTGAGCACGGCGTAATAATAAACGTTTTTGTTATAAGAGTTCTTGTCATAGCTCAGACCTTGCCCGGCCATTGCCTGCGTGATATAGTAATCGTACAAGATGTCTTCCATCTCGTCGGGCTGGATATACTCATCAGGCACTGTGGGCTTGCACGACAGCACTAAAACCGTCAGCAACAAGCACATGGCTAAATGCGCCAACGGCTTACGGGATGCATGTTCACGGCTGGTCTTCATCTATTTACATCCTTAGGCTTTAACGAAATGTGGCTGATTTCACGGCGATAAAACAGGAGCAACCATACCACCCCCACGCTGATGCTTGCGTCGGCAACGTTGAACACGGGGCTGAAAAACACGAAATCCTCTCCACCAACCATCGGCATCCACTGCGGCCACGTGGAAACTATCAGCGGAAAATAAAACATGTCGACCACCTTTCCGGTAAGGAACGATGCGTAACCCGAACCGAATGGCACGAAGTAAGAGGTGTAATCCACTGATGATGCATTGAAAATCAAGCCGTAAAACATGCAGTCGATGATATTGCCGATGGCCCCGGCCATTATCATGGCAAGGCAAACGACATAACCGGTGCGGGCATGCTGCCTGACCTGAAGATGCAGATAATAACCTATGAACGATATGGCTGCAATCCGAAACAACGAAAGGGCGACTTTGCTGCCTATCTCCATGCCATACGCCATGCCGTTGTTCTCGATGAAACAAATCTTGAACCAATCGGTTATCGTGATGGTCTCATGAAGTGTCATGTGGGTTTTGACCCAGATTTTCAAGACCTGGTCAACTAAAAGAATGGCTATAATGATAAGTATAGCCATTCTTCCTTTCGTCAATACACCTTTATTTTCACTCATTTCTTACGGTTCTGCTTCGACTCGACACTAAGTGTTGCATGAGGCACAGCACGCAAGCGTTCCTTGGGGATGAGCTTGCCTGTAATCCTGTCGACACCGTAAGTCTTGTTTTCAATACGTACAAGCGCAGCCTCCAAGCCCTGTATGAACTTCTGCTGCCTGCTGGCCAGCTGGATGAGCTCTTCCTTGGTCTGGGTGGCACTGCCCTCTTCAAGTATCTTGTATGTTGGGGAAGTGTCGTCCACATCGTTTCCATCCTGATTCATAAGCACGCTCATCATCTGCTCATAGTCGCGGCGAGCCAATGCAAGCTTGTCGTTAATGATAGCCCGGAACTCTTCAAGCTCTTCGTCGCTATAACGTGTCTTCTCTGCCATAATAGTATTGTTATGTTTGTTAAGAATCTAAACTTTCTCCACCTTTATATTGGCTTTAAGGTCGTCAAGGTCGAACTCAGCACCGTCATTGGGCGCCAATGTTATGCCGTCTGCCAGCACCTGTGTCCTGATGTAATCGGAATACTCGCCTACCGAGGCCTCTATCCTGGTGTCTGGAGATATGAACACATTGATTCGGTCGGTAATTTCCAGGCCGTTGTCTTTGCGGAGATTCTGGATGCGGTTGATGAGTTCGCGGGCCAATCCTTCGTTGCGCAACTCGTCTGTAAGCTCAACCTCGAGGGCAACGGTGACATTGCCATCGTTGCTGACGAGCCAGCCCGGGATGTCTTCGCTTATGACCTCGACGTCGGCAACGTCGATATTAACGCTCTGGCCGGCCACCGACAGTTCAAGATACCCTTCGCTCTCAAGGCGGGCTATGTCGTCCTGGCTCAATGTGCCCATGGCTGCCGCAATGTCTTTCATGAGCTTTCCGTATTTCTTGCCCATTGTCCGGAAATTGCACTTCACCTTCTTGACAAGCACACTCGAGCCTTCTGCAAACTTCAAGTCCTTTACATTGACTTCGTTGAGAATCAAATCCTTGACCGCCTCGATGTGTTTGCGCTGCTCATTGTCCACCGCCGGTATCATAATCTCCTGCAGTGGCTGGCGCACTTTTATGTTCACCTTACGCCGCAAGGCCAATACCATCGACGTAATCTTCTGTGCCAGGCCCATGCGGGCTTCCAGTTCCTTGTCGATGAAGCGCTCGTCGGCCTCGGGGAACCTTGCCAGATGGACAGAGCAAACGTTGTCGCGCTTTGTCACTGCTATCAAGTCAAGATACAACTGGTCGGCATAGAACGGAGCAAACGGGGCCAGCAACCTTGCCACGGTTTCAAGGCAAGTGTACAGAGTCTGGTAAGCGGACAGCTTGTCACGGCTCATCTCCTTGCCCCAGAAACGCTTGCGGTTGAGGCGGACAAACCAGTTGGACAAATCGTCATTAACGAATGAATCTATCATTCGGCCGGCCTTGGTCGGGTCGTAGCCGTCGAGCTCTGCCGTAACGTTCTTTATCAACGAATGCAACACCGACAATATCCATCTGTCAATCTCCGGACGGTCGCACAAATCTACGTCGGGCTGCGAATAATCGAAGCAATCCACGTTGGCATACAGGCTGAAGAAAGAGTACGTATTATACAATGTGCCAAAGAACTTACGGCGAACCTCGTCGACGCCCTCGGGCGAAAACTTGAGGTTATCCCACGGTTCTGAATTGGTCATCATATAGAACCTCACCGGGTCGGCGCCATATTTCTCAATCATCTCGAAAGGATTGATCACGTTGCCGACATGCTTGCTCATCTTGTTGCCTTTGGCATCGAGAACAAGACCGGTGGAAATAACATTCTTGAATGCCACACTGTCAAACACGAGGGTGGCTATGGCATGCAATGTGAAGAACCATCCGCGTGTCTGGTCTACGCCCTCATTGATGAAATCGGCGGGGAAAGCCAACTTCTTATCAATCAATTCCTTATTCTCAAAAGGATAATGTATTTGTGCATAAGGCATAGAACCGGAATCGAACCACACGTCGATAAGGTCGCTCTCGCGCTTCATCGGCTTGCCGTTGCTGCTCACCAGCACAACATTGTCAACGTAAGGACGATGGATGTCAATGCGGTCGTAGTTTTCCTTTGAATAGTCGCCGGGCACAAAACCGTTGTCCTTAAACGGGTTCGACTTCATGACGCCGGCCTCGACGGCCAGCTCCATCTCGTCATACAGTTCCTGCAGGCTCCCGATGCATTTCTCCTCGCCATCCTCATCACGCCATATAGGCAGCGGGGTGCCCCAGAAGCGAGAGCGCGACAAGTTCCAGTCATTCAGGTTCTCAAGCCAGTTGCCAAAGCGTCCCGTGCCGGTTGACTCCGGCTGCCAGTTGATAGTCTTGTTCAGTTCCACCATGCGCTCCTTGCCGGCTGTTGAGCGTATGAACCAGCTATCGAGCGGATAGTAAAGTATAGGCTTGTCTGTACGCCAGCAATGCGGGTAATTATGCACCTGCTTCTCGATGCGGAAAGCTGTCCCGGCCTGTTTCATCTCCATGCATATCACGATGTTCAGGTCTTCGGCCTTGCTCGCGGCCTTCTCGTCATACTTGCCTCCGACGTTGAACTCTGGCTTGTAAGCATTCTTTACATAGTCGCCTGCATGGTGTCCGTAAGCCTCGATATCAACACAGTTGCCCACAAAGTTGGCATCAAGTTCGTCGATATTGTAATATTTGCCTTCCAAATCTACCATAGGGCGTGTCTCCCCTTTCTTATTGATAAGGAAGAGGGCCGGTATGTGAGCGGCTGCGGCCACATGGGCGTCGTCGGCTCCAAAGGTCGGTGCAATGTGCACAATGCCGGTTCCGTCCTCTGTTGTGACATAATCGCCAGCTATCACGCGGAAGGCCATATCGCCAAGCTCTACGTAGCGCTCCTTGCCGTTTTCGCTCTCAAAGACCTTGTCCGGATGCTCGGAAGCATAGTCGTTGACAAAGGCGGGGGCGTGCTCGCCAACCTTCTGGCAGGGTTTCACCCACGGCATGAGCTGCTCATACTTTATGCCGACGAGCTCACTGCCTGTATAAGTGCCCACTATACGGTACGGAACGACCTTGTCGCCGTGGCGGTAGTCTTCCATCGGCCTGTCCTTGCCCTCGGGCGACAGATAGGTGGCGAGGCATTCTTCTGCCATGATGACAGTTATTGGCGCATCGTTGTAGGGGTTGTATGTCTGTACGGCCACATATTTAAATGTCGGCCCTACGCACAATGCTGTGTTTGAAGGCAGTGTCCACGGCGTGGTTGTCCATGCGGCAAAGAATGCCTCTCCCCATTCCGTCCACTCATTCCGTGGGTTGACCACCTTGAAAAGTGCCGTCGTAGTGGTGTCTTTAACGTCGCGGTAGCACCCCGGTTGGTTGAGCTCGTGCGAGCTGAGCCCGGTGCCTGCTGCCGGAGAATACGGCTGTATGGTATATCCCTTGTAAAGCAAGCCCTTGTTGTGCAGCTGCTTGAGCAGCCACCAAAGGGTCTCCATGTACTTGTTGTCGTAAGTTATGTATGGATTGTCGAGGTCAACGAAGTATCCCATCTCCTCCGTCAGGCGACGCCACTCGGCAGTAAACTTCATGACATTCTCGCGGCACTTGTGGTTATAGTCCTCTACGGAGATGTATTTGTCGGATTGCTTGTTGTCGATGTCAGCCTTGGTTATCCCAAGCTCCTTTTCAACGCCAAGCTCAACGGGCAGTCCGTGTGTGTCCCACCCGGCCTTGCGATGAACCTGGTAGCCCTTCATGGTCTTGTATCGGTTGAAGGTATCTTTGATTGAACGCGCCAAGACATGATGGATGCCCGGATGTCCGTTAGCCGAAGGCGGGCCTTCGAAAAATATGAATTGCGGACATCCTTCACGTTCATCGACGGACTTATGGAAAACGTCGTTCTCATCCCATTTCTCAAGTATATCCTTGTTTACCTGAGTCAGGTTCAAGCCTGTATGCTCGGCGAATTTCTTTGCCATTGTCTAATTTTCTTAATTGATGTGTGTGAGCCGCAAAGTTAATATATTTTTTTTAGGCAACAAAATAAAATTATCATTTTTAATATAACATATATTATGTTCCGCCGGTCGGCTTCGCCTTTTGTTTGGTTTGGCCCATCGGGCCATGTCCGCCCCCGACCGAAACACGGTCACTTACCGGCGCGCATTTGCCAGAATGCTGTGACACAGAAGACGGACACATCGATTGTGTAACACTTTATGACAACTTGAACAAAGATGCGCAACAACCACTATAACAGGCTCTTACAAAATGGCTTGTTTTGACATTCAAAACAGGCCGTATTGAGTAGTAAAACAGGCCGTTTGGCAATTCGAAACGGGCCTGATGACACTGCAGCATCATTATCGTGGTAAAACGGTGACGCCCGTTGTAAATAAAAATCAATGCTTGGCATGCACGCCGGCTGGCGGGTGCCCAAAGCCCAAAATCAGACCGGGCCCCCACAAAGGCACTCTTAGAGTCATGCCATTGAGGAGGCCCGGAACCAATGTCGATGCCCTATGAGGTGGCGGCGGATCACCACCGGCACTCAGCTCACGCCGTGCGCATCTGGCGCAACAAATCCTTCTGGCGCTCGTTGAGGCCGGTCGGCAACTTCACGTTGTATGTTATTATCAAGTCACCAAACGTGCCGTCGCCCCTGTCATACCCCTTTCCACGCAACCTTACCTTGGTTCCGTTCTGGGTCTCGGGCTTCACTTTCAACTTTATCTTGGCTCCGTCTTTCAACTGTATTATTATTTCGCCGCCAAGCAAGGCTGTGTACAAGTCGATGTTCACGTTGGCGTTCATCTCGCCGGTATGCTGCCGCGTACCGCCGAAGTCGCCAAAGCCATGAGTGCGCTGGCGTCCCTTGCCGCCAAACAGCTGCTCGAAAAACGAACTGAAGCCACCTCCGCCCATTCCGCCAAAGCTGCTGAAGTCGAAGCCATCAAACGCCGAGCCGTCGCCAGAATACTGGTACGAGCCGCCGCCGGCTGCGTTGTACGCATCGGCGTTGCGCCATTGCTCGCCATACTGGTCGTATTTCTTCCGCTTTTCAGGGTCGCCTATCACGTCGTAAGCTTCGTTGAGGGCCTGAAATTTAGCCTTAGCCTTAGGGTCATCCGGATGCAAGTCGGGATGAAACTGCTTGGCGCGCTTGAGGTATGCGCGCTTAACATCCTTCTGTGGGATATTCCGATCAACGCCGAGAATCTTGTAGTAATCTATAAATGCCATAATTTTTTCCTCCTTGTTTTCATATGCCATAGCTGCAAAAACTATGCCCGGCAACGCAAGGCAGACAACTTTTTCAGTCAAATATTATGACTTAACGAACAAAAACGCAGCAACCAGAAAAACAAGAAGTGCTGTTCGACACATCATAAAAGAAATGTTTCGAGAAGCAAAACAAAGTTTCGCCCCCCGAAACACAATGAAACACGTTGAACAATCTATCTTATAGTATTTGCTTGTAAAGCCCGATGATGTCTTCTTTAGTCACCTCGCGCGGGTTGCCCGGCGTGCAGACATCGGCAATAGCCTGCTCTGCCAGGGCAGGGATGTCCTGCTCCGTTATGCCAAGTTCGGTGAGATGCTGAGGTATGCCCACCAGTTTCGACAGGTCTTCAATGGCCTTGCAGGCTGCATCGACGGCGGCGTCGACGTCCATTCCGTCCTTGTAGACACCGCAAGCCTTTGCAATCTCCACATACTTCTCCTTTGCGGCAGGGGCGTTAAACCTCATCACCACCGGCAGCAGCATTGCGCATGCCACACCGTGGGGCACATCGTGAAGCGCACTCAACGGATGGGCCATACCGTGGTCTACGCCAAGGCCCACGTTAGAGAAGGCCATGCCTGCAATATACTGGGCAACGGCCATTCCATTGCGTCCCTCGGGGTTTTGTGGCTCGTTGACTGCTATAGGCAGGTATTTGTATATCATCTCTATCGCCTTTATCTCAAACATGTCGCTCATCTCCCACGCGGCCTTTGTGATGTAGCCCTCAATGGCATGAGTCATGGCGTCCATTCCGGTGGCTGCGGTAAGAGACTTGGGCAGCGAGTACATCAGTTCGGCATCGACAATGGCCACTGCGGGTATGTCGTTAGGATCGACGCACACCATCTTTTTGTGGTTGGCCTCGTCGATGATGACATAGTTGATGGTTGTCTCAGCCGCTGTTCCGGCGGTTGTGGGCAGCGCTATGATAGGCAGGCTCTTCTTCTTAGTGTCGGCAACTCCCTCGAGCGACACGATGTCGGAAAACTCGGGGTTGTTGCATACTATTCCTATGCCTTTGGCTGTATCCATGGCCGAGCCGCCACCAATGGCCACAATGAAGTCGGCACCAGCATTCTTGCAAGCGTCAATGCCGTTCTTGACGTTGGTAACCGTAGGATTTGGCTTCACATCATCAAAGATTTCGTAAGGAATCGAGTTGGCGTCAAGCTCATCAAGGACCATCTTGGCCACTCCAAATTTCATGAGCCCCTTGTCTGTTACAACCAATGCCTTTGTGAAACCAAGACGCTTAACCACACCGGCAAGCTCCTTGCGTGCACCCGGGCCGAAGTAGGACACTTCGTTCAAAATAAACCGATTTACCATGATTTTATATCCTGTTAGTTAAAAACACGTGCAAAGGTAAACATAAAAACAGAGAAACCAACATATAATACGTGTAAAATCGACCCTTCTAACCGACTAAACAGCTAAAAGGGCCGATTTATATTGAACAGCGGAAGCAACTGCCATGTCTACTTGGCAAATTGCTCTTGTACCGCCATTACATGCCTAACTCATCAATAGTTCTCTGCACGCACCTGGAAATAGCTCTGCGGGTGGCTGCACACAGGGCATATTTCGGGAGCCTGCTTGCCTACCACGATATGGCCGCAATTTGCGCACTGCCATACTGCATCGCCGTCCTTAGAGAACACTTTCTTGTCGCGCAGGTTCTTCAACAGCTTGCGATAGCGCTCCTCGTGCTCCTTCTCTATGGCTGCAACGCCTTCAAACTTCTCTGCAATCTCTATGAATCCCTCTTCGCGGGCTTCCTTTGCCATGCGTGAATACATGTCGGTCCACTCATAGTTCTCGCCGTTTGCAGCATCCTCAAGGTTGGCTTCTGTACCAGCTATTGAACCGCCGTGCAGGTACTTGTACCACAACTTGGCATGCTCCTTTTCGTTGTTGGCTGTCTCTTCGAAGATGGCTGCCATCTGAACAAACCCGTCTTTCTTTGCCTTCGACGCGAAATAGGTGTACTTGTTGCGCGCCATCGACTCACCGGCAAATGCTTCCATCAGGTTCTTCTCGGTCTTTGTGCCTTTGAGTTCCTTCACAACTTCCTTGAACTTGCTTGCCGGGGCCTTGCATACCGGGCACTGCTCAGGGGCCTCATCGCCTTCGTGGATGTAGCCACACACTGTACATACAAACTTCTTTCTCATAACGCATTTGATTGTTTAATGATTAATACTTTGGTTTATTTACTATTCAGACTTTGCACATTCTGCACACAAGCCCTTATAATACAACTGAACTTCGCTTACGACATTACCATCGAGGCTTTCGCCTGAAGGCAACTGGGGCACCGCCATGTGCTCCATGTCTGATATCTTACCGCATTGCTTGCAATAAAAGTGCGCATGGGGAACTATGACCCCATCGTAGCATACACGATGATCGTCAATGGTTATCATCTGGGCGGCCCTTTTTTCAGAAAACAAGCGCAGTGTATTGTATACCGTTGTCTTGCTCAACGTAGGGCACTTCTTGCTCAAGTCACGGTACACTTCTTCCACTGTAGGATGTGTATGGTGGCTGAGCAAGTAGTCCATTATCAGCAATCGCTGGACCGACGGCCTGAGGCCACAGTCTTCAAGCCTCTTATATGCTTCTTTATCTTTCGCAACCATCATTGTTTTCCTTATGTTGACACAAAGGTATATCATTTATTTTACATGGCAAAACAAAATTGGATAAATTACAATTTAATCTTGTAATTTATCCAATTTTAAAGCTACTACAGGGTGTCGGGCCTGTTTTTATACTATAGTAAGACTTGAAAAACGGCTTAAGCCGTAAGTCGGCCTAAAGCAAATCAGTTGGTCTTGTAAACCTGCTTAACCTTCTTCAGTCCGTCGGTTGTGGCAACCAATGTCACTTTACCGGCCTCTCTTGTCGACCGCAATATCACTGTTGCAGTGCCTTTGTACAAACGGCGCTTGTTTCCTACAGTCAGTTCTTCGCTGTTCATGTCGCCGTTTATAACGCCAACGATTTCAGCCGGGCCTTCAACAGTAAACGTTATGTCGTTCTGTGCCCCCTGAACACGGCGGCCTTTCTTGTCGACCGCACATATCCTGACATGCTGCAAATCCTGTCCGTCGGCCTTCCATGCCTCATTGTCGGGCGTTGCCTGAAGGGCAACGGCATCCGTGGTGGTCTCTATCTTATGGCGTGCCACAACCTTTCCGCCCTTCTTTGCCACAGCCTCAATGTAACCGGGCTCATACTTAACGTTGTCCCATTTAATCTTGTTGCGGCCCTTCGGATTGGTTGTATTCTTCTTTACGCCTATGCTTTTGCCATTTACCAACAGTTCCACTTCGTCTGCGTTGGTGTATGTATACAACGACAATGAGCTGCCGGGCTTGCGGTTCCAGTGGTCAGACATGCGCTGCGACCCAACCTTTACGTCGTTCCAAACAGTGTTGTCGTCACCATCTATTATGCCGATATGAACCACAGGGTCGTCTGGTTTGAACATGCTCCAAAGCAAATAGGCAATGGGCTTTGGCTCCAGCGATACGTCGAATGCCCCCTGCACCCAACCTTTTGCCGGCCAACCATTGGACTCTCCCAAGTAGTCTATCATGCCCCAATAAGCCAGTCCGACCACTTTGTCGAGGTCCATCTCAAAGAAGTTCGGGCCCATCATTGCCGTATTGGCCTCGCTCTGATAGAAAATCATGTTGGGGAACCGGCGGCTGTCGCCCGGGAAATACATGTATCTGTAATTATACGAAGCAATGTCTGTCTCCAAGGCGAGCGGAGCCGGCAGCGAGTCGGTCTTCAAGTTGCGACCCCGCGGATGCATGGCAACAGTCACGGGACGCGTATTGTCATACCTATGGAGCAACTCGCGCTGCAGCCTGTAGGGCGTAACCCCCCAGTCGGCAAACGGCAACGACCAGTACTGCTGAAGCTCATTGCCAAGGCTCCACATCACGACAGACGGATGGTTGCGGTCACGGCGCACGAACTCGGGCACGTCGTGCTGCCACAAGTTAAGCCATTCTGTACGCCCGCCGGCATATTGCGTGAGCCATTTGTCATACAGTTCGTCGACCACGAGCATGCCATACTTGTCGCAAAGGTCAAGGAACGACTTGCTGTATGGGTTGTGCGACGTACGGATATGGTTGAAGCCAAACTGCTTAAGCAGCTGTATGCGCTTCTCCATGGCACGCGGATAGGCCGCGGCACCGAGCGCGCCGAGAGTGTGGTGGTTGGCGTTGCCCTTGAAAAGCACCTTCTTGCCATTGAGCTTGAAGCCAAACTCCGGTGAATACTCAAACCAACGAACCCCGAAATTCTCGCATACTTGGTCGGCGATGGTACCATCCGGCCTTAAAATAGAGACTATGGCCTTATACAAGTGAGGCGTCTCGCAGCTCCAAAGCCTTGGTGAATTGATGGTGACGCTGTCAACGATGTACTCATTCACCTTCTGCCCGCGGTTGTAAGGAATGTCATTTGTCACATCGGATACGGTGTTGCCGTCGCCGTCGACAATCTTTGTGTTCACCTTAAAGTCCTTCACGCGGAGGTAGCAAGCCATCTCTGCCTGCACCATCACCGTGGCCTGGGCCTCGCTCACCTTAGGTGTAGTAATATAAAGAGGATGCCTCGTGAAGTGCTGCTGCGGGTCGGTGACAATCAGGTTCACATCGCGGAACAGCCCGCCGCCCGTGTACCAACGTGAATTTTCCGGGTTTTGCGTGTTCGCCTTAACTGCGACAACGTTGGGCTGGCCAAACTTCAACAACTTGGAAACATCGATGTCAAAGCCGAGGTAACCATATTCCGTTCCGCCAACCCGCTCGCCGTTAAGATAAACGTCGCCCACGAGCATTATCCCTTCGAAGTCGAGCAGTATGCGCTTTCCCTTCCACGCCTCATCGGGAGTGAACGTCTTGCGGTACCATCCTATGCCCATCTCCTTGAAGCCACGCGAACTTAGCCTGCTCTTTACATTGCTGGCAATGTCGCTGTTGTCGGCTTTCTCACCCTTTGCGGGTGCAACCCACGGCTGACTGATCTGGAAGTCGTGCGGCACAACGACGCTTTGCCATCCGCCATCATCGAATGACACGCTGTGTGCATCCGCAACATCACCGGCATGGAAGCGCCAATCAAAGTTGAAATTCTGGACAATGCGTGAATTGTCCGCTGCGGCCAACGGCATGATAGCCATCAAAGCCCAAAGAACAAATGTTATTCTCTTCATATTAATTAATAGAAATGTTGCCAAAGCAAGCTCTCTGCCTCACTGCAGAGACTTAGGAACCAAGGCCATGCCAAGGCATGTGAAAACGTCCCTAAAACAATGTTTCGGCAAAGATAACAATAAAATGTCAAACAGAAGATTAACAAACGGAATATTTGCAAGCAAACGTTTACATCAGCTCCGATTCCTCATTATTATATATATAATCACCGGTGAGCCGATGATTGGGGTAACGGCGTTGAGCGGTATGATGCCCCCGCCACCGGGAAGCACGCAAAACAAGTTGCACGCCAAGGCCACCACCGCCCCCATCAAGACGGTAGAGGGCAACAGTATGCGGTGGTCTGACACAGGTATAAGCAGGCGGGCGATGTGCGGAACCGCCAGGCCTATGAACGAAACGGGCCCGCAACAAGCCGTAACTACAGCCGTGAGCAAACCTGTGATGACCAAAAGCCAATTGCGCACTCGCACGACACTAACGCCAAGGTTCCTTGCATAGCCTTCGCCCAGGAGCAATAGATTGAGCGGTTTGATAAGCAGAACCGCACCAACCATGCCGGCAATGATTATCGTTGCAAACGCCGGCAGCTGGCGCATCGACACTCCGCTGAAGTCGCCCATGCCCCAGACGACATACGACTTAACCCCCTCTTCTGTCGCGAAAAAGTTGAGCAGTGAAGTGACCGACGAGGCAAGGTAGCCCACCATAATGCCTATTATAAGCAGCATGACATTGTTGCGCACCACGATAGAGAACAGAAACACTATGGCCATCACGGCCATGGCACCGGCAAATGCAGCCATGACCACGGCAACAAAGCCAGTAGTGGAATAAGAACCCACCGTGACTGTGCCGCCGAAGAGCAGCAGCGCCAACGCCACCCCCACCCCGGCACCGCTGCTGATGCCGAAGATGGACGGGTCGGCCAACGGATTGCGGAACGCCGTCTGAAGCATCAAGCCGCTAACGGCCAGTGCCCCGCCGGACAACATGGCCGTAATAGCCTGTGGCAACCTCGACTCGAGCACTATGAACGCCCAGCTCGGCTTGGCGGCAGGATGGCCGAGCAACACCGAGACGAT
>ENA-ORSS01002943-ORSS01002943.1-human-gut-metagenome-genome-assembly--contig:-NODE-2943-length-14466-cov-3.311984_pt1 | contig 14466 bp, 10 predicted proteins | sample MGYA00241899_ERZ509162 | MGnify/ENA primary metagenome ERZ509162 (study PRJEB26280, sample SAMEA2338641) | human gut metagenome | biome: human gut; feature: human-associated habitat; material: faeces... | reverse complement strand
AGAAGGAGCAGGATAATAATCCAATAGCATGAGCTGCCTCCAAATCCATTGCAATCTCCACATCCGCCACAGTTTGTTGCTGCTAAATCACTCATTTTGATTCCTCCAAAATTCATTTACAATACAATTTTATGTATAGAGGCTTGTTTGTGTTCCACAATATTTAAGGATTATTTCATTGCATTCTTTTTTTCTTTGTTATATTATCTAGTAATAATACGGAAGATTGAAGAAAGGTAGAAAAAATGTCTGAAAATAAAAGAAACTTTCTGGTGCATGGGGGGATTCTTGCCATGGCTGGTATTCTGGTAAGAATTATAGGAATGTTTTACCGGATACCACTGGTAAATATTATCGGAAGTGACGGAAACGGAATCTATGGTGCGGCGTATAATGTATACAATATTATGCTGGTACTGTCGGCATATGGGCTGCCAATGGCAGTGTCAAAGCTGGTTTCGGCAAAATTTGTTGCAAAGCAGTTTAAAAATGCGGCTTCTATTTTTAAGTGTGCGCTGATTTTTGCGACCTGTACAGGCGGTATCGCAGCTCTTTTATTATTCTTTGGAGCGGATTTTATCGAAAATGTATTTTATAAAGGTGTTCCGGGCATGGCAATTCCGCTTAGGATTCTTGCACCGACCATCTTTTTTGTGGCGATTTTAGGCGTTATGAGAGGTTTTTATCAGGGACAGGGAACGATGATTCCGACTGCGGTTTCACAGATTGCAGAACAGATTGTCAATGCGGCAGTCAGCCTTCTTGCGGGATATTTTCTCATTCAGGCATATCAGTCATCAGCCAATACGGCGGCTTACGGTGCGGCAGGGGCAACACTTGGTACAGCAATGGGTGCATTGACAGCATTAATCTTTTTAATTGTGCTGTATCTGATATACCGTCCGACCTTTGCACGCATGGTGGCAAAGGACAGAGTCAGTAAAAGACAGTATGACAGGGATATTTACAGAACCATTGCACTTACAATGATTCCGATTATTTTAGGACAGACGTTTTACCAGATTAGTGCGGTCATTGATGATATGATGTTTAGTAATATGATGATTGGCACCGATATTACAAAGAGCATTACGACCGATATGGGTAATTTTAATTCCAGTTACAGCTTATTAATCGGTATTCCGCAGGGTGTCGCTTCCGCGATGTCGGCTTCAATGTTACCGAGTATTGTGGCATCGTACACACAGGGCGAAATCGGTGCAGTGCGCAAAAAGATAAAAGAAACGTTAAAGACCAATATGTTTATTGCAATTCCGTCTTTTATCGGATTGTTTGTTCTCGGCAAACCGATTATCCAACTGCTGTTTGCACGATATGACAGTACGCAGGGCGGCATGATGTTAAAAATCGGTGCGATAGCCGTAGTATTTTATACATTGTCTACCGTAACCAGTTCGGCTTTGCAGGGCATTGACGAGATGAGTACGCCGGTAAAGCACTCCTGCATTTCACTGGTTGTGCATATTATTCTGGTATTTGTGCTGTTAAAGTTTTCAAGACTGGGAATTTATGCTATAGTAATAGGTAACGCAAGTTTTCCGATTATTATTTTCATATTAAATATAATTTCATTATATAGACATATCGGATACCGGATGGAATACCGTCAGACCTTTATTGTTCCGGCTGTGTGTGCTCTGATTATGGGCGTGGCAGCAGGACTTGTTTATGACGGAATGATAAAATTAACAGCTTCTAATATCCTTTCTTTAATGGCAGCATTTATTGCAGCGGGAATCTTTTATTTTGGACCGCTGTTTGTGGCAAAAAAGAAGAAGTGGTATTAAATAGGCATTAAAATGCCTGCGGAATGAGGAGTATATGTGGATAACGGTTGATTTTGACAGCAGCGAGGCAATTTATATGCAGCTGTGTAATCAGATTGTGGAGGCGATTGCCGTGTCAAAGCTGCAGGAGGGCGAGTCCCTGCCGTCCGTGCGTCAGATGGCAGAATATGCAGGGATTAATATGCATACAGTCAATAAGGCGTATGCACTGCTTCGTCAGGAGGGCTATATTACACTGGATAAAAGGCGGGGCGCAGTGGTCAATCTTGGACTGGATAAGAGAAAAGCAATCGAGTCCATGACAAAGGATTTGCGCCAGATTATTGCACGCGCAAAATGTAATGGCATGAGCGCGGAAGAAATTCATGGAATTGTAGACGGTGTCATATCAGAAATGGAAGACAGTGGCAGACTATAGAAATGGAGAAGCATATGTTGTGTGAGAACTGTAAAGAAAGAGAAGCAACCGTACATTTTACAGAGATTATGAATGGGAGAGTGCAGAAACACCATTTATGTAAAGAATGTGCGGCACAGATGGAAATGATGGGATATGCTTCCAATGAAGTTCCGTTTGTGAAATTGTTGACAGGTATGCTTGCGGCGGGACAGACGCAGGAACAGGGAGAAAATCCATTGCAGTATGTACGCTGTCCGAAATGCGGCATGACGTATGAAGAATTTACGAGGGTGGGAAAGTTTGGCTGTGCAGAGTGTATCGATGTATTCGGTCCGCTGATTGGCGACCATATGAAAAAGCTTCACGGCAGTGATACCCATACCGGCAAGACTTACACAAAAGAAAAAATGCAGCCTGAAACAAAACAGGAGCAGGAACAGCAGGATATAGAAGCTTTGAAGCTCCGGTTAAAAGAAGCCGTCATGCTGGAAAATTTTGAAGCGGCGGCAAAATACCGTGACGAAATTAAGGCATTACAGGCAAAGGAGGAGCATAATGCTTAGATGGTTTGAGCAGAACGGACCGGAGGGTGATGTGGTCATTTCCAGCCGGGTGCGCCTTGCAAGAAATTTAAAGGATTATAATTTTTCATTAAAACTGGATACACCGGATGCGCATAAAATGATTGGCGAGGCGGCACAAAAGCTGCGTGTTCTGCCGGAATTCAAAGATTTTCACGAGTATCATTTTGAGAATCTGGAAGAAGTCCAGCGCGAAGCAATGAAAGAACGTCATGTCATCAGTCCGTTTTTATTAAGTCAGAGCGTCGCAGGCGGATTTGTATCATCGAATGAAGATTTGTCCATTATGTTAAATGAGGAAGACCATATCCGCATACAGGCATACCGTGCAGGAATGGATATGGAGCGCGCCTATGAGGCGGCAGACCATATAGATGACTGTATCGGTGCGGTGCTTCCGTATGCGTATGATACGCAGTATGGATATCTGACAACCTGTCCGTCCAATGTCGGAACAGGCATGAGAGTGTCTTATATGTGTCACCTTCCAGCGCTTGCATGGAATAATAAAATACAGGGTATTGCGGCGGAAATTGGCAGATTCGGACTGGTCATGCACAGCGTTTATTCGGACGGCAATAAGTCTGCGGGGGATATTTATCAGATATCCAATCAGATTACGCTGGGCGTTACGGAAAAAGAACTGATTGAGAATATTACCAACATTGTGCAGCAGATTGTCACACAGGAGCGGATTTTAAGAAACCGTTTAAAAGAAAAACAAAAGATTTCCGTGCTGGACGGCATTTACCGTTCTTACGGCATTTTAAAATATGCAAGGAAGGTATCATTAAAAGACGGGCTGGTACTGCTTTCACAGTTACGGCTCGGTCTGGCGGAGGGGCTTGTAAAAACGCCGGATGAGAGAGATTATGCGATTTACCAGCTGATGATAGGAATTCAGCCGGGCAATCTTGAAATGCTTGCATCACAGGAACTTACAGAGGAAGAAACCGATGTGATGCGGGCGCAGTTTATCAGGGAAAATTTACCTTCAATTGAATAAAGTGAGGAGAAAAAATATGCAGAGCAGATTTACAAAAAAGGCGCAGGAAGCGCTTGACCATGCGGCAGAAACAGCAGCAATGCTGGGGCATGGCTATATCGGTTCGGAACATTTGTTAATCGGACTGATTCAGGCAGAAGACAGCCTGGCATCAACCGTGCTGTTAAATAACGATGTCACAGCGGAAAAAATTATCAACCTCGTCTATCAGCTGATTGCACCGGATAATCAGGTTGGCGTGAAAGAACCGTCAGGCTATACGCCGCGTGTACGCCGCATTTTGGAAAATTCAGCAAAGGAGGCAGCACGTTTTCATGCGGACAGTATCGGAACGGAGCATTTGTTAATTGCGATTATTAAAGAAACAGAGAGTGTTGCGGCAAGACTGTTAAATACACTCGGCATTGCGATAAAGAAGCTGTATGTGGATACGCTTGCGGCAATGGGCGAGGATGCCAATTCCTACCGTGAAGATTTCCAGAATGGCAGACCGCGCGGAAAGAAATCCACACAGACCTTAGATCAGTACAGCAGGGATTTGACAGAACTTGCAAGAAACGGCAAATTAGACCCGGTTATCGGCAGAAGTGAAGAAATCCAGCGTGTGATTCAGATTTTAAGCAGACGTACCAAAAATAATCCGTGTCTGATTGGTGAGCCGGGTGTCGGTAAAACGGCGATTGCGGAAGGACTTGCGGCACGGATTGTCGAAGGCGATGTACCGGAAACAATTAAGGGGAAAAGACTTCTTACACTGGATTTATCGGGAATGGTTGCCGGTTCAAAATACCGCGGCGAGTTTGAAGAACGTATTAAGCGCGTGATCAATGAGGTCAAGGCAGACGGAAATGTCCTGCTGTTCTTAGATGAACTGCATACGATTATCGGTGCGGGCGGTGCGGAAGGTGCGATTGATGCTTCCAACATTTTAAAGCCGTCTCTTGCAAGAGGTGAAATCCAGTTAATCGGTGCGACAACACTGGAAGAATACCGTAAATATATTGAAAAAGATGCCGCACTGGAACGAAGATTCCAGCCGGTAAAGGTTGAAGAACCGACAGAGGAAGAAGCTGTTTTGATTTTACGCGGTTTGCGCCCGAAGTACGAAGAACATCATCATGTAACAATTACAGATGAAGCTGTTGAAGCGGCAGTCAAACTTTCCAAAAGGTATATCAATGACCGTTTCCTGCCGGATAAGGCGATTGATTTAATTGATGAAGCATCGTCTAAGGCACGTTTGAAGGTTTATGTCATGCCGGACGGCATTAAAAAAGCAGAAGAAGAAATCAAGGCATTAGAAGCGGAAAAAGAAGAAGCGATTAAGCGTGAAGCTTATGAAGAAGCCGGAGAGATTAAGAAAAAGCAGCTTCGTAAAAAAGAAAGAATTGAAAAGTTAAAAGAAAAATGGGAAACACAGCGTACGGGTTCTGAGATTGTTGTCGGAGAAGAAGAAATTGCCGATGTCGTTGCAATGTGGACAAAGATTCCGGTCACAAAGATTGCACAGGCAGAGTCGGAACGTTTAATGCAGCTTGAAGAAACACTGCACCACCGTGTTGTCGGACAGCAAGAAGCAGTGGCTTCTGTTGCAAAGGCAATCCGCAGGGGCAGAGTCGGTTTAAAAGACCCGAACCGTCCGATTGGTTCGTTCTTATTCTTAGGACCGACCGGTGTCGGAAAAACAGAACTTTCAAAGGCGCTTGCCGATGCGATGTTTGGCAGTGAAAATGCGTTAATCCGTGTTGATATGTCCGAATTTATGGAAAAGCATACCGTATCAAAGCTTATCGGTTCACCTCCGGGATATGTCGGCTATGACGAAGGCGGACAGTTAAGTGAAAAGGTACGCAGAAATCCGTATTCCGTTGTTTTATTTGACGAGGTGGAAAAGGCACATCCAGATGTATTTAATGTGCTGTTACAGGTATTAGATGACGGACATATTACAGATTCTACAGGCCGCGTTGTTGATTTTAAAAATACAGTTATTATTATGACATCCAATGCCGGTGCGGAAAATATCGTTACACCAAAGACACTCGGTTTCCTTTCCGTCAATGATGAAGCACACAGCCATGAAGACATGAAGGGTAAAGTTATGGACGAGGTAAAACGCATTTTTAAACCGGAGTTTATCAACCGTATTGATGAAATTATCGTCTTCCATACATTGGGAAAAGAGCAGATTGGTCAGATTGTAGATATTATGATGCAGACCGTCAACAAGAGGACACTCGAACAGATGAAGCTGTCCATTGAGCTAGATGAGGATGCAAAGAATTATCTTGTGGAAAAAGGATATGACTCCAAGTACGGGGCAAGACCGCTGCGCCGGGCTATCCAGAATGAGATTGAAGACCCGCTCGCAGAACAGATTTTACAGGGAAAAGCAGGACAGGGCAGCCGTGTAAAAGTAACGGTAAAAGACGGAAAGCTGCATTTTGGATTAAAACGTGGACTGAATAAGTAGAAAAATTGCCAAAACTACTAGCATAATTTGTCGGATTATTGTATAATGTAAACACCAAAAAGATTTACGGAACATATGATAGGAGGACAGAACATGCCAGTAGTAAAAGAACTGATTCGTTCAGAACAGGACGGAAGTTTAAGTTTTGGTAATTATCAGTTAGATACAAAGTCAAAGGTATCTGATTTTGAACATTGTGGAGATTCTTATAAGGTAAAGACTTATAATGAGATTACAAAGCTGGAGAAGAACGGCTCTTTTGTATATGAATCAGTGCCGGGAACAGCAGTGAATCATTTTAAAGCAACCGATGACAGTGTAAGCTTTAAAGTAGAGGGTACAGAAGATGCCCAGATTACACTGGAACTGGAAGAAGGTTCAGAATATGAGATTACCATTGATGGGGAATCTGCTGGAAAGATGGCTACGAACATGGGCGGAAAGCTTGTGTTGTCTGTAGAGTTTGAAGCCGGAAAAGAAGTTTCAGTCAATGTTGTAAAAGCATAATTTGAATAAAACTGTAGCGCATACGAATTTTAGGCTGCTGTACCAAGCGGGTAATGAAAGGCTTGGTATGGCAGCTTTTTTAAAGAAGGTGAGAAGGGAAAATGGCAAAGGCAAGGGATACCGCATTTTTTTGTAAAGAATGCGGGTATGAATCAGCAAAGTGGTTCGGACAGTGTCCGGCATGCCGTGAGTGGAATACGGCATCGGAAGAACCGGTAGCAAAGACAAAGACGGCAAAAGGCAAAGGTGCGCCGGTGCATATTGTATCAGACGGGAAAAATGAGCCGTCAAAGCTTGCGGATATTAATACCAAGGAAACAGACCGGATGTCAACCGGTATTAAAGAGCTGGATAGAGTACTGGGCGGCGGCATTGTAGCCGGTTCACTGGTGCTTGTAGGCGGTGACCCCGGTATCGGAAAGTCGACACTGCTGTTACAGATGTGTAAAAATCTTTCCCACATGGATAAAAATGTATTGTACATTTCAGGCGAGGAATCTTTAAAACAGATAAAAATGCGTGCGGAGCGTATCGGCACGTTTACGGACAAGCTGCTGCTTTTATGTGAAACCAATCTGGACATCATAGAAGAAACGATGAAAAAGACGATGCCGGATGTGGTAATTATTGACTCCATTCAGACAATGTACCGTGAGGACGTCGGTTCTGCGCCGGGCAGTGTCAGTCAGGTGAGGGAATCCACGGCAGTTCTTATGCAGCTTGCAAAGGGACTTGGCATTTCCATTTTTATTGTCGGTCATGTAACAAAGGAAGGTGTTGTTGCAGGTCCGCGCATGCTTGAACACATGGTGGATGCCGTGCTGTATTTTGAAGGCGACCGTTCGCTCAATTACCGCATTCTGCGCGCCGCAAAAAACCGTTTCGGTTCCACAAACGAGATCGGCGTATTTGAAATGTGCGATACGGGGCTGCGTGAAGTTCCGAATCCGTCCGAGGTCATGCTGTCCGGCCGTCCGGTCAACGCGCCCGGTACATGCGTTTCCTGTGTGATGCAGGGCTCGCGGCCGATCCTCGCCGAGGTTCAGGCGCTGCTTTCGCCGTCGAATGCTAATCAGTCCCGCCGCACGGCAAACGGCGTGGACTTCAACCGGCTGATGCTTTTGCTTGCCGTACTGGAAAAACGCGGCGGCGTGCACGTCGCCGGGTGCGACTCCTATGTAAATGTTGTCGGCGGTCTGGAGCTGGACGAGCCCGCGGCGGACCTTGCCATCGCGCTGGCCATTGCGTCCAGTCTGCGGGACAAGCCTATCGGGGAAGATCTTGCCGCGATCGGCGAAATCGGACTTACAGGAGAAATTCGATCCGTTCCGTCGATCAATCAACGCCTGCAGGAGCTTGCACGGCTTGGATTCAAGCGCTGCGTTATACCGGCGCATTGCAAGGATGACATAAAGCTCCCAAAGGACATGAAGCTGTTGCCGGCAAAAAACGTCCGCGATGCCGTTACCGCCATATTCATTTAAAAAGCGTTCCCCTAAATTAAACAAAATCTTTATTTTGTTTAATTTTATGTATAGCCGGAAATGCCTTCCCCTGTCCGGCGGTTTTCTGCTGTGAGGTTCATCTATGGACTACCGCTATGAAGCGCCCCCCATTCTGCGGGACTATTTAATATACCATGAAACGATCAAAGGTCACTCCCGCGCTACGGTCGATGAGTATTTTCTCGATCTGCGGAATTTCTTCCGCTTTTTGAAAATTGAGCGCGGGCTTGTTCCCCGTGCCGCGGAGCTTTCCGAAGTTTCGATCCTCGATGTGGATCTGGACTTTGTCTCCCGCGTTACGCTTGCGGAGGTTTATGATTATCTGGCGTTTCTTTCCCGCGACAAAGCCAAATTCACCCGCGCCCGCAGCGAGGAATTCGGCCTTAACGCCGCGTCCCGCGCCCGAAAGGTCTCCAGTATCCGCGGCTTTTATAAGTATCTCACGACAAAAGCCAAGCTCCTTGACGAGAACCCTTTGCAGGATCTCGACTCCCCGCGTTCCAAGCGGTCTCTCCCCCGCTATCTGACGCTGGAGGAAAGCGAGCGTTTACTAAACAGCGTGGACGGGATGCACAAGGAACGCGATTTCTGCATTTTAACGATATTCCTCAACTGTGGCCTTCGTATTTCCGAAATTGCCGGGATGAATCTCTCAGACATTCGGAGCGATCATATCCGCGTGCTCGGCAAGGGCAACAAAGAGCGCGTCGTCTATCTCAACGACGCCACGGCGCAGGCGATCAACGATTATCTGATCGTCCGCCGGGATATTGCCGCCATTGATCGGAACGCTTTGTTCCTTTCCAGCCGCCGCACGCGCATTACCCGCGAAGCGCTGCACGCCATGGTGAAGAAATCTCTCCTGCGTGCCGGTCTGGACGCCGACAAGTATTCCGCACACAAGCTGCGCCATACGGCGGCAACGCTGATGCTCTCGAACGGTGTGGACGTGCGTACATTGCAGGAGCTTCTGGGCCATGAAAATCTGAACACCACGCAAATCTATACGCATGTGGATAATTCCGAGCTGCGCATTGCGGCGCAGGCCAATCCTCTCGGCAAATTTTCCCCGGAGAAATCCGATAAATAGATAACGCATTACGGAGAGTTGTACATCTATGGTCTTTTCAAGCATTCTTTTCCTGTTTGTTTATCTGCCGGTCGTGCTGGCGGTATATTATATCGTGCCGGCGCGGTATCGGAATCTCTGGCTTTTTATCGTAAATCTCGTGTTTTACGGCTGGGGCGAGCCGGTGTACATCCTGCTGATGGTATTCTCCATCGCGCTGAACTATGCTGCCGGACTCCTCATCGCCCGCTATAGGCTGACCGACGATAAAAAAGCGCGGGCCGTTCTGACGGTCAATACCGTTGTCAACCTCGCGCTGCTCATTTTCTTCAAATACTTCGATCTGCTCGCCGCGACGCTCAGCCGCATTCCCGGCATAAGCATCCCCGCGCTCGGGCTCACGCTGCCGATCGGCATTTCCTTCTACACGTTCCAGACGATGTCCTATCCGATCGACGTTTACCGAGGCGACACGGAGGAACAGAAAAACTTTATCCGCTTCGGCACATTTGTCGCGCTCTTCCCGCAGCTGATCGCCGGGCCGATCGTCCGGTATAAGGACGTGGCCTCCCAGCTTGGCACGCGGCGTCTCAGCTCCGAACAGTTTTCCTCCGGCGTGCAGCGGTTTGCCATTGGTCTCGGGAAGAAGGTACTGCTCGCCAACAACATCGGCGCGCTCTGGGATATCTATGCCGCCGCTCCGGAGCTGAGCTTTGCCGGAGCGTGGCTCGGCGCGCTCGCCTTTTCTCTCCAGCTCTACTTTGATTTTTCCGGCTACTCGGATATGGCCATCGGTCTCGGGCGGATGCTCGGCTTTGAGTTTCTGGAGAACTTCAATTATCCGTACATCTCGAAGAGCGTCACGGAATTCTGGCGGCGCTGGCATATGTCGCTCGGCACATGGTTCCGTGATTATCTCTATATCCCCCTCGGCGGCAACCGCCGCGGCCTGCCCCGGCAGATATTGAATATTCTCATCGTCTGGGCACTCACCGGCCTCTGGCACGGCGCGAACTGGACATTTCTGCTTTGGGGACTGTACTATGCAGTGTTTCTGATTCTGGAAAAGGTTTTCCTTCTCAAAAAGCTCGAAAAAGTGCCGGTACTGGCGCACATCTACGCGCTGCTCGTTGCCGTCGTCGGATGGATGCTCTTCCAGCTCAATTCCGTCGGCGAGGTCGTGCACTATTGGGGCGCGATGTTCGGCGCAAGCGGCGCTGCGGCCACGACAGCCGACGCATTTTACGCGCGAAGCTATGCCGTCATTCTTTTTATCGCAGCCATCGCAGCGACACCCGTCCCCAAAAAGCTCTTTCAGCGCATTCCGCAGAGAGTACAAAATGTACTCACGCCGGTGCTTGTCGCGCTTTGTCTGGTGATCTCTACGGCATATCTCGTGGATGCAACGTACAATCCGTTCCTGTACTTTCGGTTCTGACGGAAGGAGGCCAAAATTGATGTCAAAAACGACCAATCGAATTATTACCGCCCTCTTTTCCGTGTTCATCGGCGGGTTTTTCCTGCTGAATCTGCTTCTGCCGGACAAGGACTTTTCCAAGAAGGAAAATCGGCAGCTGCAGACGCTGCCGAAGTTCAGCTTCTCTTCCCTTTTTTCCGGTTCTTTTGCCACTCGTTTTGAATCTTATTGCAGCGACCAATTTGCCGGACGGGATACATGGATCGAAACAAAAGCGGGCGCAGAGCTTGCGCAGGGAAAGCGGCAGAATAACGGCGTGTTTCTCTGCGACGGCGGCCGTCTGATCGAGCCGTTCGAAGCGCCGGAGGAAGACGTACTCGCGCGCGCCGTGCAGGCAGCGGATTTACTCACGGACACCGGTGTTCCGGTCTCGCTCGCCTTGATCCCCACGACGGCACAGCTTTATGCGGACATCCTGCCGGACGGTGCTCCGAACGACGAGCAGCAAGCGGTGATCAACAGCGCCTATGCGCAGACGGCTCTGGAAACGATCGATCTTTCCTCCACCCTCACGGCACACAGCAGCGAATACATTTTCTATCGCACCGACCACCACTGGACGTCCCTCGGCGCCTATTATGCCGCCAATGCCCTGCGTTCCTCCTGGGGGTTGCCGGAGATCGATAAAGATACACTCACACAGGAAACCGTCTCCGAGGACTTCTGCGGAACTCTCTATTCCTCCTCCGGCTTTTTCTGGATCGCTCCGGACGAGATGGAAACGTTGATCGCCGCGCCGGAGAATTCGTCCGTTACCCGGTACGAAACAAACGGGGCCGAAGAGACGCTGCCGCTCTACAATTATGACAAGCTTACGATCAAGGACAAATATACCTTCTTCCTCGGCGGGAACATTCCCCGCGCCGTTGTGGATACCGGGACGGAAAATGCCCCTTCCCTGCTCATTCTGCGCGATTCCTACGCCGATTCGCTCGTGCCGTTTTTGACGGATGCCTTTTCAGAGATTCACTTGATCGATCTCCGCTATTATACCGGCTCCGTCAAGGAATATATTGCAGAAAACGCTATTGACCGGGTGCTTTTGCTCTACAGTACCGACAACTTCTGCTCCGATTCCAGCTTCCGAATTTTTTAAAGTCAATGCATATGAAAATGCGGCAGCGATCCTATCGAGATCGCTGCCGCATTACATCTTTTAGTCGGTCAAACTGCGCCGAAGAAGAGCTGCCCACACGGGAGTACATATTCAAGGAACTGCGCGTAGAGCCGCGGCATCGGGAGCCCCGAGGCCGCCGGATACATGAGGACAAAATACGCAGCGGCGACGCTGAGCCAGATCCACTTGACCCTTCCGGACACTTCCCCTCTCTCTTCCATGTGCTGCAAAAAAAGAATGGCGGCAAGCACGACAAACGGGAACGTGGTAAAGAAATGATACTGGAACGTGCAGCGCGGCACGAGCGTCCACGGCAGATAGTTTGCCGCGATCGCAATGAGCAGGATATATCCGGCCTGCTTCCAATGTGCAGACTCTTTCTTTGTCCGACGGAACAATGCTTCTACGGCCAGCAGAATGGCTCCGATAGCGGAGACCCACCACACGGCCGGGCTGCCGGTTGAAGAGATGCTGGAAACGCGGTTTTCTCCGAGCGACCGGAAGTAAAACCACACGGAGCGGGATGTGAACGGCCATTCATACCATGCCGACTGACAGGTGTGCGTTGCAGTCAGATCGTGATGGTAATGATACATGGACTCCTGCTGCTGCAGCACAAGCGCTATGCTGCCGACGCCGTTCGGCTTTGTTGCTTCATAGCGGAAAAACGGAATATACGAAAGATAGTAGATAAGCGCCGGGATCGCGAGGAAGAACACGCAGCAGAAACCGACCGTCGCCCATGTCCTGCGCCAGAACTCCCTGCGCGCCGCAGTATCCTTCCGGCAGGAAATACCGGCGCGTATCATGTGCGCGAAGAACATCGCGGCGAGACCGGCTCCGGCGTACAGACCCGTCCATTTGGATGCCACGCCGAGACCGAAGCTTACGCCGCACGCGCCGAGCGGAAGAAAGAGCTTTTTGAGCGGCTCTTTCATGTAATCCATCTGGATATAGTCTGTCATGAACAGAACCATGAGCAGAATGAAAAACAGGATGAACACATCGACCGTGGCAATACGCGTCTGTGTAAAGTGCATCGTGTCCAGCGCAAGGAGCGCCGCGGCCAGAAACGCCAGATCTCTCCGGCGGAACAGCCGCTTTGCCAGCGTAAAAAACACCGGCAGCATTGCCGCGCCGAAAAGCGCCGGAACGACGCGCCACCCGAACGGCTTCATGCCGAAGAGCACAACGCCGAGCATGATGAGGATCTTGCCGAGCGGCGGATGCGTCCATTCGTATACGCTCATCGTATGGAGAAACTCATACGACGTGCGGGCATGGTAGATCTCGTCAAAGTACATGCCGTTCAGATAGCTTGGCTCATCCGGTACCGTGTCCGGCTCATCGAGAAGCGCCGCGCCCTCCGTTGTTCCGGCGGCGATCACAGCGGGGAGGCGGTTGCCGGCGGCATCGAAGAAGGCAATCTCGTTGAGAGAGACCTTTCCCGCCGTGCATTGCAGTGTTATATACCGCGTGTGCATGGCGGCGGTCTGCGTGCGCCAGGTAAACATGGTCGCGTATTTCTGCGTATACTCCGCCGTGGAGCCGTCGTCGCCGGTGAACACCGCCGAGCCCTCGGCAATGTTTCCGTTCGTCCATATTTCGACAACATCATATTCCGCACCGAGATCGATGCGTACTGCCGCACCGCTCTGCGCTGTCCACACGCTCGTCGGGAACGAGAGCGTGCCGAGATTCAGAAGCGTGAATACCATATAAATGAGCGTCAGCGCCCACATCAGGCGCTTATCCCCACGGTCTAAGCGGGTACTGCGCTCCTTGGAAGAAAAAATTTCCTGCACGGCTCGTCACCTCCGATCGTTCTGCCCGAAACCGCGTTCCAGACAGACCTTTGCTGTATAGAAAAACGTCAATACTTCAAAAAGCGAGCATACGCCGATCACGATCTGGTGCTGCTGCGTGCCGCGGACGGCTGCCGAGGCAACGTTAGATACGACGTACATCGCCGTCGTCTCATTGAGCGCAAGAACAACGCTCAAAAGCATGGACGAAACGAGAAGCCTGTTATCCCGTGTTGCAGCATAAGCGAATGCCAGCAGCGCCATCACGGGGAACACATACCGCTCATGCATGTAGTGGCCAAACGTGAAGATCATGAACATGCAGAACGCCGCAGGGATCAGCAGCCGCTCGGGACGAGCGCGAAGCGTTTCTCCGCCTTCTCTCCGGCGCGAAACGACCTGCATCGCAACGGAGAGTACGATAGCAAGCACGATCATGACCATGCCGAAGGCTTTGTACGGGATTCCCGGCACAAGGGAAAGCTCGGCGGATTTCCAGTTTCCGCCGCAGAGCGCAAGGAAATTGTATGCCTCCACGCTCGCATAATCGTAGCCGCCCGCGGAATTCAAAAACCGTCCGACGACCCAGAAAAAGCCCTGATCGCCCCGGAACGGAAGCGAAACGGCGAAGATCACGAGAAGCGCCGCCGCAACGCCGCCGGCCGTGCGCAGAGCATCCTCTTTTTTCCGGATGGAAAGGAGATACTCCGCCGCAAGC
>ENA-ORSS01002940-ORSS01002940.1-human-gut-metagenome-genome-assembly--contig:-NODE-2940-length-14481-cov-3.506863_pt1 | contig 14481 bp, 7 predicted proteins | sample MGYA00241899_ERZ509162 | MGnify/ENA primary metagenome ERZ509162 (study PRJEB26280, sample SAMEA2338641) | human gut metagenome | biome: human gut; feature: human-associated habitat; material: faeces... | reverse complement strand
ACGGATAAATTCAAACATTTCAATCATCAGAGGTACGATATCTTTGGACTCATAATCTCCTGCGAGAAGCAGATAGTTGCCGGTACGGCAGCCCATCGGTCCCCAGTAGATGATCTTTGGTCCAAATTCTGCATGGTTACGGAGAAAAGTAGCTGCGAGATGTTCCATGGCATGCAGTTCAGCAGTATTCATGACTGGTTCTTCATTCGGGGAGGTCATACGGATATCAAAAGTGGTGATTACTTCCTCTCCGAGATAATCCTTACGGGAAACATAAATGCCCGGCTGCAGTTTGATATGGTCAATCGTAAAACTTGCGATTTTTTTCATTAAAAATTCATTCCTTTCATATATGATTTAGATGTATATTATGTATGACATTGCTGTATCTATTGTAACAGAGCGGCGCGCTTGATACAAGCAGTGGTTTTGACCGGAATTGACTTTATTTTCGCATAATGTTACACTGTGGATATTGTAAGAAAAAGATAAGGAGGATCAGATCATGAAATCCAGAGTTCTTGCAGTGCTTTTTGCGGCAATGCTGACAGCGGGTACACTTGCCGGATGTGGCAGCAAAGCAGCAGAAAACACAGAGACCAAAACAGAAGACACAAAAGAAGAAACTGCCAATGATACAGAAGAAAACGTGAGTGATACGGAAGATTCAGAAGAGGAAGATGCTTCTGAAGCAGATACAACAGTGACATTGGAAGATTCGGAGGAAGGAGATGCAGAAGAAGAGGCAGGAGATTCTGTGTTTTCAGATGCTTCCGAAGATGAAAATGCAATTGTGGAAATTGATACAAGTAAAGAACTGACAGGAATCCATCATGCAGATATCAATATCCGTGACTATGGAGAGATTCAGGTAGAACTTGATGCAGATACAGCACCAGTTACGGTTACAAATTTTGTAAAACTGGTACAGGATGATTTCTATGACGGACTTACTTTCTGGCGCATCATGGATGGATTTATGATGCAGGGCGGAGATCCGAAGGGAAATGGAACAGGCGGTTCCGGTGAGACGATCAAAGGTGAATTTTCCAGTAATGGTGTAGACAATGACATTTCTCATACGCGAGGAACGATCTCTATGGCGAGATCTACCGATCCGGACAGTGCAAGCTCCCAGTTCTTTATTGTACAGTCAGACAGCACTTTTCTGGATGGAGATTATGCAGCATTTGGACATGTTACAGAAGGAATGGACATTGTAGAAAAAATAGAAAATGTAAAAGTTACATATAGAAGTAGTGACTTAAAAGAAGGACAAGAAGCACCAAAAGATAAAGATGGAAACAAATTAGATGCAGATAGACCAATAAATCCACCAGTAATTAAAAGCTTAAGAGTAGAAACATATGGAATAGATTATGGAGTTCCAGAATCAAATTAAGGTATACCGGTCTTTTTTATACCCAAATATGCAAGAGAAGCTGCCAGTGTCAGGTCCTCTGTATGTGCGCCCTGTTACTACTGACGTATGATCAGCACAGGGATGGGCGGATTGTTCGGACGGTTATAATAGTCGCTTCGTATTACCAGATACTTGTGCGAATCCAGGTTTTTCAGCCAGGAGAGGACAGCATCGCGTTCCTCAAACCCGGAATCGCCTCCGCTGTAGATGCAAAGAGAGATGAGACCGCCTTTTTTCAGAAGGGAAAGACTCCTGGTGAGTGCTTCGATGCTGGAAGAAGCCTGGGTGGCTTTTGTGTGATCGCCACCGGGAAGATAGCCAAGATTAAACACAATACAGCTGACAGATTCGGGCTGTACATAGTGATCCATGTTTGGATGAGATTCCAGAAGCAGTGTGTAATTTTGGGGAGCATCTGCATCCAGAAGTCGCTGACGTGTATGAGCGAGTGCCTGTTCCTGGATATCAAAGGCATATACATGACCTGTTTCCTTACATAATGAACTAAGAAGAATAGTATCGTTGCCGTTTCCCATTGTGGCATCAATGCAGATGTCTCCGGGCTGCACCTGTTCTGTGATAAAGCGGGCACACCATTGCGTGATCTGAACTGCTTTCATAAAGACCTCCGTAAAACTGTATTCTTCTGGATACTATAGTACAGATTTTCTATTTCTTCAATAAAATGCTGTATAAAAAATCGAACACTGGAAAAATACGTTGCAATTACAGACAGGACTGTTATAATGAAACAGATGTAAAAAGCGTGAACGTCAAAGGAGGAGAAGACTATGTTACAGGGGAAGACCGTTCTTCTGGGAGTGACCGGAAGTATTGCGGCATATAAGATTGCATATCTTGCCAGCGCACTGAAGAAACTTCATGCACAGGTTCATGTACTGATGACAAAAAATGCCACAAACTTTATCAATCCGATCACATTTGAATCTCTGACAGGAAACAAATGTCTGGTAGATACCTTTGACCGGAATTTTCAGTTTCAGGTGGAGCATGTATCAATTGCAAAGCAGGCGGATGTGGTGATGATCGCACCGGCGAGCGCAAATGTGATCGGCAAGCTTGCACATGGAATTGCAGATGACATGCTGACAACTACGATCATGGCATGTAAATGTAAAAAAATCATTTCACCAGCCATGAACACCAATATGTACGAAAATCCGATTGTTCAGGACAATCTGGCAATTCTGCAGCATTATGGCTATGAAGTGATCGAACCTGCGAGCGGTTATCTTGCATGTGGAGATACGGGAGCCGGTAAGATGCCGGAGCCGGAAATGCTTCTTGAATATATCCTTCGGGAGATCGCGAAGGAAAAAGATCTGTCAGGGCGTAAAGTTCTTGTAACCGCAGGTCCGACACAGGAAGCAATTGACCCGGTGCGCTACATTTCCAACCATTCAACAGGGAAAATGGGATATGCGCTGGCGAAAAATGCGATGCTGCGCGGGGCAGAGGTGACACTGATTGCAGGTCCGACAAACCTTCCTGACGTGCCGTTTGTTAAAATGGTGCATATTACATCGGCACAGGATATGTATGAAGCGGTTACAGAGGCGGCAAAGGAATCAGACATTATTGTAAAAGCGGCAGCAGTTGCGGATTACAGACCGGCATCAGTCAGTGATGAAAAAATCAAGAAAAGCGACGGAGAGATGAGCATTGCCTTAGAGCGGACAAAGGATATTATCGGAACGCTCGGAGCGATGGAAAACAAACCGTTTTTGTGCGGATTTTCAATGGAAACACAGAATGTACTGGAAAATTCCAGAAAGAAGCTGGAAAAGAAAAATCTGGATATGGTGATTGCCAACAATCTGAAAGTAGACGGTGCAGGATTTGGAACGGATACAAACGTGATTACGATGATTACAAAGACGGATTGTACGGAATTTCCGAAAATGAGTAAATTTGAAGTGGCAGGCTGTATTTTTGATGCGATTATAAAGAATATGAAAGCACGGAGAACAGACGAAAAATAAAATATCAGGAAAAGGGGAGTTTATGAGCAAAAAAGCAAAATTACTTACAGGGGTGTTATCAGTGGCGGCAGTGCTGCTGGTTGCATTTGCCTATTATTATGTGGTGCTTCCGCCAATCAATATCCATGCACCGGGCTTCTGGATATTTGTCATTGTGCTGGCGGCGGTATTTACGGGTGTTGTCGGGCTTTGCAGTATGACAATGACAGAATACTACAAGGAATGGGCAGGCAGACAGTGGAAGCAGTCAAAGCCTGAATTTAAGAGCAAAAAGGCAGAACGTTTTTTCTATTTATGTGCGGTACTTACAGCGGCACTGGTTGTTATTTTTCTAATAGGCGGACTGCTGTCATCTGAAATTGTCAATGCTTCGGCTTACCAGAAACTGTTAAATGTGGAAACCAGAAGCTTTACCGATGATATTCATGAGGTGTCCTATGACCAGATTCCGGTGCTGGATAAAGATTCGGCAACGACCATAGGCAACCGTGTTATGGGAACAATGGTGGATATGGTTTCCCAGTTTGAAGTCAGCGATATGTATACACAGATTAACTATCAGAATAAGCCGGTGCGTGTGACACCGCTTCAGTACGGCAGCCTGATTAAATGGTTTACCAATCACAGTGATGGAATTCCTGCGTATATCCGTATTGATATGACGACACAGGAAGCGGAGTGCGTGCGTCTGGAGCAGAAAATCCGTTATTCGATGAGCGACCATTTTGGCAGAAACATTTACAGACATCTGAGGTTTGCGTATCCGACCTATATGTTTGATGACATCAGCTTTGAAATTGATGAGAGCGGTACACCTTATTGGATTTGTCCGGTGAAAAAATATAATATCGGACTGTTTGGCGGTGTGACGATTGGCAGGGTGGTGCTTTGTAATGCAGTCACCGGGGAAATGACGGATTATGCCGTGGAAGATGTTCCGCAGTGGGTAGACCGTGTGTATTCGGCAGATATGCTTATTTCGCTGTATGATTACCACGGTACGTTAAAGCACGGTTATTTTAACAGTGTGTTAAGCCAGAAGGATTGTCTGGTAACGACAGACGGCTATAATTATATTGCACTGGACGATGATGTGTGGGTGTATACAGGAATTACCTCAGTCGGACAGGATAAATCCAATGTGGGCTTTGTGCTGATGAACCAGCGGACAATGGAAACGCGCTATTATGTGATTTCCGGTGCAGAGGAAAATTCGGCGATGTCTTCGGCAGAGGGAAAGGTCCAGCATTTAGGATACAAGGCGACATTTCCACTGCTTATTAATGTGGGCGGACAGCCGACATATTTTATGGCATTAAAGGACAGCTCGGGACTGGTAAAATCTTATGCCATGCTTAATATTGAAAAATATCAGACGGTGGCAATCGGCGATTCAGTCAATGAGTGTGAGAAAAATTACCGTCAGCTGATGGTAGACAGCGGCATTGTAGATGAAACAGCGGCAGAAACGCCAAAGGAAAGCAGGCAGATAACCGGTAGAATCGAAAAAATGGTGCAGACGGTATTGGACGGCAATTCGCATTTTTATATACTCTTAGAGGGTCAGTCCCGTATCTTTGATGTGCCGTTATCGGATAATGCGGATATTGTACGGTACAATACAGGCGATACTGTTACATTTTCATATCATGAAAACGAGTCATTAAATGAAGTGACGAAGGTGGAAGCCGCACAGCAGACCGTACAGTAAAGAGGAAAAATCAAAAAAATAGTGGAAAAGTGTCTTTTGTATACAGGAGGGTGTGTATAAAAGGCACTTTTTTTGACATTTTTATGGGTTCATCTGTTTAATATCCCTTAAAATCCAAAAAGATTTAGAAAATTCATGAAAATCCTTGCCGGCAGTTCAAGTAGTCTATTATAATAAAAGAAAGGAAGAAAGCATGGTAAATACACCTTACGATGATGTGTTCCGTACCCTGTTAACGGATTGTACGGCACTGATTATACCGGTTGTAAATGAACTGTTTCACACAAGTTACACCGGAAAAGAAACAATACATCTGCTTCAAAACGAGCACTTTATAAAGCTGCCGGACGGCAATGAACAGGAGCGCATTACGGATTCCAGCTTTGAAATCCTCGGTAGAGAAAGAAAGCGTTATCATGTTGAGTGCCAGAGCACGGAAGACGGAAGCATGATAGTACGTATGTTTGAGTATGATACACAGCTTGCACTGGAAAACAGAGAAGTTACAGCGGGTGCACTGGTAGTTCATTTTCCTGATTCCGCAATCGTAGCCCTGCGCCATACGAAAAATACGCCGGAGGTGATGACGGTAATGATACGCACACCGGGCGGGGAAGTATCGTATGCCGTTCCGGTATTAAAAGTCAGACAGTATACAGTAGAAGAAATCTTTGAGAAAAAGCTGTACTTTCTGATACCGTTTCATATTTTTGTTTATGAAAATAGTTTTAAAGAACTGGAAGAAAACAGCGAAAAATTAGCGAAGCTGGAAGAGGAATATACAGCGATAGTAAACCGTCTGGAAGAAGACCGTAAGAACGGTGATTTAAACGAATACGAAAAGGTTACAATTCTTGAAATGTCAGATACAGTAATAAAACATCTGGCGGCAAAATATGAAAAGGTCAGGAAAGGAGTTGGAGAGAGTATGGGTGGAAAAGTATTAGAGTATGAAGCAAAGGATATATTAAACCGCGGTCGTGCCGAAGGACGAGATGAAGGACGTCGTGAGGGACGTGCCGAAGGCGAAATCACCGGAATGAAAAAAGCCAAAATGCAGTTAGCCGTAAAATTATTGCAGGCGGGGAACAGCGTTGCATATGTGGCAGACCTGACGGAACTGCCGGAAGAAACGGTGCAAAAGTTGTCGCAGGCAGTCGAGCGTGAAGATGAATAGGAAAAATAAAGCATTTTATCAAAGTAACAGGCGGCTTATCTGAAACAAAAAAGCCGCCCAACTCTTAAATCTCTATTTTCCTAGTACCAAAGTAGGAATTTTGCAAAAACAGTCTGGAAAAATCTCATTTTAAACAATAAAATTTATCAATAAGACTTTTTTGTTGCACTTGCGCAACAAATTGGGAAAGCAGGAAATCAAAGGGATTGTTAAAGAAAACAGGTAAAAAATACCGTTGTTTGTTGCAGGTTTGCAACAAAAATGTCTGCTTGCCAAAAACAAATGTCTGTGGTACACTGCCACTGCAAACGAAAGATAGGCTTTGAAGCCTATTTTTTTAAGTGCCACGGTTAGATAAGACTAATGGAAGTTATCAAAATAAAACTATGCCATAAAACAAAAAACAAAACAAAGCATTAGTACATTCGTAAAATCAACAAGGCACGATAGAAACAAGTAAACAGGGACAAAGCAGAAAGGAAAGAAAAATGAGAAAGACCAGCTTTAAGTTATTATCTGCTTCATTAGCAGTCGCAATGACAATGAGCAGTATGCCGTACAATGTATTGGCGGCAAGCCCGGAGCAGACATTTGCACAGGCAGTACAGCAGGCACAGACAACAGAAGCGGACGGCTTTGAAACAGCCGCACCGGCAGAGGAAAATCTCGTAACAGCAGATGCAGAAAGCACAGAAAAAGTAACCTACACAGTTACACCGGGTGTTTCATACGGAAAGGGAAGTATCAAATTAATCTCAGGTGTGACAGAAAGCACCGGTGATGATGGTGAAAAAGTATACACGGCTGAAAAAGACAGCACAATTACATTTGAAGCTGTACCGGAGGACGGCTGGGCATTAGATTCTGTTATGTACATGTCATCAAGCTTTACAACACCGGACTTAAAGATTACAAAGGTAGACGGCAAAGAGAACCAGTATACATGCACAATTCCTGACGATGCATATGCTTACGGCTCAGTAGGAACATTTATGATATATGTGCAGTTTGCACCGGTTCTGGAAGAAGGACAGTATGAGATAAAATCAACAGGTGAATATTTAAGTGTAGATAAGTATGGTGCAAAGCCGGGTGAAACCGTAAAGATTACATCAACAAGTGACAGTTCAACAAGAAATTATGTGCCGACTGTTGCAGATGAAGACGGAACCGGTATTGATACAACACTTGAAAGTACAGTGATTGATGAAGACGAAAATAAGATTGTACAGGTATACACCTTTGTAATGCCGGAGAAAAAGGTTACAATCACAGAAAAGAGTAATCGTTATTGTGCAATTACATTAGAAACCAATGACGACAGTAAATTTGCAAGCCATGTAAGTTACAGCAGCCGACAGATGATGAGTGGTAATATGAATGTTGTAGCAGACAGCATTATCGACGGCAAGTATTATAAGCATACAGTAACCGTAACCGGTACACAGGGAAATACAACAGTAAAGCCGGGAGAATTATCATCACTTGCAAGCGGAAAAGCAACATATACCGTAGCAAAGAAATTCCCGGTAGCCGTTACTTTAAGAGTAGACTTCGTTGAAACAGATGCGTATAACATTACAAACCAGTCTGCAAATATTGAAGGTGCCGATTTTACCGTATCAAACGGTGAACTTGCGGCAGAAGGCGATACCGTAACATTACTGCTTTCCACAAATACAGCAGACGGATATTACTATGACGGTACAACACTGCCAAAGGTAACAGACGCAGACGGCAACGAAGTAACCGTAACAGCAGATGCAGGAAACACAACATCTTCTGCAAAATTTACATTCACAATGCCTGAAAAGGGTGTCACAACAAGCTTTGACAGTTCTGCAATTACACAGAAAGAATTAAAGGCTGTTACCGTTGCAGATGAAGCAAAGTCTTATATTGCACTGGATAAAGCAGAAGCAAGAGAAGGTGAGAATGTCACAATTACTTTGACAGACGAAGCAAAAAAGGTTTTATTTATCAAAGTGATTAAGGAAGACGGCAGTGTCGAATATATAAGAAACTCTGCAACGAGCTTTACAATGCCGGCAGGCGCAGTGACAGTATCGGTAATTGCACCGGACAACTGGTTTGAAGAAGGACGTTATGATACAGATGTATATGCGGCAACATCAAGCACACTGATTGTTTCCGATGCGGCAGACCTTGCGGCTGTCGGTAAATTAATGCGTGATAATCCAAGCGCACTTACGGATAAAACCATTAATATTGTAAAAGATATTGATATGAGCGCATATACATGGGTGCCGATGACATATACAAATTACAATAATACAGTAACCTTTAACGGAAACGGACATACCATTAAGGGACTGAATGTAGAAGGCATGACAGGAACAACATCAAGTTCATGGGTATATTCAAGTGCATTTATCGCACAGATAGGCAGTTTCACAGATGTCACTATCAACGACCTGACATTTGAAGGAACACAAAAAGTCCATACCGTTGCAGGCACATTCTGCTATTTAGGTGGTATTGCTTATGGCGGCGGTTCTTACAACAAGGTCGTAAACAATATGAATGTGACCATTGACGGTGCGACAGGCGGTACGGTATTGCATTACCCTATTACAAATAGTGCAACACAAATTGTAAACAGTGCGGTAACCGGCAAGACAACACTGGAAAATGTAAATTTAACCGGATATTATTCATATTATGGACTTTCAGACAGAGCAGTCAACAGCTATGATATTTCAGAGATTACCATGGGTGAAAATGCAAATCCGGCAAATGTATCTTATTACGGTGTGGACACTACTTTACGGGCAAAAGATAAGACTGCAAACTGCTACACAGGTACAACATTAAATAATTTCCCTGAAAATGCACAAATTTACGGAATTGCAAAGACTGTTACAGGAGATAATCTGGATTCTCTTAATCAGAACTTTACATACATCACACCGGTAACAGGCGAGGGTTATGAAAATGACAACTTAATGTCTGTTGACAGCACAACCAACAAGGTCGGCAGGATTGCACTGGTTACATACTTAAACAGCTGGGTTGATGAGAACCAGACAGAGGATAACAAGTATTGCAAGTGGGAAACAGACAAGACAACAGGCAGACCGGTATTAAAGGCAGCCGAAGAAACGGTTGTTTCACAGAAATATGCAATCACTTCAAACGTAACAGGCAGTGAATACGGCGAAACAACCGTTGACGAAGAAGCCGCAGAAGGCAGTAAGGTAACTGTATACACAGCACCGAAGTCATTCTGCAAAGTAAAGAGCATTTCCGTAGAAACAGCAGACGGAAAGAAAGTTGACGTAACAGACAACGGTGACGGAAGCTACAGCTTCACAATGCCGAAGTCCGCAGTAACCGTAAGCACAGAGTATGCACAAGACTCTTATGCAATTACGGCAGAAACCAACGGCGAAGGTACAGTCAGCGTATTAACGGCTGAAACAAAGTCTTCCGATAAGGAAAAATCAGGTGAAACCGTAACAGTTACCGTAACACCGGACCGCTTAAAGTATTACACAATGGACAGCGTAACCGTAACAACGGCAAGCGGCAAGACGGTTGAAGCCACAACAACGCAGGCAATTAACGGAACAAATGCCCATGAGTATACATTTACCATGCCGGAAGAAGCTGTAACGGTTATGGCAAACTTCAAGGATGTCAGCAGCTATTATAACGAAGACGGTTCTTTAAAAGAGGGTACATACAAAATGCAGGCAGTATTCGGCAGTACCTATTACATTGACACCGACAAAATCGAAGGTGCAATGGGCTATGAAGAACAGTACACAGACATTACCGTAAGCGTTGATGCAGAAGGCAATGTAATAGTAGACGATTATGAAATGCCGGGTGTAAAAAGCCCGATTGGATACGCAGGCGGCGGCGAACTCTGGATTAAGTCCACACCGACACCGGATGCCAACGATAACGGCAAGATTAAGGGTGCAGATGATGCAGGCGTTGCAGAATCCAGCGACTATGCCGAAAAGTATGAAAATTATACAAAGGTATACACCATTTCACCAACCGTTACAAAGACCGGTAAGATTAATCCGTCAACCAACGTAAAGACAGAAAACACAGGCGATTTCTACTTTACAAAGGTTATGCAGGGAAGTAAGCAGGTCGGCGGCTTCTATAACAGTGAAAATGTAGAATCCGTTACATTGGATAAACTCGCTTCATCAACAAGCAGTAAGGTAGCACCGTTTAACCTGACATTCTCCGGTATCAATTACATTAAAAACGATGCGGACTATGCAAACCAGAATGTGTTATTTACAACATACATCACAGAAATGGCTTACATTTCAGAAGTATTGTTCCGTATGGACTTCTCAACGATTGAAAAAGTCGGTGATACAGACCAGGGAGAAGAAACAACACAGGCATTAGACGTATCTGTTTATACAGCGTGCGAACCGGGTGCCACAAAGACACCGCCTGCAAACATTGATGCAATCAAGAGTGCAACACTGGTAACAAAGACAGACGGAAGCAGACAGGTCGTATTTGACTTAGGCGAAACAATCGTATTCGGCTTACACGGACATATGGGAAGCCTTCGTGTATACAATGCAGACAGCATGGAAAATGCATTTAAGGCAATCTCAAAGAATGATACAAGCGGCTTAAAGTCAGCAATTTACAGCGACTGGTATACAGACAAGATTAATTCCGAAGCAGACAGCGTGGCATATGATAAGACACCTGTAGAAGTAACAGACAGCAGAGGATATGTATACTACACAACAGATGGAACAGAATTTAGTGCAACGTCCACAACAACAGACCTTGAAAATGCACTCGTATATCCGGGTAAGGCAGTTGTAGATGTACCGGACTATTTCGACCTGACAGACAACAATGAAATTTATCTGACAGGCTTTATCGACGGTATGTCAAAGGATACGAACTTAAAGTTAAAACTGACAGCAAAAAATGAAGACAACACACCGGTTGTAAAGACAGGTACAGCCCATATTTCACAGTTCGGTGAATATGATGTTACTGTCAACGTAACAGTTACAGATGATGTTATCACAGACATTGAAGTAACAGGTGCAAATTTTGCGGGAACTTATGCTGAAACCAATAAGATGATGCTTGAAAAGGCAGTCAACGGCTTAAAGGGCAGCTACATCAATAAGTCCGCAACCGATGTAAAGGAAATCACAGGTGTTGATGCGGTTTCAGGCGCAACGTATTCATCCAATGCAATCCGCGATGCGATTTTAAATGCACTCGAACTAAAGCAGGAAGAAGAAGTTATTAACCTTCCGACAGAAAAGCTTGCAGAAGGCGAATACAGCGTAGACATTGCATACTACACAGATAAAGTAAAGCACAGTCTTGTGGAAAATGACAAGACAAAGGCAAAGCTTGTTGTTGACAAAGATGGCAGCATGACACTCGTAACAGACATTATTAACGGAACATCAAAAGAACCGTTATATATCTATGGCTTCAACGGCTACTATGAAGGCAATGATACTTCTAAGAGTTTAAAGGAAGCTGCGGTCGAAATGAATGACATTCAGTACAGCGATGATGTATTCGGTGAAGATGAAAAGGTTGTAACAAAGGTTTCCTTCCCGTTAGAAGGTGATTTTGCGGCAATCTACAACACCAATGCAGATATCTATGTACCGGCAATGAAGAATTTAAACGGTCTGGTTTCAGGCATTGACTTCAAGCAGGGACGTTTCAGCGCAGACTGCTTCGTAAAGGTTTACTGGGACAGCTTAACAAAGACATCATCTGATAATAATAAGTCCGATGATACAACAAAGGAAACAACGTTCGGTTCAGCAAAGACCACTCTGACAGCAGGTACGTATTCAATCCCTGCAAGCTTAAAGAATGCCGGAAATGTTTCACAGGATTCTATGGCGGCAGGCTGCATTAAGAGTGCACAGATGACTGTTGCGGCAGACGGAACAGCAGCTGTAACCGTAGATTTACAGTCCGTATCCTTTGCGGGACTGACAGCTTACGCAAGCAACTGGAAGATTTATCAGGGAACGTCAGCAGATGGTAAGACTGTAGATGCACAGTACACAACAGACGAAGAAGGCAGAGTGACACAGATTACATTTACACTGCCGGACAACAGCTATGACGGTGTTTATGTCAACATGTTTGTCGATGCGATGAATTACAGCCCGGATGCTTATCTGGCACTGGATTATGCAAATGCGGTAAAGACAGCAGAACCGGACCCGGCACCAACACCGGACCCGGTAGTACCGGACCCAGATCCGACACCGGAACCGACTCCGACTCCTGACCCGACACCGGAACCGACACCAACTCCGACACCGGACCCTTCTGACAATAAAATTGCTGACGGTAACTACTATGTACCGATTGCATTGTGGAATGCGGTATCCGATAAGGCTTCTATGGGTAATGCGGCATTTGAAAAGAACAGCAGTGCTTTAATCACCGTAAAGGATGGCAAGGTTGTAAAAGTTCAGATTGCCATGAATCCGGTAACCGTAACATCAATCTACAGCGCCGTTACGGCATTTGAGGTAGAGGGCGTAACTGTTACAATAGACAAGACAGAAAAGATTACAACTTCCGCAGGAAATGAAGTCGATGCAATCAGACTGGTAACATTTGAACTTCCTGAAGGTGCACAGCCATCTGTTGCAGATATTACTTATGCAGATGTAAGCTTTAAAGTACCGGATACACCAATGGGCGACACCATGATGAGTGCGAGATTAAGATTCGACTGGTCAGCACTGACAGCAACAAGCGATACTTCTCTTGTACCGGCAGAAGACCAGACAGAAGAAAAGTCACCGGCAGTTGATGTGACGGATGAAAAGACAGGCATTCATGTATCAGCCGCAGAAGGTGTCCTTCCGGAAGGCTCTGAGTTAAAGGTAACAAAGGTCAGTGCAGGAACAGAATATACAAAGGCGGCAAATGCACTTGCAGATGTCGGCAGCAGCTTTGAACTGTATGAAGTTCATTTTGAAAAGGACGGACAGGAAGTTGAGCCAGAGGGCAGTGTTGTTGTGAAGTATCTCATTCCGGCAGGCATGAATGCAGATAACGTTGTTTTATACCGTATCAATGATGACGGTTCAAAGACCCTCATTAAGGGCAGTGTGGAAAACGGCTATTATGTTGTGACAACAAAGGGTTTCAGTTATTACGCACTTGTTGAAAAGGCATCAACAGATAACGGCAATAAAAATAATAACAACATTGATAACAATGGTAACAACAGTGGTAATAATAACAGCGGCAATGCAGGCACAACCGACAACGGTTCGGCAGCAGGCGGTAATTCAAATACGGCAGGCGGCTCAGCCAATACGGCAGACAACAGTAACAGCGGCGTAAAGACAGCGGATTCTTCCGCAATGGGCATGTGGGCAGCAGCATTCTTTGCTTCCTTAAGTGCCGCAGGTCTTGCAATCTTTAAAAGAAAGAAAAGACCGGAAGAAAAAGAATAGAAACTGTTTGAAGCCAAATATATTTCAGATGAAAAGGATTATAAAATCATGGATTTTGCAAGACTTGAGAAAAATATTATAGATGTAATAAAGGATTCGGTGGAAATTATGGAGGTAATGAAACCGGTGTATAATTTTAAGGCGTAGGAGAAGAATATGAGGGAAATTATATTAGAGGAATTACGGAAAATAGAAGAAGTAGAAAAAGTGAAAATTATAATGGCGGTGGAATCCGGTAGCAGGGCGTGGGGATTTGACTCACCGGATAGCGATTACGACGTTAGGTTTATATATGTACGAAAACCGGAGGACTACTTAAAGTTAGAGGGAAACAGGGATGTAATAGAGTGGAAATTAGATGAGGTATTAGATATTAATGGATGGGATTTAAGAAAAGCGTTACGGTTGCTATATAAATCAAATCCCACAATATTCGAGTGGAGTGCATCGCCTATTGTATATTGGGAAACAGAGGATTTTAAGAAATTAAAAAAATTACTTCCCCGGTATTTTTCAATGAAGAAAAGCCTTTATCACTACCGGAGCATGGCGGAGCGTACATATATTGAGCATTTGCAGGGAGAAGAGGTAAAGGCAAAGAAATATTTCTATTCCATGAGACCGTTACTTGCTGCAAAGTGGATATTAGATAAAAAATGTGCGCCACCAATGTTGTTTGAAGAGTTAAT
>ENA-ORSS01002934-ORSS01002934.1-human-gut-metagenome-genome-assembly--contig:-NODE-2934-length-14501-cov-4.138931_pt1 | contig 14501 bp, 16 predicted proteins | sample MGYA00241899_ERZ509162 | MGnify/ENA primary metagenome ERZ509162 (study PRJEB26280, sample SAMEA2338641) | human gut metagenome | biome: human gut; feature: human-associated habitat; material: faeces... | reverse complement strand
GGACGGCTACTTCGACCAGGGCGCACACCACCTGAACGTCAATGTCTTCGGCAAGGAGAAGCTCATCGACGCTATGGAGCACCCCGAGAAGGAGGAGTACGCAAACTTCACCATCCGTGTCTCCGGCTACGCCGTCAAGTTCATCGACCTGACCCGCGAGCAGCAGATGGACGTCATCTCCCGTACCTGCCATGCAGCTCTGTAACCCCATCGGATACGTCCACTCGCTGGAGACTTTCGGTTCTGTGGACGGCCCCGGCGTCCGCTTCGTCGTCTTTTTGCAGGGGTGCGCCCTGCGGTGCAAATACTGCCACAACCCGGAGACATGGGCTGAGGGCGGCGAGGAATGGACGGTGGACAAGCTCTTCCAGCGGGTGTGGCGCTACCGCAACTACTGGGGCAAAAACGGCGGCATTACCGTCAGCGGCGGGGAACCGCTGCTGCAAATGCCCTTTGTGGAGGAGCTCTTCACCATTGCCCATGCGCATCATGTGCATACCGCGCTGGACACCGCCGGTCAGCCCTTCCGCCCCGACGATGCGGCGTATCTGGCCGATTTTGACCGGCTGATGAAGTCCACCAGCCTCGTCATCCTCGATTTGAAGGAGATCGACCCGGAGAAGCACCGCAGGCTCACCGGCAGGGACAACGCGAACATCCTTGCGATGGCGCGCCACATCTCCGACCTCGGCGTGCCGCTCTGGATACGCCATGTTCTCGTCCCCGGCCTGACGGACGACGAAGACGGCCTGCGGAAGACCGCAGAGTTCATCTCGTCCCTCAAGACGGTGCAGCGGGTAGAGGTACTGCCCTACCACACGCTGGGCCTCTTCAAGTGGCAGAAACTCGGCATCCCTTATCCCCTGCCCGATGCTGTCCCGCCCACGGCGGAACAGGTCAAGCGGGCCGAGGAGCTGCTGGAAGTCAGCAAATATACAGGCTGACAAAATCAGCTCATATAAAACAAAGAGGCGTGACCGCAAGGTCACGCCTCTTTTACTTTTTGTAATTTAACCGCCCAGATATGCGCTGCGGACACGCTCGTTGGTCAGCAGCTCAGCACCGGTGCCATCCATGACCACGCGGCCCGTCTCGAGGACGTAGGCGCGGTCTGCCACGGAAAGGGCCATCTGTGCATTCTGCTCGACAAGCAGGATCGTCGCGCCGGCCTTGTGGAGTTCCTGGATAATATCGAATATCTGCTCGACCAGAATCGGGGCCAGGCCCATAGACGGCTCGTCCAGCATCAGAAGCTTTGGCTTATTCACCAGTATCCTGCCCAGCGCCGCCCGCTGCTGCTGGCCGCCTGAAAGCTGGTACGGCCTGTGCTTTTCCAGCCCCTGAAGGCCCATCATGGCTATCATATCGTCCGCCTCTTTTACCCGCTGAGCTTTATCAGGCTGGTTCCTGAGGCCGCAGAGTATATTTTGCCTGAGAGTCATATTGGGAAACAGGGCGTAATTTTGAAAAAGATAACCCACCCTGCGCTGCTGCGGGTGAAGGTCTATGCGCTTTCTGCTGTCGTAGAGTACCACGCCGTCCAGCTCTATGTGTCCGCTGTCCGGCCGTTCTATGCCTGCGATGCACTTAAGTGTCATGCTCTTGCCGCAGCCGGAGGAGCCCAGTATGCCCGTGACTCCCTCCCCCGCTTCCAGCTGTGCGGAAAGGCTGAAGGAACCAAGCCGCTTTTTTATGTCAACTATAAGGCTCATGCTCTGCCTCCCTTGGTTCTGCGCTCCAGCATGTTGACTATGAGCAGCACCACGGCGGATATGCCGAGGTTCACCATAACCCAGAAGAAGGCCCCCGCCTCGTCATTCGTCCGCCACAGCTGGTAAACCGTGGTGGATATGGTGGCGGTGCGGCCGGGGGTGTAGCCTATGAGCATGCTTGTTGCGCCATATTCGCCCAGCGCCCGTGCAAAGGCCAGCACCGTGCCCGCCAGTATGCCCTGACGGCAGTAGGGCATCCTTATGCGCCAGAATATGTATGTGTTCGAGAGGCCGAGGGTCTGAGCGGAATACGCCAGGGTATCGTCAAAGCTCTCGAAGGCTCCCCGGGCAGTGCGGTACATGAGCGGGAACGCCACGACCGCGGCAGCCAGCACGCCGCCGTACCACGTCATTACGAACTTGATGCCGTACTGGGCGAGGAATATGCCCAGGGGGCGCTTGGCGCCAAAGACCAGAAGTATGAAATAACCTACTACCGTAGGCGGCAGCACCATTGGCAGAGTCAGTATGACATCCAGTATGCCCTTTACGGCGCGTGGAAGCCTTGCCACATAATAAGCTGCAAAAATGCCGGTAAAAAACACCAGCACGCAGCTTATTGCGGCTATTCTGAGAGAATTGTAAAGCGGATACCAATCCATAGCTTACGCCACGGAAGCGAAGCCTACGGCCTCGAATACCTTCATGGCTTCATCGGTCTGGAGGTATGCCAGGAACTCCTTGGCAGCCTCCTGATTCTTGCTCACGTTCAGCACGGCGGCGGGATAGATGACCTGGCCGCACATTTCCTTTGTGGCATAATCCACGGGAGTGAGCCCTGCGCTGAAGGCATCGGTGCAGTATACAACGCCGCAGTCGACGGAAGCTTCAGTTACCTGAGTAGTGACTTCCTTTACGTTGGTGCCGTAGGTGATAACGCCGTCCTTGGCCAGCTTCTCTTCGTCAAGGCCGTAGAAAGCGAGTATCTTTTGGGTGTACTGGCCAACGGGAACATCGCTGTTGCCCATCGCCATAAGAACAGAGCCCTCCTTCAGCTTATCGGCCAGGTCGTCAAAGCTCTTGATGTCCTTGGGGTTGCCCTCGGGTACGCACAAAGTGACCCTGTTCTCAAGCAGGTTTATGCGGGTGCCCTCAAGCACGAAGTCCAGCTTGTCGGTGTTCACTTCGGGATCGGCAGTAATATCCAGCTGATTCATCTGCTTCTGGCCGGCGGAAATGAACAGGTCGCACTCGGCGCCTTCCTGTATCTGGGTCTTAAGGGTTCCGGAAGAATCGAAGTTATAAGTCAGCGTCACGTTGGGCGCCACGGTCTTATACATTTCTGCGATCTGGTTCATGGTCTCCGTCATTGAGGCGGCGGCGAATACAATCAGCTCCACGGGCTCTGCCTCGGGAACGGTCTCGGCATCGGCCGTCTCCTCGGTGGCGGGGGCGGCGCAGGCCGCAAAGCTGAGTACCATCACGGCAGCAATCAGCATTGCAAAAAGCTTCTTCATTTCTTATTTCTCCTTTTGTATTTAAATAAAGTATATACAAAACACTTTCGCGTCCGTATCATGCGCCCTTGCCGAAGCCGCAGTTGGGGTAATGGCAGACCTTGCAGTTGAGGCAGAGGCCGCCGTTGCCGAGGCCGCTGAGCAGCTCCGCTGTCACTGGCTCATCCGCGAGAAGATAGGGCAGCACTATGTCAAATATGGTGCGCTTGGCGTACATAACACAGCCCGGAAGGCCGCATACCGGTATGCCGTTTTCATTGTATGAAAGCAGGAACATTGCTCCGGGCAGCACCGGCGCGCCGTATGTAACAACACGTCCGCCGCTGTTGCGTATGGCGAGAGGCGTCCGGTCGTCCGGGTCCACGCTCATACCCCCGGTGCATATGACCATCTCTGCCCCATCCGCTATCATCTGCTTTATGGCGGCGGTAATAGCCCTGTCGTCATCGCCCGGTGTGGAGTGGGCTATCATGCGGCAGCCGTATTCCCCCATTTTTTCATCTATAACCGGAGTGAACGTGTCCTGTATTATGCCCTTCAGTACCTCGCTGCCGGTGGTCACCACGCCGTATTTCTTGGGCTTTATGGGCAGAAGGCGGAGTATGGGCTTGTCGCCCGCCGCGGCTTTCGCCTGCTCCATTGCCTGCTTTTCTATTACGAGTGGTATTATTCTGGTGCCGCAGAGCTTATCTCCCGCCTTTACCGGAAAGCCTGAGGAGCGTGTGGCTATCATCATTCGGCCTAAGGAATTCACCTCCCTGAGCTTTTGGAGATCCGCTATGAACAGCCCGTCTATATCCGCTATCAGCTCTATCTTGCCCTCCTTGGGCTCCGTGGGGTGCATATTTTCCCCCATACATATATCCCGGAGTATCTCCGCCGCGTCGTTTTCATGCAGTGTATTTTCGTCGCTCTCCCATACGTAGAGGTGCTCCTTGCCTACGCTGAGCAGCACGGGGATATCTTCTTGTCGGACTATGTGTCCCTTGCGGAACACCGCGTCCTTTGTAACTCCTTTTATTATCTGGGTTATGTCGTGGCACAGCACGCAGCCCACGGCGTTCTCTGTTCTGACAAGCTTCATGTGTTTCTTCCTCTGACATCGTGTTTTCGTTATTCTCACTTATAAATAACGTATAATCAAATTATACACCAAGCGTTTGGGATTTGCAAGTATATCGGTTGTATTCGACGATGGGCCGTGCTACAATTGAATATAATAATAATCTCCGGGGTGCCTGAATGACAGACAGTTTTGGCCGCAATATCAACTATCTTCGCGTATCCTTGACGGACAGGTGCAACCTGCGCTGCCGCTACTGCATGCCGGAAAATGGCATTGACAAAAAATCCCACAGGGATATTCTCAGCCTCGAGGATATATATGAGATAATCCAGACCGCCGTAGAAATGGGCTTCAGCAAGGTACGCCTTACAGGGGGCGAGCCTCTGGTGCGGAAGGGCGTAATCGAACTTTGCCGCAGCATAAGCGGGCTTTCCGGAATGAAGGATTTTGCCATGACCACCAACGGCCTGCTGCTGCCGGAGATGGCAAGGGAGCTTAAGGCCGCGGGATTAATGCGGTTGAACATAAGCCTCGACACTCTGGATCCCGATAAGTATCATCAAATAACCAGGATAGGCAGCCTTGACGACGCCCTCGCCGGCATAGCCGCCGCGGAGGAGGCCGGCTTTACAAATATCAAGCTGAACACAGTTCTCATAGGCGGCTTTAACGACTGCGAGATACCCCGCCTTGTAGAGCTTACCAAGCAAAAGTCCTATCAGGTGCGCTTCATAGAGCTCATGCCCATTGGCCATACTTACCCATTTGACAGAGAAGCGTATTTGCCCATGCGCACCGTTCTGGAGAGAGTTCCGGAGCTTGAGCCCGTTCAGAGCGACGGCGGCGTAGCCCGGCTTTACAGGCTGCCCGACGCAAAGGGCACGGTAGGGCTGATAAGCCCCCTCAGCGACCACTTTTGCTCCGGCTGCAACAGGCTCAGGCTTACGGCGGACGGCTGCCTCAAGCCCTGCCTGCACTCTGCCGAGGAGATACCCCTAAGGGGACTTCACGGCGATGCGCTGAAGGAGCGGATAGAATTTGCCGTATCCCGCAAGCCGGAGCGCCACTGCGCCCTTTCCTATTCTGACAGATCCGGGTCTGCCCGCGACATGAACCGTATAGGAGGATAACATGGAATTCACCCACTTTAACCATCAGGGCCGGGCCCGCATGGTAGACGTGTCCGAAAAGGTGGATACCCTCCGCACCGCCACAGCCAAAGCCCGCGTGCTTCTCAATGCCGATACCTACGCACTCGTAAAGTCCGGCGGCATAAAAAAGGGGGATGTGCTCACCACCGCACAGATAGCCGGCATAATGGGCGCAAAACGCACCCCGGACGTTATACCCATGTGCCATCCCATAGCCCTGACCGGCGCAGACATAAGCTTTGAGCTGGACGACGAAAACCACACAATAGACATATTCGCCACGACGAAATGCACCGGCCCCACAGGCGTTGAGATGGAGGCCATGACGGCAGCAAGCATAGCCGCCCTCACTATCTACGATATGTGCAAGGCGGCGCAGCGGGATATAGTTATCGAAAGCATCTGCCTTATGCATAAGGTGGGTGGAAAATCCGGCGAATTCAACAGGGAGGAATAATATGGAAAACCGTTATACCGCGGCAGTCATAACCGTAAGCGACAAGGGCTTTGCCGGGCTCAGGGAGGATACCTCCGGACCGGCCCTCGTCAAGCTGCTCAGAGAGGACGGCTACGAAGTCATAAGCACCTCTCTCGTACCGGACGACATGGAAAAGATAATGACCGAGCTCACCATATGCGCCGACAGGCTAAGTCCCTGCCTTATCGTCACCACCGGCGGCACAGGCTTCTCCAAGCGAGACATCACCCCCGAGGCCACAAAGGCCGTCATACAGCGGGAGGTCCCCGGCATACCCGAGGCCATGCGGGCCGAATCCATGCGCATAACTCCCCGGGGCTGCCTTTCGCGGGAGGCTGCGGGAATTCGGGGGGATACTCTTATAATCAACTGCCCCGGCAGCGAAAAGGCGGCGAAGGAATGCCTTACTGCGGTGCTGCCCGCCCTGAAGCACGGCATACAGATGCTGCGCGGCTGGTCGGGGGAATGCTCTTCCCACAACGGCCATGAGCATAAGGAGCGTCATCAGAATGGCTAAGATAATTGCGGTCTGCATATCCGAAAAGAAGGGCACACAGAAACACGAGGTGCCGGAAATACTGCTCAAAGTGGACCACGGCATAGTGGGCGACGCCCATGCCGGCAACTGGCATCGCCAGGTGAGCCTGCTGGGCGCCGAGAGCGCAGCCAAGGTGCAGGAGAAGATAAGCTTCAAGCTCACCCCCGGCGCATTCGCCGAAAACATACTCACCGAAGGCATATGTCTCTATGAGCTGCCGGTGGGAACGAGGCTCAGGCTGGGCCCAGATGCCATATGCGAGGTTACCCAGATAGGCAAGGAGTGCCATTATGACTGCGCCATACGCAAGGCGGCAGGGGACTGCGTCATGCCGAGGGAGGGCATATTCGTAAAGGTGCTCAAGGAGGGCTCCGTAAGGCCCGGGGACGAACTGGAGATAATAAAGTAAATCAAAAGGGGGGCAGTTCATTTCCGCCCCTTCGATTTAAAGCCTTATTATTTTCCGGCATTCCTGTTCATGATGGCCACCAGCGCCCATATGGCGCAGATCACGGCAAACACGCCGAGAATGCCCTTGCCCAGCACCGGCAGCACGTTTACCAAAGCCTGAGGGTCAAAATGCAGATCAAACATACTTCTTCCTCCTTTACATGCCCGCTATGACGTTCTCTATGAGGGTTATGACCAATCCGCCGGCTATTACCGATGCTATCTGGCCGCTGACATTTGCGCCTGCAGCGTGCATCAGCAGGAAGTTGCCCTGATCCTCCTCGCGCCCCATCTTATGCACTACCCTGCTGGACATGGGGAATGCCGATATGCCGGCTGCACCTATCATGGGGTTGATCTTGTTCTTGGAGAACAGGTTCAGCACCTTGGCGAACATCACGCCGCCCACCGTGTCGAATATAAACGCAACAAGACCCAGCGCCAGTATCACCAGCGTCTCAAGGGTGACAAACATCTCAGCCTTCATGCGGAAGGAAACGGACAGGCCCAGCACAAGTGTGATGAGATTTGCAAGATCCTTTTGCGCGGTCTCTGACAGGCTGCCAAGCACGCCGCATTCACGTATAAGGTTGCCAAACATCAGGAAGCCTATAAGCTCCGCGCTCTTGGGGGCTATGGTGCCTGCTATGACTGTAACGGATATAGGGAACAGTATGCGGGTGGTCTGAGACACCGCCTTGGGATTGTAGGGCATGCGTATGCGCCGCTCCTTTTGTGTGGTGCAGAGCTTTATCACAGGCGGCTGGACTATGGGCACCAGCGCCATGTAGCTGTATGCCGCCACCATTATGGCTCCCTGATAGTTGGACTTGAAGTAGTTCGCCACATATATGCTGGTGGGACCGTCCGCAGCACCTATTATGGCTATGCTTGCGGCGTCCTTCAGTTCAAAGCCCAGCAGCACCGCCATTCCAAGAGTAAAGAATATGCCGAACTGAGCAGCCGCGCCGAAGAGCATCATCTTTGGGTTGGAAAGCAAAGGCCCAAAGTCTATCATGGCGCCTATGCCTATGAACAGCAGCAGCGGGAAAAGCTCGGTCGCTATACCCGCGTTGAACATCGTCTCTATGGCCTCGGTATTCACAAAGGGCAGATTTACGAGTATCGCCCCGAAGCCCATGGGCAAGAGCAGCGCGGGCTCCATCTCCCGCTTTATCGCGCACCATATAAGGGCGCAGCCTATTACGATCATAACTCCCTGCTGCCAGGTAAAGTTCAGCACATTCCCGAAAAGCTCATTGAAAAGCTGCATCGGCGTTCCTCCTTAGTCGTTTTATTTTATAAGTAACACTTATAGTTGCCGGACTTGTTATTACTTTTCGTAAAAATGGGCATAAGCCAATTTTTCCAGCATTCACCTATATAAAATGCCTGTTTTGTGCGAAAGTCAACCATAACTCCTTCCTATATCACAACTTTTAGCATTATATTCTATGGAAGTTCTTTTGTAAACAGTAATTATGCATTTTCTTAAATATTATTCCGTTAAAATACCGCCATAGTCCTGCAAAAGTTATAATGCATAACATTATTGCATAATTATGCTGCATATTAGCTTAAAAAATGCATTTCCGGACGTATTTATGCACATTTTATCAAAAAATTTTTATATTTTTGCATTTTGGGTATTTACAAACGGGATTTTGCGTGTATAATAAATCATGTGCTCAGCAAGAGAGCACACCGCTGAATAAGTAAAATAAATTTTTTAAAATTGGAGGATACATTCAATGAAGAAACTGTTTGCGCTGGCCCTCGCGGCCCTGATGGTACTGTCCATGGCGGCCTGCTCCGCACCCGCCGCAGAGGAAACCGCCGCCCCCGCTACCGAGGCTCCTGCCGCCGAAGCTGCCGAAGCCCCCGCTGAGGAAGGCCCCGTAATGAAGAAGATCAAGGAAAGCGGCAAGCTGGTTGTAGGCACCGAAGCCCAGTACGCCCCCTATGAGTTCAAGGATCTGGACGCCAACTTCGCAGGCTGCGATATGTGGCTCGCACAGCAGATAGCCGATGCCCTGGGCGTAGAGCTCGAGGTAGTCGATATGAGCTTTGACGGCATAATCCCCGCCGTTCAGTCCAGCCAGGTGGATATAGGCATAGCCGCCTTCACCGTTACCGAGGAGAGGGCACAGGTCATCGACTTCTCCGAAGTATACGAGAAGAGCCCCCAGGCCGTTATAGTAAAGAAGGGCAACGAAGCCACCTACTCCACCAAGGAGAGCTTCGCAGGCCAGAAGGTCGGTGCGCAGAAGGGTACCGTGCAGTCCCTGCTCATCAAGAACGTGCTGAGCGACAGCGAGCTGTTTGAGCTTGACAAGTACCCTGAGCTGGGCATGGAGGTCGCCGCCGGCAACATCGCCGCTCTGGTAGTTGACTCCGCGGTCGCGGACGCCCTCATCAAGAGCAATCCCGAGCTGGCTCTGGCAGCCTTTGAGTTTGACCCCAACGAGGTAAACTACGGCAAGGCGGCCGTCATCGCAAAGGGCAACGAGGACTTCGTAGCCGCCGTAAACGAAGTGATTACAAAGGTCGCCTCTGACGGTTCCTTCCAGAAGGCATATGACGAGGCGGTAGCCCTCGCGGACTCCATGGGTCTTGAGATGGACTAAAGTCCGGAAAAGCTCACCATACCGGCCGTGCCCGAGGCCTGACCGCCCCGGGTTCGGCTTTTCCAGTTTAGCAAGCTAAAAAGAAAGGCGGCTCGCACTAATGGCAGCACTTATAGCATTCCTGACACGGATGTGGACCCTGTTCACAAGATATAATACCTTCTTTGCGGAGGGCATAAAGAACACCCTCATCATCGCCTTCTTCTCCGTGCTGCTCGGCACAGTATTCGGTACCCTCATGGCGATGCTCCGCATGAGCAAGGTAAAGCCCCTGCGCTACCTTGCCACCGCATACATCGAGTTCATACGGGGCACCCCGCTTATGGTTCAGCTCATGTTCATATTCTACGGCCTGCCCATGACCGGCATAAAGCTGCCGGATATATCCTGGATACCCAACTTTTCCCGCTTCGCCGCCGGCATAGTCGCCATGAGCATGAACAGCTGCGCCTATGTTGCCGAAATAATACGTTCAGGCATACAGGCGGTGGATCACGGCCAGACCGAGGCCGCAAGGAGCCTGGGCTTCCGGCAGTCCCAGACCATGACCATGGTGGTGCTGCCACAGGCGGTAAAGAATATACTGCCGGCTCTGGGCAATGAATTCGTGACCGTGATAAAGGAAAGCTCCATAGTGTCGGTCATTGGCATAGCTGACCTCATGTTCCGCAGCAAGGACGTGATCGCCGTGACCTACATAAGCCTCGAAACGCTTGCCATTGCCGCCATACTCTACTTCATAATGACCTTCATAAGCGGCAGGTTCGTATCCCTCATGGAAAGGAAGATGTCCAATGGAACAAAGTAGCCCCATGATACAGGTAAACCATCTCTGTAAGTCCTTCGGCAGTCTGGAGGTATTGAAGGATATATCCACCACCTTCGAGCGGGGCAGCGTAGCCGCCATAATAGGCCCCTCCGGTGGCGGCAAGAGCACCTTCCTCAGGTGCCTTAACCTTCTGGAAAAGCCCACCAGCGGAGAGATAATATTCGACGGCGTAAACATCTGCGACAAAAAGACAGACATAAACCTGCACCGCCAGAAGATAGGCATGGTGTTCCAGCAGTTCAACCTTTTCAACAACATGAACGTGCTGAAGAACCTCACCGCCGCCCCGGTAAAGATAAAGGGGATGTCTCCCGCCGAGGCCGAGGAAAAGGCGGTAAAGCTGCTCACCCGGGTCGGCCTTGCAGACAAGCTCACAGCCTACCCTGCCCAGCTTTCGGGCGGGCAGAAGCAGCGGGTGGCAATAGTCCGCGCGCTCATGATGAATCCCGAGGTGATGCTGTTTGACGAGCCCACCTCAGCCCTCGATCCCGAAATGGTAGGCGAGGTTCTGGACGTTATGAAGGCCCTCGCCGACGACGGCATGTCCATGATAGTCGTTACACATGAGATGCGCTTCGCCCGCGAAGTCAGCGACCGCACCATATTTCTTTCAGACGGCATAATCGAAGAGGATAAGCCCTCCCGCGAGCTCTTCGCCCACCCCGAGAGCCCGCGCCTTGTGAGCTTCCTTTCAAAGGTGCTGTAACTCAAAAGCAGCAGATGCCCGGAAACCGCTTTTCGGGCATTTTTCCATATAGGGCCTCATCTGGTATAATACGCAAAAGCACACCTTGGAGGGTAAACACATGACGGTCACAGAACGGCTTTTCACCTTACAGGATACAAAATACCGGGATTTTTCCGCAAGGCTGACGCCAAATATAAGCAAAGACGCCGTAATAGGCGTGCGCGCCCCGGCCATCAGAGCCTTGGCAAAGGAGCTTTACGGCACAGACGAGGCAGCCCGGTTTATGGCGGAGCTTCCCCATAAATACTTCGACGAAAACAACCTCCACGGGGCGCTGATATGCCGCATCAGGGACTATGCTTCGGCGATGGCCGAAACCGAGCGCTTCCTGCCGTATATCGACAACTGGGCGGTATGCGACATGCTGAGCCCAAAGGTATTTGCCAAGCACCGCGGGGAGCTCTATGAAAAGATAAAACAGTGGACGGCCTCCCGCGAGACCTACACCGTCCGCTTTGGCATCGGCATGCTGATGGAGCATTTTCTGGATAAAGACTTCACCCCGAAGGCGCTGGAACTTGCGGCTGATATCCGCAGCGAGGAATACTATATCAACATGATGACGGCATGGTTTTTCGCTACAGCCCTCGCCAAGCAGTACGAGGCGGCCCTTCCCTATATAGAGGACCGCCGACTGGACGCCTGGACCCACAACAAGGCCATACAAAAATCCATCGAAAGCAGAAGGATAACCGACGGACAAAAGGCTTATCTTCGCTCACTGAAGCTAAAATAAAGGAGCAGCATGAAAGACTACACCCTGAAATACGGCAAGGGCAGCGTCACCTTCGCCCTTGATGAAGCACACGTTACAGAGCTTTACGGCACCCCCGTTCCAAAGATCGACGATATAAGGGCCGCTCTTTACGCGACGCTTAGTTCGCCGGTCAGTCACGAGCCTCTGGAATCCTGGGTAAATCCAGGAGATAAGGTGGCGCTCATAGTCAGCGACATGTCCCGCTTCTGGATGAGGCAGGATCTTGTGGTGCCCCACATAATCAGCTATCTGACCGATAAGTGCGATGTGAACCAAAACAACATCACCATAATAATCGCCAACGGCACTCACCCGGGCGGCGACGAAAATGAACTGCGCACGCTGGTGACGGACGGCGTTTACGACAGGATCAGGGTAGTAAACCACGACTGTCAGGCAAAGGACCTTGTCTATATAGGCACCACCTCCCTCGGTACGGAGGTGCGCATAAACCCCATCGCTGCAAATGCAGACAAGGTGATAATGCTGGGCGCCTGCACCTACCATGTAATGGCTGGGTATGGCGGCGGCCGCAAGAGCATATTGCCCGGCATAAGCGGCCTCGAAACCATACGGCAGAACCATCTGCACTCACTGGACCTGCTCGCCCCCCGCTCTAATCCGCTCATAGGCAACGGGGTGACCGACGGCAATCCCCTCAACGAGGACATGTGCCAGGCAGCGGCTATGGTAAAGAACCTTTTCGGCATAAACCTGGTCACGAACGCGGATATGCAGCTTGCCCATATAATCTCGGGCGATCCCATGAAGTCATGGCAGCTGGCATGCCATAGGGTGGACGAGATATACAGGGTGCCAATAGTCAAAAAGGCGGACGTGATAATCACCAGCTGCGGCGGCTATCCCAAGGATATGTCCCTTTATCAGGGTACAAAGATCATAGACAACGTGGAAAGCGGCCTGAACGCCGGCGGCACGCTGATAGTGCTGATGGAGGCCGTGGAGGGCGGCGGCCCCGCCCAGTATTTCGACTGGCTTAAGCCACTTAAAGAAGGCAGGCTTTATGAGGAGCTGAAGGCCGGCTTCACCATACCCGGCTATATATTCTTCATGAACTGCGAGCAGGCGGAAAAATACAGGATAATGCTGCTGACTACCGCCGACCCTTCATCGCTGGCCCCTATGGGCATAGAGGCATATACCGATATGGCCGCTCTGCTCGCTGCGGCAGATATAGCGGATAAGGACATATTGCTTATTCCCAACGGTTCCACCGTAGTACCCTACCCCAAGGCATAAGAGGATAAATAATATGAAAAACTACATTGCAAAGCGCTTTCAGAACATCTCAGGCGGCCTTTCTCTGGATACGGAGGCATTGAGCCGCTATAGCGATGTGATAGACATGAGCATAGGCGATACCGATTTCATCACGGACAGCCGTATAATAGACGCAGCCTTTTCGGACGCCCGGCTGGGATACACCAAATATGGCGACCCCAAGGGGGATCCGGAGCTGATAGACGCTGTCATAAAGGCGTACAAAGAGGACTTTTCCATCGATATTTCCCGGGAAAACCTGTTTGTCACAGCCTCCAGCTGCATGGGCATGGGGCTCACCATGATGGCGCTGCTCGATCCCGGCGATGAAGTTATTGTGTTTTCGCCATATTTCACCATGTACCGCAGCCAGATAGAGCTATCAGGGGGCGTATGCGTAGAGGTGCCCACATATGGCTCGGAGGGTTATGCCATAAACGGGGACAGGCTCCGCGCCGCTATCACACCAAAGACCAAGGCCATCATATTCAATAACCCCTGCAATCCTACAGGGGCCGCCTACGGCATTGACACGCTGAAGCTATTGTACAACATTGCAGAGGAGCACGACCTTCTGATAGTAGCGGACGAGATATACACCCGCTACATGTTCAATGGCCCCTTCGTGCCTATCTGCTCCTTCCCCGGCGCCATGAAACGCACCGTCACGCTGAACAGCTTCTCAAAGAACTTCATGATGACGGGCTGGCGCATAGGATACATCATAGCGCCGCCCGATATAGTCAGCGCTGCCATGCATATAAATAACTCCCTCGTTTACACAGCGCCCGCGCCCTCCCAGCGCGCCGCCATAAAGGCGCTGGAGCTTCGGAAGGACATACAGGATAAGTACATCAGCCGGTATAAGGAGCGGGTATTCTACGCCTATGAGCGCATAAAGAACATACCCTATCTTTCCATGGGGCAGCCCGGCGGAACCTTCTATGTCTTCCCCAATATTGAAAAGACAGGCCTCAGTTCCAAAGAGTTCTGCGGCGTTTTGTTCGAAAAGTGCCACATACTCGCCACCCCCGGCTCTTCCTTCGGCGCTTCGGGGGAAGGGTACATACGTCTCGTCTGCGCATGCAGCCTGGATACCATAAAAGAGGTGTTCGACCGCATGGAAAAGCTGAAATTCTAATCAAAAAAGTGGCTTAACGCCACTTTTTTGAATCTTTTCGGGTTTTGCCTCTCACGTTCGTTCCCGGGCGGCAAAACCCGCAAAGTACGAAACCCTTTGGGTTTTCATCCGTTCTGACGCACATGTCGTCAGAGCCGGATTAAGCATAAGGGGCCGCGGCCCCTTATCAACCCCGGTTTTTTTCTACAGAATCGCCCAAGTGACAA
>ENA-ORSS01002930-ORSS01002930.1-human-gut-metagenome-genome-assembly--contig:-NODE-2930-length-14523-cov-6.253801_pt1 | contig 14523 bp, 7 predicted proteins | sample MGYA00241899_ERZ509162 | MGnify/ENA primary metagenome ERZ509162 (study PRJEB26280, sample SAMEA2338641) | human gut metagenome | biome: human gut; feature: human-associated habitat; material: faeces... | reverse complement strand
CCCTTCGGGACATTTCCCCCTGATAGGGGGAATCGGCCCCTGGAAGGGGAGCCTTGGGGATGTTTTACCGCGCGACGAAGCCGACCTTCTTGTAGACCTTGCGGAGGGTCTTGTTGGCAAGGTAGGATGCGCGCTCGGCGCCTTCTTTGTAGATGCTCTCGAGATATGCCTTGTCGGCGAGCAGCTGCTCGGTCTTTTCGCGGATGGGGCGGACGAGCTCCACCACGGCTTCGCCGACGGCGGGCTTGAACACGCCGTAGCCCTGGTCGGCGAACTCCGCCTCGGCCTCGGCGATGGTCTTGCCGGTGGCGGCGCAGTAGATCGCGAGCAGGTTCGAGATGCCGGGCTTATTGTCCTTATCGAAGCGGACAGCGGTCTCGCAGTCGGTCACGGCGCGCTTGAATTTGCGCATGATATCCTCCGGCTTGTCCATGAGGAAGACGCAGCCGTCGGGATCGGACTTGGACATCTTGTTTTCGGGGTTGCCGAGGCTCATGATGCGCGCGCCCATCTTGGGGATGAACGCCTCGGGGAGCTTGAAGGTATCGGGGAAGGAATTGTTGAAGCGCGCGCCGATGTCACGGCAGAGCTCGACGTGCTGGCGCTGATCCTCGCCGACAGGGACAAGGTCGGTCTGGTAGAGCAGGATATCGGCGGCCATGAGTACGGGATAGGTAAAGAGGCCTGCGGTGATATTATCTGCGTGCTGCTGCGATTTCATTTTGAACTGCGTCATGCGCGACAGCTCACCGAACTGCGTATAGCAGCCAAGCACCCAGGAAAGCTCCGCGTGCTGCGGCACGTGGGACTGAATGAACATGATGTTCTTCTGCGGGTCGAGTCCGCAGGCGATATACTGCGCGAGCTGCTCCAGACTTCTGCGGCGCAGATCAGCCGGGACCTGCCGGACGGTAATGGCGTGCATATCGACGATACAATAGACGCACTCATATTCGTCCTGCAAAGCGACCCAGTTTTTGATCGCCCCCATATACGAGCCGAGCGTCAGATCGCCGCTGGGCTGGATGCCGGAAAAGATACGTTTTTTTTCGTCCATGATACGTCCTTCTTTCTATTCGATAGATGCGCATATCATAGCACAAACCGCCGGAATGCGCAATCAATGATTGACTGTTTCTGAAAAAAACTATATAATAACCATACTTTTATATTGGAGGAACACGCATCATGGATTTTTTTGAGCAGATGGAAGCGCGCATCCCGCACGGCGAGGTCCGCACCCGCTTTGCTCCGAGCCCCACGGGCTATATGCACGTCGGCAACCTGCGCACCGCGCTCTATACATGGCTGATTGCCCGCCGCCACCACGGCAAGTTCATTCTCCGCATTGAGGACACCGATCAGGGCCGTCTGGTCGAGGGCGCGGTCGACGTGATCTACAAGACAATGGCCGAATGCGGCCTGACGCACGACGAAGGGCCGGACGTCGGCGGGCCGGTCGGGCCGTATGTGCAGTCCGAGCGGCGCGACCTGTTCGGCAAATACGCGAAGCTGCTGTGCGAAAAGGGCGGCGCATATTACTGCTTCTGCCAGAAAGGCGACGAGGAAGACGCCGGAAGCGAGACGGGCGAAATCAAAAAGCACGTCTGCGCCTGCCGCGATCTGCCGCTGGACGAGGCAAAGAAGCGCGTGGAGGCGGGCGAACCGTTCGTCATCCGCCAGCGCATCCCGCATGAGGGCACGACGACGTTCCACGACGCGTCCTTCGGTGATATTACGGTAGAAAACAAGGAGCTGGAGGATCAGGTGCTGCTGAAATCCGACGGCCTGCCGACGTACAACTTTGCAAACGTCGTCGACGACCATCTGATGGGCATTACGCACGTCGTACGCGGCAGCGAATATCTGTCCTCCGCACCGAAATACAATCTGCTGTACGAAGCCTTTGGCTGGGAGATCCCGACATATGTCCACTGCTCCCCTGTCATGCGCGACGCGCAGCACAAGATGTCCAAGCGCCACGGCGACCCAAGCTATGAGGATCTGATCCGCGAGGGCTATCTGACCGAGGCTGTGCTGAACTATGTGGCGCTGCTGGGCTGGAGCCCGAAGGGCGAAAACGCGGAGCGCGAATTCTACACGCTCTCGGAGCTGGCCGAGATTTTTGATATTTCCGGCATTTCGAAGTCCCCTGCCGTGTTCGATATCAACAAGCTGCGCTGGATGAACGCGGAATATATGAAAAAGCTCAGCCCCGAGGCATTTTTCGCCAAGGCCGAGCCGGTTCTGAAAACAGTCATTACAAATCCCGCAATTGATCTGAAGGCCGTCGCCGCGCTGGTGCAGCCGCGCTGCGAAATTCTGTCCGATCTGCCGGAACGCGTGGACTTTATTGACAAGCTGCCGGAGTATTCGACGGAGCTGTATGTCCACAAGAAGTCCAAGACGACGCTGGAGAACAGCCTCTCCTCCCTGCGTGAGATTCTTCCGGTGCTGGAATCGCTGGAGGTCTGGACGAACGAAGGTCTGTATGAAGCGCTCGTCGCGCTGGCGGCGAAGCTCGATCTCAAGAACTCCGTCGTGCTCTGGCCGCTGCGCGTAGCCGTATCCGGCAAGGCCTCGACCCCCGGCGGCGCTACGGAGCTGTGCGCGCTGCTTGGAAAAGAGGAATCCATTGCGCGTGTAAAGGCAGGCATTGCACTGCTGGAGAAATCATAAAAAATAAAACGCCCGTATCGAAGCCACCTTCCCTTGCGTTCAAGGAAGGGCTTTGATGCGGGCATTTTGTAGGGGCTGATGCCGGTCACAGCCGTTCGCGACGAAGGAACGTTACGGATGTGGGTCTGCTGCTTGCCGGTACACATCGGCCCGTTGGGAAGCTGCGAATTCGCCGGAGATTTCATAAAAATCAGTGCATCCTGCGGGCGGACAGAGTCGTCCGCCCCTACGGGATACGTGAGAAAATGAAGTTTCGCTGTAGGGGCCAACAACTCTGTCGGCCCAGTGGGAAGTTACGGATTTGCCGAAGACTTCCGTAAAAACGGTGCATTCTGCCGGGTCGATGTGGGCATCGACCCCTACGCTGGCGCGGTGACGCCTTTATTCTGCTTATTTCGTTTATGATACCCGCAGTCGCAGTAGGGGCCGCCGGAGGCGAGGGTGTATTCGCGCACGAAGTCGGATGCGCCGCCGGCGTCGCTCATGGTGTAGCCCAGACGGCACATGGCGGGCGTGAGGTCCTTCCGGAACGAACCGGCGAACAGCGCCCACATCCCCATAGGCATTCCGGCATATTTCATAGTGTTGTCTCCCCTTCCGCAAATTCCAGCCGGACGATCTGCATCCGCATCATGCCGTCGCCGACTTTTGCAAGAAACCGATAAAAGCCGGGAACCGACGGGTCATCCAGACTCTGATAGCCCAGCATATAGCCCCGGCTCGACGCACGCAGACGCGGCGACCAGACGGAAAGCTCCTTTTTTGCGTCGGAAACGGCGAAATACGCACCGACATCCTGAATTTCGGCGGTTTTGATCCACGTTTTGAGCATCAGGCGCACTGCTTTCTGATTCGCCGCGTCGAAGACGAGCCTGCCGCCAGGGAACGCGTCGGCCATGGCCTGCACAAGCGCCCGCACCTGCTCCGTCAGGAAATAGTAGAACACACCGGCGGCGAAGAAGACCGCGCCGCCCGACGCGTCGATGCGGCGGAACCAAGTGGTGTTGTTCAGGTCGCAGGCGATGTTTTCCTCACGCTCTCCGGCAGGCAGGAGCGCGTCGCGCACGGCGATCACGCCGGGAAAATCGAGGTTATAGATCCTGCAGGAGCCGTTGTCGCAGCTGCGGCCCGTGTCGTCCAGTCCGCAGCCGAGGTTGACGACCGCCGCGTTCGGATGCTCGCGCAGATAGTCCCGAACCTCCCATGCAAGGTCGTTCTGGCGCATGGCGGCCTCCAGAAAGCCGAACTGCTGCATGAGGCTCTTTGATTTTTGGGACAGGAGTGAAAAATCGTAATCGATCTGATCGATCAGGCGCAGGGCTGTCTCGTCGCGGTAAAGGTTCGGATACAGCTCCGAGCACATTTTCCGCCCGTAGAGCGGAATGACGAGCGTTTCCTGCACGGTATTCTTCTCAATATGGTATTTCATCGCTTCCTCCGTATCAGTTAGTTGCATCTAACCGCTATGCTGTCAAAACACCGCCGGGGCGGTTTTCTTTATTTTGACACAGCTTTCGGCTTTTTTCAAGAGGGTGGGACAAATGCGGTATATTTTTTTCAAACCGCTTGCAAATCACGCCCATATCGTGTATAGTAGCAGACGGAAAAGCACAAGATTTTGCTTTTTCTAACAATTTGATATTGCCATCCGATGTACAGTAACCGAAGCACGCCGCAGGGCAGGCTTCGGCGCAAGAGAAAGGGAAAACCACTCGACCGGAGCTGTGCGCACAAGACCGTTCCGAAGCAGCGAAAGCTGTCTGGGTGAAAGCCAGTCATTGCGGATTTATCCGCGAGAAGGCAGGAAACGGGCGCGGAAACAGAGGTTCTGTTTCCAGAGTGCAAGTCAGAAGAACTGCTGTCTGCGCCGCATATTGCGGCGAAAAGGATGAATGCGTGGGACGAGCTCTGCCTGTAGCATTCGGAACAGGTGCGCCGTTTTTCCTCACAGGAAAAGCAGCGTATTTTGTTTCTGTGGAGATCCGCCCGCCATTTTGTCAAGAATGGCGGACTTTTGTTTCTCCCAAAGCCGTCTGCGCCCCCTGTTTCCGCTCTTATTTAATAAGGAGCTTGCGATAGATATTTTGATTCTGGAGGAAAAATGTATGAAGAAACGAATTCTGAGCCTGCTGCTCGTGCTCGTGATGCTGCTGAGCCTGCTGCCCGCAGGCGTTCTGGCAGCAGAGGGCGATGTCAGCGTCACACTGTCCGGTATGCACGACGCACAGGTCAAGTCCCTGAAGCTGTATACCTACATGGACGGCGTGAAGGGCGCGGACGATCTGCTGGCCGCGAAGGAAGCCGCAGACGGCGCGTATACCATCGACCTTGCGCCCGGCGCTTACTGGGTTGACGGCTATGACGCAAACGGAGACTGCAACGGCGGTGTATCCATCAACGTCAGCAGCGACAGCAGCAGCTTCAAGCTGCAGCGGATGTATCAGATCTCCGTCAACCCCAGTGCATGGGTTAAGGACACAGACTATACTCTTTCGCTGCGCGTAACCGACGCCTCCGGTGCAGAGCGTAAGGCGGAGTTTGGCTCGGCCGTAAATTGGGGCAAGACCTACACAAGCTGCCTGTTTGTCGTTGGTGATACAGTCAGCGTGACAGCCACGCCGAACGCGGAAACGCATCCGAACTACAACCCGGCTACCGCTTCCAAGACCCCGACAATGAACGACAGCCTCAGCCTGACCTGCAAGGAATTCGTCACGGTCACGGTCACAGCGCCGAAGGGCTCGACCATCGACGCCGGTACGCTCGCAAAATACTATGTGTTCAGCTTCCTTGAGCCGTTCGCGCGTTCCGTCGAGGACGGCACGGCCACGTTCCATCTCGACAAGAACACGGATTACTTCTACCGTGTCCGCCATCCGCAGGGTGCAACATACTGGAACTACGTCAGACTGAGCGCCGACGCAGCGTACACGATCACGGAAGAGGATCTCGGCCTGACCGGTGATTTCAGCAAGAGCACGATCTATCATTTTGAAAACAACGTCTACGACCGTGCAGGCATTTACCTGAACATCAACACCAAGGGCTATAAAAACATGGCCGTTGGCGATACGTTCGAGCTCAACTCCTTCCGCAACTGGTTCGCGATCGAAAGCTTTATGAACGCCAAGGTCGCACTGCCGGAGATGCACTATCAGGTCATCGATGTGAACGGCAATGCCAGCGACGTCGTGACCATCACGCCGAACGCGCTGAACAGCAACGTCGCTGTAATGGAGGCCAAGCACGAGGGCACGGCAATCGTGCTCGTAACCTATGACGCAATGACCCATATGGCTGGCCAGACCAGCACGCCCTCGCATCGCTTCTCCGCCATCTGGCCGGAGTTGACGGGCGTGTTTGTCGTGAATGTCGGCGCGGACGGCAGCGCCATCCAGACCAATATGAATCTTGACCGCATGGACGCGGTCATCGAGAAGGATGAGGCGCGGCAGCTCGATGCGGAGCATGACATTCTGTTCTACACTGGAACAGAGGGTGCAAGTTACAGCTTCAAGCCCGAAGCGGGCTGCACCGTGAGCGTCCTGCGCCCCACCGTGACCGCTGCGTCTATGACGTATTCCGGCGGCTTCACAAACACTGGCGTCACAACCGCTGAAGACGGCACTGTGACCGTCAGCGGTCTGATCACCGGCCGCAATATCATCAAGGTCACGAAGGGCAGCCTTTCGACCTATCAGGTCGTGACGGCACGCGGCGTGAGCTACAAGTTTGTCAACGCGGAGGGCACGGAGCTGACGCAGGAAGAGCTGGCTGCCATCAAGCCGGGCGATTCCGTCACGATCCAGTTCTCCAACCTGATCAGCCCCAAGGAAAAGCTTTCCGGCGCGTATAACTTCAACTTCTCCCTGTATATGCAGGGCCCGGACGGCACCTTCTTCAAGAGTGATCCCGGCGGAAACTTCGGCGTTTATGACTTCAGCGGCAACCCTGAGCGGCAGAAGCTGACTGTCACCATCCCGAAGTTCTGGGCTAAGGAGACCTACACGCTGAGCGGCGCGATCAAGCAGGCGGGCTGGCCCGGCGTTCCGACGCACCGCGGCATCACCTATGCTGTGGGCACGAATCCCGGCTTCGACGCGCCCAAGACGGCAGGCATTCTCAGCCGTCTGCCGGAGATCACGATCCCGGTCGTAAAGCTTGACTTCCTGACCGGCAAGCTGATTTTCCAGGATCAGAATGGCACATCCATTGGCCGCAAGAACCTGACCGTCACGCTGGCGGACAGCGCAGGCAACGGCATTGCGGTTGCGGAAGACGGCACGTTCAAGGCTTATGCCGAGGAATACTTCTACACCGTTTCCGGCGCTGGCGTTGAATACGCCACTGGCAGCGTCACCATGAAGGAGGAAGGCTCTAACGAATTCACCATCACCCTACAGGCAACCGCAGCGGGCGCATGGGACGGCAAAACGCAGACCGAACCGCAGACCGACGAAAACGGCGTTTACCAGATCGGCACCGGCGCGGAGCTGGCATGGTTCGTCGCGAAGAGCAAGGACGCGGACGTTTCCGGCGTTCTGACGGCCGATATCAACCTCGGCAAATACGCATGGCTGAACATCTCCTCCAGCAAGAAGGTCGTGCTTGACGGCGCAGACTTTGAGATCACCGGCCTGAACGTCACGGCTGGCCTGTTTGCGCAGATCGGCTCGAATTCCTACATCCATGATCTGACCATCCGCGGCGCGGTTTCCGGCAAGGGCAGCGCAGGCGCGATCGCCGGCTATGCCAGCGGCACTGCTCCGAAAATCGCGAACTGCTTCAACTACGCAGTCATCACCTCTACCGGCAACAACGTCGGCGGTCTTGTGGGATACACCTATCAGAACGCCGTGATCGAGAACTGCGCGAACTTCGGCGCTGTCACCGGCGGCAGCAGCGTCGGCGGCATTATCGGCGGCACAGTCAGCAACGGCTCGACCATCACCGGCTGCTATAACACCGCAGAAATTTCCGCGACCGGCAGCAAGGCCGGCGGCATCATCGGCGGCACCAGCAGCGAAATGACTGTTACAAGCTGCTACAACACCGGCAAGATCTCCGGCACGGCCTCCGGCGGCATCGCGGGCGAGGTCAAGGGCAATGTGAACTGGAGCGGCACTGTGCAGGGGAAAATCACCATCTCCAGCTGCTACTCCACCGGCGAAGCGGGCAGCGCCGTATTCGGCACGGTTGACACTGCTTCCTCCGAGATTTCCAAGTGCTATTATCTGAACACGCTGAACGCGGACGCGAACGCCGAAGCGCTGAATGAAGCTGACCTCAAGGACGCCGACCTGTCTGACGCGTTCGGCCCGGTCTGCGGCGGCTATCCCGCACTCAGATGGCAGACCGATGTGACCTTCCACGAGGCAAGCAGCGAGGGCACGGTTGTTGCCGCACTGTGCACGGTGAAAGGCTACACCCGCTATACCTGCAAAAACTGCGGTGCAAGCTACCGCACAGAGTATACCGCACCGCTCGGACATGATTTCTGCAAAGATACGGAGGGCTGCACTGACTGCGTCCTGACGCCTCCTTCCTGCACGCAGCCGGGCAAGATCGTCCGTACCTGCCGCAGAGACGGCTGCTCGGAAACGAAGGAAGACATCGTTCCCGCCAAGGGCCATACGCCCAAGGACGGCACCGAGCAGGTCTTCACCGGCTATAAGACCTACGAATGCGCCGTCTGCGGCGAAACCTACACGGTCTGGGACGACGACCGCCTCAGCCACGTTTCCTACCCCGAGCAGACTGTCACCTCTATCAGCGTTTCCGACAACGGCAATTACCCCTGGGTCTACAATGCCGATCTGGACCGCTTTGAAAGCAGCAACCAGAATCAGGACAAGACCAGCTCCACGACCTCGTTTGCCTTTACGCTGAGCGCACCCACCGTTCTGCGCTTCGGCTACGGCGTTTCCTCGGAAAACGGCTATGACAAGCTGACCATCACGCTCGCAGCCGACGGCGGCAGCACGGAAACGCTGGCCGACGCTGTCAGCGGCGAGAAGAGCGGCAGCATCAAGAAGCAGCTTGCAGCAGGCAGCTACACACTGACGCTGTCCTATGTGAAGGACGACGCCTCCAAGGGCGGCTCGGATATGGCGTATGTCAGCGTTCTGACGCTGGCCGGCATGGCCCGCGTGATCGTGGAGAACACCACGTTCCCGAAGGCGGAGGGCGCTGTCTGGGAAGGCACGCTGGCCGACACCTGGATCGAGCTGACTGGCGAATCGACCATGATGGGCTGCGTTGTGGAAGCACTGGATGGCCACACCGTCGTCGGCGCGGAAAGCAACTACATCTCCTCCATTGACAACTTGAAGGCGTTTGACGGCGGTACCATGTCCGGCTGGATGGGCACACTCAACGACTGGTTCACAAACTTTGGCTTTGGTGAATTTACCGTTGCAAAGGGCACGCTCTGCGCGGGCGACGAGATCCGCATCATGTACACCCGTACCGTTGAGGATCTTGGCGGCAGCTGGAACAATTCCGACACCCGCCTCAAAGCGCTCACATTCAGCACCGGTAAGCTGGCGCCCAAGTTCAGCGGCGACACCTTCACCTACACCCTGACTGTGCCGGAAGGCACGACCTCGCTGCTCGTCACACCGACGGCGGCAAACAAGAACTATCAGGTCCGCGCCTATCTCGGCACGCAGGCTACGGGCCGCGAATATTCCCGCACGTCCCTGATCCCCATCGCAAATGGCAGCGTCATCACCGTCGTCTGTGCAGACGACAGCTGGCCCACCATGAATGAAACGAGCGACGGCAAGCGCACCTACACCATCAATGTGGTTTACGGCGAAGTCAAGTCCGACGACGCGGGCGTCACATCTGTCAAGGTTGCAGGCGTTTCTGCAGCAGCCGGTACGGCTGAAAACAGCTTCTCCGTAACGCTTCCGGCAGGCACGGAGGTCACGGCAGACAGCTTCGAGATCACACTTTCCGACAGCAAGGCCACGCTTACCGGCCCGGCCAAGGGTGAGGACGGCGTCTGGACGTTTACTGTGACCGCTGAGGACGGCACCGCTGTGACCTACACCGTCACTGTGACCGTCGCGGAAGCGCCGAAGTCCTCTGACGCAGGCGTGACCTCCGTTTCCGTCGCGCACACCCCGGCCTCGAAGACCGGTGAGACAGCCTACACGGTCAAGCTACAGACGAACGCCGAGGTTACGGCAAACAGCTTCCAGATCGTTCTGTCCGATGAAAAGGCCAGCGTCTCCGCTCCCACAGCCAACGGCGATGTCTGGACGTTCACCGTTACCGCCGAGGACGGCACGACCACCACAGCGTATACCGTCACCGTGACCCGCAGAAGCGCATCTGAGACGACCCCACTGCGGACGGTTACGCTCTCCATGCTCAGGGCAAGCCTGGAGGATACGACAACGCGCAGCTTTACGCTGCATCAAACAGCGGGCAGCAATGTGCTGACTTCTCCGTATCGAATCGTTTCTGGCGCATCCGGGATTCAGTTCCAGGTTAAGGTATCCTACAATACGGCATATTCCGCCGTATATGCCTTCACGACGACCGACGGAACTGCAAAAGCAGTGGACGCCCCGCACGCGAAGAATGTTGCCATCATCAATCCCGATCTTTCCGGCAGTCTGGTCGCGGTCATTACGCTGACGAACAAGACCGACGCCTCCGACGTCTGGGTCTACGAGCTGCGTATGCCGACCGAGGCGAACCATGCCCCCAGGCTGAAGGACGGCGTAATCACCCCGGCTGCGGCCTCGATCAACCTTGGCGAAAGCTATCAGTTTGATATGACGCAGATCTTTGAGGACGAGGACGCCTACGATAAGCTCACCTACCGCGTCTGGCGTGATGCCGAGAATCCGTTCTATGTACCGGCCTCCTACACATATACGCCCAGCGCTGCCGGTACGTATACGCTCGTCTTCAAAGCAAGCGACGGCAAGGCAGAATCTCCGGAATACAAGTTCGTTCTTACTGTGATCGACCCGAACGCGAAGTCCTCTGACGCGGGTGTTGCGTCCGTCAAGGTCGCAGGCGTTGAGGCAGCAGCCGGTACGGCTGAAAACAGCTACTCCGTAACGCTCCCGGCTGGCACGGAGGTCACGGCAGACAGCTTCGAGATCACACTTTCCGACAGCAAGGCCACGCTTACCGGCCCGGCCAAGGGTGAGGACGGCGTCTGGACGTTTACTGTGACCGCTGAGGACGGCACTGCCGCGACCTACTCCGTCACGGTCACGGTGAAAGAGGCCAAGACGATCCACGCGACCATTTCCATGCAGGCAGAAAATATGTTTATCATGGTTCCGACCCGCGTGGAAGTCTCCAGCGATCTCGCCGAACGCTATGGCTACGCCGATGATGTCACAGACGGCGTTTCCGCGCTGGACGTGCTCGTGAAGTACCACGAGCTCACCTTCGGTGAGGACTTCACGAAGGACAGCAAGAGCGATTATCTCGTCGTCAGCAACGGCACGATCACCACGGTCAACGGAGAAAAAACCTCCGCGTTCAGTTTCGCGGTCAACGGCGAGTTCCCTTGCGACAGAAATGGCGAATATAACCCGCAGTACGGCTACACCGGCTATACCATCAGCCAGACCCCCGTTGCGGAGAACGGCACCGTTGAGTTCTTCTTCTATCAGGACACCAGTATGTACATGGACTACTATACGTGGTTCACGGATACGGACGGAAACCGTCTGGATACCTTTACGGTTCAGGCCGGAACCGACTTCACGCTCGGTATGGACGGCTATATGTACGCCTACGGCGGCGGTCTGAAGCCCGAGGACCGTGTAACGCACGGAGCGGCGCTCGATCCTGAGGACATCCAGATCTGCACAGTCGGCGAAGACGGCACGCTCACGCCGGTCGAGGGCAAGGTCATCGGCGAAAATGGGCAGGTCACGCTCTCGTTTGCCGCCGCAGGCAGCTATGTTCTGTCCGCAATGGGCAACGAGTTCACCAACATTTTCTCCCCGTGGCTCCCCGTCACGGTCACAGCGGCCCCGAAGTCCAATGACGCGAATGTCAGCAGCATCACCGTTGCGGGTTTCAAGGCTGTGGCCGGTGCGAACAACAGCTACACCGTCACGGTTCCCTATGGCACGGTCGTCAAGACCGGCAGCTTCGTGATCGTCACAAGGCATCCGCGCGCGGCTGTCAGCGCTCTGACAAACACCAGAAATATCTGGAGCTTCACCGTCACCGCTGAGGACGGCGTGACCACCGCAGTCTACACCGTCACGGTCAATACTGCCGCGCTTCCGGAGCCGATCACTCCGGGTGTCGACAATAAGAAGCCCGCTTCGAAGCCCGAGGTCAAGCTTCCGTTCACCGACGTTTCCACGTCCGACTGGTTCTATGACGACGTTGCGTTCGTATACGAAAACGGCCTGTTCTCCGGCACGGACAGCAGAAGCTTCAGCCCGAACGCGTCCATGACGCGCGCCATGCTCGTCACGGTTCTCTACCGGCTCGAGGGCGAACCCACCGTCACAGGCAGAAGCAGCTTTACCGATGTGCGTTCCGGCGCGTATTACGAAAAGGCTGTCATCTGGGCAGCCGCCAACGGCATCGTCACCGGCACGGACAGCACCTCCTTCTCCCCCGACGCCAAGGTCACGCGCGAGCAGCTTGCCGCGATCCTGTACCGCTATGCGCAGTACAGGAAGCTGGACACCGATGCGAGCGCAAAGCTGAACAGCTTCACCGACGCGGACAGCGTTTCCGCCTATGCCAGCGAGGCGCTCGGCTGGGCTGTCTCGGAGGGCCTGATCAACGGTGCTTCCGGCAAGCTCATGCCGAAGGGCGACGCGACCAGAGCACAGGTCGCCGCGATCCTCCACCGGTTCGTGAAAAATGTACTGAACTGACCTCATAATCCCAATTTGCAGCACAGGACTGCCCCCCTTTTTGGGGGGCAGCCCTGCGTGCTGTATTTCAGAGCATATCTGAAAGCCGGTAAACCAGACCGGCAGAAGCTATTGCGCCACTGGACAGATTACCGGTTTTCAGATATACTTGAAATGATACAACACATATGGAGTTGAATTGCGTGAACGTCTGGAAAACAAATAAAAAGGCCGCCGTCTGGGCGGTGCTGGCGCTGGTGCTGACGGCTGCGCTGCTGACCGGGTGCGGAGCGCCGCAGGCCGGGCCGAGCTATCACTGCACCGTCTCCATTTCCTGTGCATCGATTCTGGAGCACATGGAGCTTTGCAGCGAGGAAAAGCGGGAGCTGGTGCCGGAGGACGGCTGGCTGCTGGAGTCTGTAGAGGTCAGCTTTCAGGAGGGCCAGAGCGCTTTTGACGTTTTGCAGCAGGTCTGCCGGGAGAATAAACTCCATCTGGAATTTTCCACGACGCCGGTTTACGGCTCGGCTTACATTGAGGGCATCGGGAACCTCTATGAATTTGACTGCGGGGCGGAATCCGGCTGGATGTACGCGGTGAACGGCTGGTTCCCGAATTACGGATGCAGCCAGTATGCGCTGCAGGACGGAGACACGGTCACGTGGGTTTATACTTGTGAGCTGGGCAGGGACGTCGGCAGCGGCGGCTGGACAGAGGGCGAATGAGAAACAAAGACGCTTTTTCGGGATATCATCCCGTGATCAATTTTCTATATTACGCACTGGTGCTGCTGTTTTCGATGTGCCTGATGCACCCGGTCTATCTGGCGGTTTCGCTGACGGGGGCGCTGGCCTACGATATTCATCTGAAAGGCCGGAAAGCGGTGCGGTTTGCCGTCATGGGGCTTCTCCCTATGGCGGCGCTTGCCGCGCTTCTGAACCCGGCGTTTAACCATGAGGGCGCGACGATTCTGACGTATCTGCCCTCCGGGAATCCGCTGACGCTCGAATCCATGCTCTATGGTGCGTCGGCAGCGGTCATGCTGGCAAGCGTCGTATTGTGGTTTTCCAGCTACAACGAGGTTATGACTTCGGACAAGTTTGTGTATTTATTTGGACGCGTGATTCCGGCGCTGTCGCTTGTTTTGTCCATGGCCCTGCGGTTCATTCCGAAGTTCAGGGCGCAGATGCAGACGGTTTCGGAGGCGCAGGCTTGTATCGGACGCGATACGAAAAACGGAAGCGTATTCCGCCGCGTTGGGAACGCCGTCAAAATCTTCTCAATCATGGTCACATGGTCGCTCGAAAATGCCATTGAAACGGCGGACTCCATGCGCTCACGCGGCTATGGCCTGCCGGGGCGCACGGCATTTTCGATCTATCGTTTTGACGACCGGGACAAGTCCGCGCTTGCGTGGCTGATCTTCTGCGGGGCTTATCTCATTTCCGGCTGGATGGCGGGCGGAACATATTTCCGGTATTATCCGACCATAAAAGCTACCGCATGGACGCCGATGACGGTCAGTTTTATGCTCGTCTATCTTGCGCTGGTGCTGACGCCGGTGATTCTCGACCGAAGGGAGGACAGGCTGTGGAACTCTTTGCAATCAAACATCTGAATTTTGTGTATCCAGAACAGGCAAAGAATGCGATCTCCGATTTCTCGCTGTCCGTCCGGCCGGGAGAATTTCTGGTGGTCTGCGGTCCGTCCGGTTGCGGGAAATCGACGCTGCTGCGGCAGTTAAAAACCGTCCTTGCGCCGCACGGACGAAGGAGCGGTCAAATCCTGTTTGACGGAAAGAATCTTGATGAACTTTCCCAGCGCGAACAGGCTGAAAAAATCGGCTTTGTGCAGCAAAGCCCGGAGAATCAGATCGTCACGGATAAGGTCTGGCACGAGCTGGCGTTCGGGTTGGAATCGCTCGGCTATGACACACCGACGATCCGCCGCAGAGTGGCGGAAATGGCGTCATTTTTCGGCATTC
>ENA-ORSS01002927-ORSS01002927.1-human-gut-metagenome-genome-assembly--contig:-NODE-2927-length-14530-cov-5.734784_pt1 | contig 14530 bp, 10 predicted proteins | sample MGYA00241899_ERZ509162 | MGnify/ENA primary metagenome ERZ509162 (study PRJEB26280, sample SAMEA2338641) | human gut metagenome | biome: human gut; feature: human-associated habitat; material: faeces... | reverse complement strand
ATGTATTTTCAATTTAGGACAGTTAATTTTATCGTCCTATTAAAGTATAGCCCTCTGGGGCAAGCTCCAGAGCCGTTATGGTTTCTCCGAAAGTAGAAGCCCAACTGTCAAAATGCTGTAAGCCGTTTTGTACCAGAGTGTCGTACTGCAAATATCTCTGCACCGAGTACAGCTCTACCATAGAATTGCTGACGGGCGTACCCGTTGCGAAAATCGTCCCTCGGTTGCCCGTAATTTCGTCCAGATAGCGGCACTTCATAAAGAGGTCGCTTGACTTCTGGGCTTCGGTCTGGGCAATGCCGCCCACTCTGCGCATCTTGGTATAGAGGTATAAATTCTTGTAAAAATGGCTCTCATCAATGAACAGACGGTCAACGCCGAGCTGTTCAAAGTCGATTACAGTATCCTTGCGCTTGGTGTCATTGAGTTTGTCGAGCTTTGCCTTGATACTCTTGCGGGTTTTCATAAGCTGCTTGACCGTGAATTGTTCGCCTTTGGAAGCCTGCACATCTTCGATACCTCGTTCTATATCAAAGAGCTGTTTTTCCAACTGCATTTTCTGGCGTTCCACGCTCATCGGGATTTTTTCAAACTGACTGTGTCCGATGATGACTGCATCGTAGTCGCCCGTGGCAATGCGTCCGCAGAACTTCTTGCGGTTGCCCGTTTCAAAATCCTGCTTGGTCGTAACAAGGATATTGGCGCTCGGATAGAGCCGCAGATATTCGGAAGCCCACTGACCGACAAGATGATTGGGAACTACAAACATTGATTTCTGGCAAAGTCCGAGCCGCTTGGTTTCCTGTGCGGCGGCTACCATTTCAAAGGTCTTGCCTGCGCCTACCTTGTGGGCAAGGAGCGTATTGCCGCCGTAAAGGATATGAGCAATAGCGTTTACTTGGTGCGGTCTTAATGTGATTTCTGGGCTGATGCCGCCGAAGGTGATATGGCTGCCGTCATACTCACGGGGACGGATACAGTTAAAAGTGTCATTGTAATAGCGAACAAGGCGGTTTCGCCGTTCTGGGTCTTTCCATATCCAATCCGCAAACGCCTGCTTGATAGCTTCCTGCTTTGCCTGTGCTGCCGTCGTTTCCTTTGCGTTGAACACCGCTTTTTTGTTGCCGTGTTCATCATACACATAGTCAAAGATGCGAACATCACGCAGGTTCAGAGTATCCTCAATAATGCGGTAGGCGGAAGCCCTCTTTGTACCGTAGGTGCTGTTTGCCTTGACATTATCGAAGTCGGAGCTTTTGTTCTCAATAAACCAATCGCCGTTAAACTCGGTGTAGCGCACCTTGATTTTTCCTCTGGCGTACTGCGACGGAGTAAGCAGCTCCATAACAAACTGCTGAATATCCTCCTGCGGTATCCAAGTCGTTCCCAGACGGACGGAGATTTCGGCAGCGGACAGGTCTTTCGGAATGACCTGTTTTAAGGCTTCCACATTGACCGCAAGCTCTGGGTCGTCCTTTGCCGCCGCCTGTGCAATAATGAGCTTTGTGCGGACATTACCCGACAGATACTCGTCTGCGGCTGCATAGGAAACAGGCTCGGAGTTCGGCACTTTGAAGATAACGCCGTGCAAATCCTTGACAAGCTCATCCTGCGTTTTGCCCGTAAGCTGTTCCATATAGGGCAAATCAACACGGGCTTTCTCTCCGATGGATAGGGCGAGGGCTTCGCTTGATGTTTCAACCGAGGTTACTTCACGATGCGGCTTGATAGTCCGTTTTGTAAACATATCCGCTTTCCGCTTGAAATTGCCTTCATCATCAAGCACTTCCAGAGAACACAAAAGAAAATAGCTCTCGTCGGACGCAAAGGCAAGATAATTACCTCGGCTGTTGATAAGACCGTATTTCTCGGTATAGCTGTCGTACAGGCGGTTTAGGTTTTCCTGCTCGGTGTGTATCTTTTCCTCTGGATAATCCTCGGTCTGATACTCAATGAGCCTGCGCACACAGTCCCGTATCTCGATAAGTCCCTTGATACGGTTTTCTGCCGTCATTGATACGGTGGCAGGGGTCATACGGTCATTCTCTCGGAAATAAACTTTGCCGTCTACCAGAGCGAATGAGAAATTGCGTACATTCGGGTCGGCAGGAATGGATGTGTCCTGTTCATCGGAGATTTGGTCTATCTCATTATCAAGCTCTGTGATTTCGCCGTTTATTCTTTGAACGGCACTGTGAAGAAGCTCGGACAGAGATTTATCTTCATAGGCTTTGCAGGCAGGCTCTGATTTCCCGAAGCGTGTACTTTCAAGCCGCATTTGTCCAAGCACCATTTCGGGATGCTGAACAAAATAGCTGTTCATCGTAATGCCATTCTCGTCCGTGTCCAGATACACCCAATCTGGCTCAACATCAATTACACGGTCACGCTTTTGCAGAATGAGAATATCGCTTGTGACCTCTGTGCCTGCGTTGGCACGGAATGTGTTATCTGGCAGGCGGATTGCGCCCAACAGCTCGGCTCTCTGGGCGATATACTTTCTTACCTCTGGGCTTGTTTTGTCCATTGTTCCCTTAGAGGTAATGAACATCACAACACCGCCGGCACGGACTTTATCAAGCGCCTTTGCGAAAAAGTAATCGTGTATGAGGAACTTCTGGGCGTTGTATCGGCTGTCGTTCATACGGATTTCTCCGAAAGGCACATTGCCGATAACTACATCAAAATGGTCGTCTGGGAGCTTTGTTTGCTCAAAGCCCTCTATGGCAATGTCGGCTTTCTGGTAGAGCTGCTTTGCGATTTTACCCGTCAGCGGGTCTAACTCTATGCCGTGGAGCTTTGAGCCTGCCATACTTTCGGGCAGCAAGCCGAAGAAATTGCCTGTGCCGCAGGAAGGCTCCAAGATGTTGCCCTGTGAGAAGCCCAAGCGGTCGAGCGCTTCATACATTGCCTTGATAACAACGGGCGGCGTATAAAAGGCGGTCAGCGTTGACTCCATAGCGGCGTTGTATTCCTCTGGAGAAAGGCTCACATACAGCTCCTTAAACTCGTCAGCCCAAGCCGCATTGTGTTCGTCAAACGCCATAGACAAACCGCCCCAACCAACATACCGAGATAGGATTTCCTGTTCTTCGGGCGTGGCAAGGCGGTTTTCGATTTCAAGCTCGTGCAGAAGATTGATAGCCGTCATATTGTTGCGGAACTTTTCCTTTGCTCCGCCTACGCCGAGCGTGTCATCGGTAATGCGGAAATTATGACGGTCAGCAGATAAAGCGGCTGGAGCTTCCGTCTTTTCTTCGGGCGGTAATTCGGCTTCCGCCTGTTCCAAAAGGCTTTGGATATAGCCGATTTTCTCCACTCGGTTGATAGGAAAGCCTGTGCCGTTCTGAAAAGTGATGTCACGCAGGGACACATCGCCGCTTATCCTGCCGACGCTCTCCACAATATATTTGCGGTTGTCTATCGTGATTTCTTTGCCGATAAGGTCGGCGTTGTCCTGTGTGGGAACGGGACCTAAACCTTGTTTAGCCCGTTCCACATACAGCCATTCCTCGGCTTCTTTGTCGGCAACCGCTTTCTTGACTGCCGCCAAGCCCGCATTTGCCGCTTCTTCTGTGGGATAGGTCAGAATTTTACCGTAATCATCGGCGTAATATTTCTCTCGTACATTATCCCAGATGGCATAAACATCTTCGGGGTCGGGGAACGCATCCGAGGTCATCAAAATCTCAAAGCGTTCCTCCTGCGGCTCGGATTCATATTCCGAAGCAACCTTTTCCGCATAGGCAATCATCTCATCTGCCGCAGACGGTTGTTCGGGTTCTTTGGCTTTCCTGTACCAGTCGCTTTCGGTAACCATAATCTCAGAAAGGAGCTTTTCGTCCTCTGGCGTCAACTCGGTATTCTGCTCCAAGAACGGGATAAATACATCACGCCCCAAGCGCAGACTTTCCATCCGTTCTCGGTAATAATCCTCGCCCTGTCGCTTCCATTCGGGGATAAACGGGCATTGCGGCGACAGGCAGTAATCATAATAATTCTTGATATGGGCGATAAGGTCGCCCTCGCCGTCGCCAATATCAAAGCGTCCCTCATAGTGAAAGTCCTCGCCGCCGACGGTAGCAGTAATCTCAAAATCCGTCTTGTGATACCAACCGATTTCCTTGCTTTCACGCTCTCGGTGCTGCTTTTCGTCCAGAACACCGAGCAGCTTGTTTCCGAGGGCAAAGCTCAAATCCGTATAGCGGTCATTAAGCTGCCTGTCGTAAAAAGCAGGGTGTTCGGAAAAGCCGATAGAAAACTGTATTCCGTCTGGGTTTTTCTCGGACGGTGCTTCTGTCCGCTGCTTCTCGGTCACGACAACTTTCAGATGGTCGTTTGCGGGATTTTCCTTGAGTTTTTTCTCAAAATCCTCTCGGCTGTATTCCTTGCCGAACAACGGAAACTCTGCATTTCGGAGCGATACGGCGTTTTCGTCAAAATCTGTGATTTCGTATTTGTCTGCACCGATATACACCACATCGCCCTCATTGTAGAGATAGCGAAGCGGATACAGCTCCCGCAATTCCTCGGAAAATTTCCACGCATTGCTGCGGCTGAAAACCGATGTCGTTTTCCATTGTATCTGGGTAAGAAAATCAAGGAGCTGTTGAACGGTGGCTGGGTCGGACAAGTGCTGTTCCATTTGCTCAGCCGTAACATCGGCAAGGTCGGAACGCTCCACATTGGATAACAGGTCTTTTTCGTACCCGTCCAAGTCACGGATAAAGTCCGACAGACGCAGGGCAAGAGTATCCCGTTTGTCGGCAGGCGGCAGGTCACGATGAGCGTCAATAAAACGCTGCCTTGCCATTTTCCTTTGGGCGTCAACCTCATATTGGGGAGCTGACACGCTCTCCAGATAATCGGCATAATGGTCTTTTTCTTTCGGATTGAGATAGCGGTTTGCCTTTATCAGCTCACGCAGCCGCTTTTCAACCTTAGACCAACTGAGCCGCAAGTCTGGGTTTGTATATGACCCGTGCTTTTCAATGCCGATACCTTTGCCGTCGTGCCATTCGCCGCCGTTTGTTCCGTCGGGGTAAAGGTGCGTTCCGCCGCCTGTACCGTATTCCTTTTTGAGAAAAGCGATATTACTTTTACTGTCCTCGTATTTCTGAAACTGACGGTAGATACGGTATTTCCCGTCTTGAAAGCCGCTTCCTCTTGTCAGAACAGAGTCAATATCTTCCTGTGAAACAGCAAAAGCAGAGGATTTTTCGTCCTCTGCTTCGGCTATCATTTCGATTTGTTCCTCTACGGTGGGAAGATTGACCTTGACCTCATCGGCATTGGCAATGCTTACTTGTAAATCAGCTCGGTCATAATCACTTCCTCCGCTTGGCTGCGGATGTTGTTCATTCTCTGTACCCACTGCATCGGGGCTTTCTCTTTCAGTTCCTCCGTTACGCCCTGTTCGGCTGAAAGCTGCTTCGTCAGAAGCTCCAACCTCTGGAGTGCTGTCTGTTCGGTCTGATACAGATGCTCGTTCAGTTTGCCCGATGTCAGCAGATTGAGATAGGTCACTCGCTTGTGCTGCTCCAGATAGCTCCTGTGCATCTGTGCGTATCTGCCAAGCGGAATTTCTTGCTCGGTCGGTAATGTCAGGTCGGGAATAAGATAATCGCCCTGCCTGCTGTAAGTGATTGCGTTCATTATTTTCGCTCCTTTCGGGTTGTATTCTGCCTTTATTATATTGGCTTTTGCTTTCTGGTACAAAGGTGCGATTTGCGTCTTTCTCTGCGATTTGCAGATTTTGTATCGCAAGAGAAATTTCCTTTAGCGCCATTTCGGAAATGTCGCTTGTGGCAATGCCGAGGGCGTTAATAGTCGCAGGCGTATTGAAATTGATAATGCCCTCAAAATCCTCTCGGTCAAAATGCTCGTTTGCATCCAGACCGCAGCGGCTCATCAGCATAAATGCAACGCTGTTTGTTACCAAACGCCTGTAACAGACCTCGACATTAAGGTCGTCCAATTCCTCCAAGAAGCTATCCCTTGTGAAGCCTTTGAGCTGAGAGAAATAGTCTTGCAGATTATCCTCAACGGCGTTCTTTGCCGTTTCTGTTAGGGCAGAAGCAAGGTCGGTGCTTTCCGTATTACCAAACCTGTCGGAGAGCCTTTCGATAACAGCCTGCTCGTATCGTCCGTTCATCTGCCATATCGGGACGGGGCGGCTGCCGTAATATCCGTCGTGCGTGTCCGAAACATCAAAATAATATTTAAGGGTATTCCTGCGACCCTTCGGGTCGAAAACGGCAATGCCCTTACTGTCTTTGTTTACCCAACGCTTAAACCGCTTGTTCCAAGTGTCAAGCTCTGCGACGGCGATAGCGTCGGGGCGTTGTGCATAGATTAAAAGCTGTTCATCAAAGCGGCATTTATAGTTGCGGCAAGCAGCAGCTAAAAAGCTCTGCCACGCCTGCGGCGATGCTGTGACCCGCACGGCCTCCTGCTGAGCAAGCTGAAATATATCCTGTGGTTTCGGCATCTTGACACCTACCTTTCTAGTTCATCTAAATTGTGCTCCTGTCGCTCAACTTCCATATCATGAAGCTCAGGCAACAGTCGGCTTACATCCTTAAAGCCAACTGCATCCACATACAGGGCTTCGGCTTTATCACCGCGCTCCAAGACAATCAGGTCACTAACGGACAAAGACGGCATACTGTTGGCGCAGGGGCGGTCATCATAATTGAAATCCCGGAAGCACTTGTCCGGCGTGTAGTCCCGAGGCATGTTGGCCACATAGGCACAGCGGTAATCGGTGGCCTTCAGCTTGTTCTGGGCGTAGTCATAATCCGTAAAGCGATATTCGCAGGTGTAATGTGGAATTTGATATATCAGCAGTCGGTCCAACTTGTCACCCGGCTGCGGATGCTCCGGCTCAACATAACAGCCTCTTTTGTAGCACTGATTTGCATACTGCTGGATGTGGCAGAAACGACTACCTACGTAAAAGTGCGTATCGTCAACTGTCTGCACATCTTTCACCAGCTGTGAACCATCCGCGTAGTTTTCAATAATGCGCTGACCGTTGCGCACCTGAAACAACTGCTGCCCATCTCGGTTCAGAAAGCGAGAAAATCGAAGTGCGCTGCAAAGCTCCGGTGCATTGGCCCACTCGGTTATGTGGATGTCTTTACCAACATGTACCTTTGTGTGACCATTTTCTTCCGTGTAGTAGTGAGGTCGGATACGATCTACGCCAACTGCCGTCACAAGCTGCTTTGCCATTTCAATGAGCTGCTTGTCATTGCGGTCTGCAAAGGGACCGCGGTAATCATCACACAGGTAGTTGATACCGTTCCGTACCTGCATGATGGTTACTGCACCATCCGGGTCACGGCGGTCAATTCCAACAGTCAGGCGCGGGTAGGGAAGATTGGTGCGCTCGTTCCAGGTGTACTCGTTGTTGTAGGGCATTTCTCTCAACTGCTGGTAGCGCCTCATCAAATCAGCCGTATTTGAAAAGAACTCAGTGGGAGCTTGTTCTTCAAACTGCTGCGGAAAGACGTGCGACATAAAATCGGGAATCAGGTAATATCTGTACTCTGCCATTTCAACGCTCCAGACTGGTTTGTTTTTCCGGCATAAGATGGCGGGAGTTTCGTTCCAGAAGCTGCATGATGATTCCAAGCATCTGTTCTTGTGTGTAGCCGGCGGGAAAGTAGCGGGCAATTTTGCTGACGCTGATGGTCAGCGTAGGGTCGCGGGGCGATACGCTGGGCTTTTTCGAATCCATGATTTCCAACAGCTTGCCGTGATTCAGCGCACCTTCCTTGCTGGCGGCTTTTAGTTTCTGTGCCTGCGACAGCGAAGGCGAGCAGGATTGGGATTCAATGTAATCGAGGAAATCATTCTGCTCGGAGGGGGAAAGGTAAGAAAGCTCTACAGCGGGGTTGAACTTCAGGCTGCCATCATCGACTTTCTTTTGCAGGTCGGGGACGAGGCTGTTCAATCGAACAAAACGTTGCACCTGTCTGCCGCTTTCTCCTGTTTTCAGCCCTACTTCGTCTGCTGCTTCCAACTTCCCGACAAGTTGTCGGGAAGTTAAATCTCGTCGTTCTCCCTGACGGCTGATAGCTTCAAGCTTCATCGCATACGCCCTTGCTTTTTCCATCGGGCTGATATGCTCTCGCTGGATATTGGAATCGACCATGTCAATAATTGCCTGGTCATCATCAATATCCCGCACCTGCACCTTGACCGCAGTCAGTCCGGCCCTCTGTGCAGCATGGAACCGCCTATGGCCGCTGATGATCTCATACCCACCCTCGGCGCGGCGGCGCACGGTCAGGTTGATGAGCACACCGTTCTCCCGGATGCTGTCCACCAGCTTCTGCATATCCTCATCGTCACGCACTTCGAACGGATGCCCGACGAACGGATGCAGCTCGGAAAGCGGCACCTCTGTGACCAAATCGCCGCTTTCCCGCTGCCTGTCAGCCTCCGAGGAAAACATATCATCGATTGAGGGCATCTTCATCGCGTTCAAAAACTTGTTCTTCGCGGCCATAGCCGGATACCTCCTTCGCAAATTCAATATAGGCCTTTGCACTGTTGCTTTTCGGGTCGTACAGAATCGTTGGCTCTGCGTTGGCCTGACTCTCCTGTACCTTCACGTTTCTGGGAATCTCCGTCGTAAAAACGTGAATCTTATTGCCGTAAGTGCTGCGGACCTGCCCGCAGTAGTGGTCGGAAACGTTCGTGTGCTCGGTCATCGTCAGCAGGATGCCCTTCACACGCAGCCCGGGGTTGATCTTGCGCTGCACATTCGCAATGGAGGACGTCAGCTGTGACATGCCCACAACGGAGAATGGCTGCGCCTGCATCGGAATAATGATCTCATTCGCGGCGGCCAGCGCATTGGTCAGCAGCAGGCCAACAGAGGGGGAACAGTCGATCAAACAGTAGTCGTACTGATTGTTGTATTGCTCCAGGCAGGATTTCAGAAGCACCTCGCGGCACATCATCGTGCCCATGGCCAGCTCAAAGCTCGCCAGCCGCAGATTGGACGGGATAAAATCCACCCGTGCGGCAGCCTCCTTGCGTCCGGTCTGGTAGATACACTCCCGATTTCTAATCGGCTTCTCACAGGAGGTCTTCATCAGCAGCTCCGTAATGGTCTGGTCAAGGTCCTTTTCCGGTGGGATACCGCAGTAGCAGGAAAGATTGCCCTGCGGGTCAAAGTCCACCATCAGGACGCGGTAGCCCTGCTGGGTCAGTGCAATGCCGAGGTTATACGTTGTGGTCGTTTTCCCTGTGCCGCCCTTCTGGTTTGCGATTGCGATTGTTTTCATCTGGTTTCCTCCAAAATATCATCCATGCTGATGCAGTGTGCGCGGTATTCCTGCATGTATTGCACCAGCGTGTCGTTGTAATCCTTGCCCACCGGCGGCGGGCAATCCTCTACGGCTTTGCCGCTGCCGGCAAGATGCGCTATGATTTCCTGAGTCCGCGTCCGCCCTGCGTTGTCGTTATCCAGACAGAGGACGATTTTGCAGACAGCCGGGAAATACTTCAAGAACGCATCCAGCGCGGCATAGTCTGTGCCGCCCAGCGCCAGATAGTGGACGCTTCGCCACGGCCCGGTGTGCTGCATGAGCTTTAGAGACGCGCCGGACATGGCATCGATGGGCGCTTCGTAGACCTCAACCGTGTCGGCCTTAGTGCTGGCCTGTATGTAGAACGGGTAAATCTTCTTGCTTCCGGGAATATCGCGCCGGAATTGCATCTGCGTACAGCCACGCAAGCTGCCGCCTTTCGCAACACCCTCACCGTCGCGCCCAACAAATACGCAGTTTGGGTGATTTTTGAAGCTCGTCTGGTACAAAATGCCCTCCTTACGGCAGAACGCCAGTACATTAGGGTGGATACAGCGCCCACGCAGGTACGCCATAGCTGCATAGCTGTTTGTGTCCGACTCGGGCAGCTTGAAATCTCGCGGTGCTTCCGGTTCAGCGCGCGGCTGCGGCAGGCTTACAGGTTGGGAAGAATGAACCACGCCGCCTTGGATGCGGTTGATCTCCCGCACAGCCTCGACATAGGGCACCTTCTCGACGTCGATCAGATACTTCAGCGCCGTGCGCCCGCGCAGGCCGATGCAGTGCCAGCACCATAGGCTGTCTTTGCTGATGGTCAGCGAGCTGTGTATCTTGTGGCGGTACTCCTTGCCCACGAGCTTCAGGTTGCCTGGCTCAACGAGTTTGAAGTAGGTCAGCAGGTCCAGCTCCTTCGCCCGTGCGATTTCTTCTTTCGTCACACCGGCCATACTCTACACCCCGTATTCTGTTTTTCAATCTGTTTTCTGTATCGTTATAATCAGTCTAATTACTATCAGTCTTATTTGCGTGTGATAATCACATCTCCAGAAGTGTGAAAATCACACTTCAAGAAATGTGATTTTCACATTTCTTGATTTATGACGAAACAGCAAAGTTTTTCACATAAATGATAGCCGGTTTTCCAAGTCCTTGCCGCTTTCGTTCAATCAAACCAATACCTTTCTTGCTGTCCAATTCTGCGAATAGGCGCACCGCCTTTTCAGAGCGACAGCGCAAGGTTTCCATGACTTCTTCTACCGTAAAAATGATAAAGACACGATTTTGGTCGTCTACCTAACCGTTCCGATAGGACAACTCCATGCGATCAAGCAGTAGTCCATACAATAGCTTTGCATCAGAGGAAACGCCATCAAACCGACTATCGGTGATTAGCAGTTTTGGAATGCGAAAGAAAGCGTATTGTTCACCAGCGTGACCGTAGTAATAAGGAAAACTCAATGGCATAAGATTCACCACCTCCTCCTACATAAGCAAATGGAGCATACATCATGTATGCTCCATTTGCTTATGTAGGCAACAAAATATGTGTGTTATAAAATATATCCAAATGACGATTATAGCTGTCGAACCGCATATTACCAGACAGGGTTTCTTTACTATCTTTTGAATCAATATTTAGGGAAGATATGGGGCAGGGAACAGCTTCTTGTGCCTTTGAACCACATGCTAAAGAAGTACTACACGCAGTCTGACGAGCAGGACGACCTGATCTCGATCGGCACCATCGGGCTTATCAAGGGGGTTTCCAGCTATCGCCCGGAAAAGGGAACTCGCCTTGCGACTTATGCTGCCAAATGCGTGGAGAATGAGATTCTCATGTACTTTCGCAGCCGGAAGAAGGCGCAGGGCGAGGTGTCGCTCAACGATTCGCTCGATTCCGACGCCGACGGCGAGTCGCTCTACCTCATGGATGTCGTCGGCGTCGAGGACACGATGTATTTGGACATTCAGGACCGCGACGACTGCCTGCGCGTGCGAAGGCTCGTGCACGAGTGCCTGACCGAGCGGGAGGAAGAGGTCATCATCTCGCGTTACGGCCTCGGCGGCCGGATGCCCCGCACACAGCGCGAGGTCGCCAAAAAGCTCGGCATCTCGAGGAGCTACGTATCGCGCATCGAAAAGCGCGCGCTGCAAAAGCTGGAGGAAGCCCTCGGTGAACGGGAATAAAAAACGCGGGGCGCATTAGCGCCCCGCTTACCATATATGTTGAACGAAAGAATGTTTGAAACAGAATACGTTATTTTAGAGAAGGAATATATTGCTGCAGATATTCCCGCAGCGCTTCATCGCAGACATACACGTAAGTACCATAGATGCCCCTCGTCAACAGGACGGCGTAGGTGTTGAGGACATATTCCCGCAGTTCTTCGTCAGAACCGCCGGTTTTCACTTTGTTGTCGAAGTAGTGCTTTTTGTTGACCTTGATTTTTGATCGGCGCGGTCATAATACAGGTCCGGTCCGATCACGACGGCTGCGTAGTTCAAGTCCAGACCGACGAGGGAATAAATGCTGCCCATTTCCAGCTTGGCTTCGGGATTGCGGAGCCATTTGCCGGTCTGGCGGTTCCACCAGATCTCTGTTCCATCGAGGACGATGTCGGGATGAGAGGGATCGTTTTTAGAGGTCCATTCCCAGGCGTAGCCGCTGCAAAGACGGCACATGCCGTAGATTTCATCCTTTTCGTTGAGCACACGGAACATATCCTGAAAAGAAGAGAATAGGCCAAAATCATAGTTTTCAAAGGAAATGGGAGTTTCGGCGCGCTGGTACAGAACGTCATAGATATACGGCACATAGCTGCTGCCTGCCCGGATGCGCATTTGCTCGTGCAGTGCCACTGGACGTATACCGCCGTGTTCGACGTCGAGAAGGCGGTTAAAATCCGCTGCGGGAAGATCCATTGGAGTGGAGAGCTGCTTTTTGTCATAGAGAAGCACCTGATAATCCGAATAGGCGAGCAGCCAGTCCAGTTCGTTGTTATCCTTGGGCAGAGCGAGGCGTTCATTGTTTTTGCGAAGAAGGGCTCCGTATGCGCCAAGGTTCTTGTCGCGCCGCAAATGCTGCGCTTCGTCGCAGATGACGATGTCATAGTGCTTCTTGGTGACGTGGATCGGGGCAATGATATCATCCTGATACTTTCCGGGAATACAGCGAAAAACGCTTTTGAGCTCCTCGCGCGTTGCGGGATTGGCATAGACAAGGCATACTTTTTTGTCAGAAAAAGCGGGGTCCTGCTTCAAGTGATAAAACAGAGATGCAGCGACTACAGTTTTGCCGGTTCCGGCGTCGCCCTTAATGAGGATCGGACGGGTATGCTTGGCGTCCCGCTGCTTTTGCGAGTCGCTGCAATGCAGCGCGTTGATCGTGCTCTCAAGCGCTTCCTGCTGCAAAGGGGTCAGGCGAGTGAAGGGAGAGTACTTATATTCGGAAGAATTCAGGATCGTCTTAAATTCCATGTGGCTGACAAGTCCCTTTTCGGCAAGTTTTTGCCAGAGCTGGTCGAATCCTAACTCAAATTCATTCTTGCTATGGTAGAACGTCCGAACACCGGGCTCGGTATTGCGCACGTGGAACTTCTGGTCGATCTCCATGAGCTTGATGAGCATGTTTTCATAGTGCTTGGCCGGCGTTGCCGTGATGTCTATGCCGGTGATCACGTGGATACGGCGGAAATGAAATTGATGACAAAAGTCAGCCTTTTTTCGATGGTCGCCGGTGCGGACCTTTATGTCATTGGTTTCCCCGATGTAGGCGTCCTTGCCGTTTTCCAGAATGTAGAGATAGTGATAGTCATAGGGGAAGATCCAGTCACTGTAGTGCTTGGCGGCAAAGTCATACGTGGTAATTTCAAAGGAGGGAATATGGTCCATCAGGGCACATCCTTTCTTAGTTTGTCGACTCTATTATACAAATTTGCTATCAGTTCAACAAGAGAATATTTCGGCGGGCGGGAATAAAAACGCGGGGCGCAGATGCCTGCGCCCCGCGCCCGCTCAGGGGATGAGCGGAAGAGAGAAAGAGAAGAATATCATCAGAGAATCGTGCCGCCACCGAGCACGGTGTCGCCATCGTACAGCACGACGGCCTGACCCGGCGTGATAGCGCGCTGCGGCTCGTCGAAGACGAGGTGCACGTGCCCGTCCTCGAACACCGTGACTGTCGCCGCCTGCTCGCGCTGGTGGTAGCGCACGCGCGCGGTCGCGCGCAGCTCGCGCGGTGGGACGTCGTAGACGATCCAGTTGAAGTCATTTGCCATCAGCTCACGAGAAAAAAGCGCGTCGTTGCCGCTTAGCACCACGCGGTTTTCTGCCGCGTCGATGCGCTTGACGTAGAGCGGCGCGTCCGCGGCGATGCCGAGGCCCTTGCGCTGGCCGACGGTGTAGTGCACGATGCCCTTGTGTCGGCCGAGTACATGGCCGCTTTCATCGACAAAGTCACCCGCGGGGCAGTCGCGGCCCGTATAGCGCGCGATAAAGCCAGCGTAGTCGCCGTCCGGCACGAAGCAGATGTCCTGACTGTCCGGCTTGTCGGCGTTGTAGAAGCCCTGTTTCTCCGCGATGCGGCGCGTCTCGCTCTTGTGCATCGCGCCGAGCGGCAGGCGCGTGTGCGCCAGCTGATCCTGCGTGAGCGAGTAGAGCACGTAGCTCTGGTCCTTGCTCTCATCGAGCGATTTTTTGAGCAGCCACCGCCCGTTTTCCTGCTCGATGCGCGCATAGTGGCCGGTCACAATGGCGTCGCAGCCTAAAATGCGGGCGCGCTCGTAGAGACGCTCAAACTTCAGGTAGCGGTTGCAGTCGATGCAGGGGTTTGGCGTCGCGCCGCGCTCGTAGGACGAGATGAAGCGGTCGATGACCTGTCCCTTGAAGTCGTCTGAAAAGTTGAAGACATAGTAGGGGATGCCGAGGCGCAGCGCGACGAGACGCGCGTCCTCGACGTCTTCAAGCGAGCAGCAGGTCTTCGTGCGGCTGACGCCGATGTCCTCGTTGTGAAAGAGCTTCATCGTCGCGCCGATGCACTCGCAGCCCTGCTCCTTCATCAAAAATGCGGCGACGCTCGAGTCCACACCACCGCTCATCGCAATGAGTACCTTATCCATATTTCCTCACATCATGCGGCACGCTTTTACTGATGTGCGATAAAGAAGTAATAGAAGTGTAAAAAATTTTGCCGTTCCTATCCGGCA
>ENA-ORSS01002918-ORSS01002918.1-human-gut-metagenome-genome-assembly--contig:-NODE-2918-length-14579-cov-12.631438_pt1 | contig 14579 bp, 13 predicted proteins | sample MGYA00241899_ERZ509162 | MGnify/ENA primary metagenome ERZ509162 (study PRJEB26280, sample SAMEA2338641) | human gut metagenome | biome: human gut; feature: human-associated habitat; material: faeces... | reverse complement strand
TGCGACTCGATGATTTCGATACATTTCATTTCTTCTGTGTAGTTTTCAGTGTGCATTGAGGGTTGTTCCCTCAAAATTAGACAATGCAAGTTAGGCCAGATGAACGACCTGAACTCTCAATCCCTGCTCGGGACTGATGTTCTCCTTAGAAAGGAGGTGATCCAGCCGCACCTTCCGATACGGCTACCTTGTTACGACTTCACCCCAATCATCGCCCCCACCTTCGACGGCTGGCTCCAAAAGGTTACCTCACCGGCTTCGGGTGTGAATGACTTTCGTGGTGTGACGGGCGGTGTGTACAAGGCCCGGGAACGTATTCACCGCAGTATGCTGACCTGCGATTACTAGCGATTCCAACTTCATGCAGGCGGGTTGCAGCCTGCAATCCGAACTGGGAGATGGTTTATGGGGTTCGCTTGGCCTCGCGGCTTCGCTGCTCTCTGTCCATCCCATTGTAGTACGTGTGTAGCCCAGGACATAAGGGGCATGATGACTTGACGTCATCCCCGCCTTCCTCCGCGTTGTCCGCGGCAGTCTCCTTTGAGTTCCCACCATTACGTGCTGGCAACAAAGGATAGGGGTTGCGCTCGTTGCGGGACTTAACCCAACATCTCACGACACGAGCTGACGACAGCCATGCACCACCTGTTTTCGTGTCTCCGAAGAGAGGGAGCTATCTCTAGCTCTTTCACTCAATGTCAAGCCCTGGTAAGGTTCTTCGCGTTGCGTCGAATTAAACCACATACTCCACCGCTTGTGCGGGCCCCCGTCAATTCCTTTGAGTTTCAGCCTTGCGGCCGTACTCCCCAGGCGGAATGCTTATTGCGTTAACTCCGGCACAGGAGGGGTCGATACCTCCTACACCTAGCATTCATCGTTTACGGCGTGGACTACCAGGGTATCTAATCCTGTTCGCTCCCCACGCTTTCGAGCCTCAGCGTCAGTTACAGTCCAGAAAGCCGCCTTCGCCACTGGTGTTCCTCCTAATATCTACGCATTTCACCGCTACACTAGGAATTCCGCTTTCCTCTCCTGCACTCAAGAAGACCAGTTTCCATCCCCTCACGGGGTTGAGCCCCGCACTTTTAAGATAGACTTGACCTCCCGCCTGCGCTCCCTTTACGCCCAATAATTCCGGACAACGCTCGCCACCTACGTATTACCGCGGCTGCTGGCACGTAGTTAGCCGTGGCTTCCTCGTCAGGTACCGTCATTGGAAGCTGTTATTCACAACCTCCACATTCGTCCCCGACAACAGAGCTTTACGAGTCGAAACCCTTCTTCACTCACGCGGCGTTGCTCCGTCAGGCTTGCGCCCATTGCGGAAGATTCCCCACTGCTGCCTCCCGTAGGAGTCTGGACCGTGTCTCAGTTCCAATGTGGCCGTTCATCCTCTCAGACCGGCTACTGATCGTCGCCTTGGTAGGCCGTTACCCCACCAACTAGCTAATCAGACGCAGACCCATCGTAAAGCGATAGCTTACAAGTAGAGGCCATCTTTAGTAGAGCTCCCATGCGGAAGTTCCACAACATTCGGTATTAGCAGTCCTTTCGGACTGTTGTCCCCATCTTTACGGCAGGTTGTCTACGCGTTACTCACCCGTTTGCCACTCGACTTTCAAAAGCAAGCTTTCAATCGTCTCGTTCGACTTGCATGTGTTAAGCACGCCGCCAGCGTTCGTCCTGAGCCAGGATCAAACTCTCCATAAAATATGAAGAACCTTGATTGGCTCTAATAATCTTTTTGGCCTGAACCTTGATAAATCAAAGCTCAGTAAAGAAATTGCCGATTGCTTATGTTCATAATCAATCGATGTTTTTAAAAACATCTGGCTTGAATCACAAATGATTCATGTTGCATTGTTTAGTTTTCAAAGAACAACTTTGTCTTTCGAAGCTTGCTTTCTTGCTTTCGTTTGAAAGCTGTTCGCTTCAAGCGACTTTTATATCTTATCGCATCGAGCGGAGCTTGTCAAGAATTTTTTCTTTCTTTTTTCAAGTTCTTTTGAGCTTCCTGCAAATCCCTTGCCAATCAAGGCTTATGGGCTTTTGCTTCGGCCGTATCGCTCAGCGACTTGTACTATATTACAGGATAGTGGCCGAGTTGTCAACAGCTTTTTTGAAAAAAGTTCAAAAAGATGCTGACCCCCCGGATTCCTGTTATCCTGCCATCTCTATCCGCATCAGAGATACGTGTAGAGCAGCACGGCAATGACGCCTGGCACGCCGAAGAAGCCGGCGACGAGCGCGCTCAGGAAGGTGATCTGCACCTTGACGGCCACGAGCTTGACGAACCAGAGCAGGATGGCGCCAACGATGCTGTTCGTGATCAGCTTCCAGACGAGATGGAGTGGCAAGGAAACGACCTTGCCGACGAGGCAAAGGACCACCAGTCCGATGGCGAATGCCGTTATGAACTCAAACATCAGATTTCCCTCCGATTCTCCATGGCTTTTGCGAGCGTGACCTCATCGGCGTACTCCAAGTCGCCACCGATTGGCAGGCCGTGCGCGATGCGCGTGACCTTGATGCCGAGCGGCTTCAAGAGCTTAGCGATGTACATGGCCGTCGCCTCCCCCTCAACATTCGGGTTCGTCGCCATGATGACTTCCTTGACCGTATCGTCCTGCAGGCGCCCGAGGAGTTCCTTGATGCGGATGTCCGACGGGCCGACGCCCTCTAACGGCGACAGTGCGCCGTGCAGGACGTGATAGACGCCCTGGTAGTCGCGCATGCGCTCCATCGCCGCGACGTCCTGCGGCTGCTCGACGACGCAGATGACGGAGTGGTCGCGCTCATCCGACGCGCAGATGGCGCAGGGATTCTGGTCACTCAGGTTGAAGCAGGTATTGCAGTAGCCGATCTTCTCCTTGGCATCGATGATGGCAGAGGCCAGTGCCCTCGCCTGTGCAGGGTCCATGTCGAGTACGTGATAAGCAAGACGCACTGCCGTCTTTTGGCCAATGCCCGGCAGTGCGCGAAAGTGCTCGATTAAGTTTGCCAAGGGTGCAATGTACTGCATTAAAGAAGTCCCGGCGGCAGGCCGAGCCCGCTCGTCAGCTTGCCCATCTCCGACGCCATCATCTCGTCGACTTTCTTCGTCGCCTCATTGAAGGCAGCCGAGATGAGATCCTGCAGCATCTCGACGTCTTCCGGATCGACAGCAGCCGGGTCAATCGTCAGGGACTGAACCTGCTTCTCGCCGTTCATGACGATCTTGACAGCACCGCCGCCAGCCGTAACATCCACGGTCTTGCGCTTGAGCTCGTCCTGCATCTTCTTCATTTCGTTCTGCATCTTCTGGACTTTTTTCATCATGCCGGCCATATTGCCCATGTTGCCCATTCCACCAAACATAGATTACACCTCTCGTTCTCATGCAACGCGCATGTGTCTTGATTGTTTCTCTAGATTAGACTACCAAATTAACGTGCCTGCGTCAACTCAAAACCACGGAAACCGCCAAAAGACAGGAAAAAGCCCTTCCGAGGGGATTCGGAAAGGCAATCCTGTGGTTTTCACCATCAATCAAAGGGAGTTACTGTAAAGGGAAATTTTATGGAAAAGAGTCTCATTGGGGATCATGATTCTCTTTTCTGCGTAACAGGAGGATAGCTGCGCTTGAGCTTCAGCATATCGGTGCTCATCGCCTTCGGCTTGGCGAAGTACGAGAGTGCATAGGCTGCGGTGCCCGTGTAGTCGATGGCGTACTCATTCGTCGACCACGATGTCAGTACATCGAGGTACGACTTGGCCACGGGGACATGGCCGCTCTTGAGGTAGGCCGTCTGGTCGGGGTCGCCGCCCGCGACTGCATTCGGACCGCCGACGATGAGTCCGGGGACATAGGCACCCGTGCTCTCGTGGATGCGGTTGTGCGGATGCTCTGGCGGATTGTCGCCCATACCGGTCGCAAAGCTCTTGTCGAGCGAATTACGGCCGAAAAGGTAGTGGATCTGGGAGAGCGCTCCCTCCACGTAGGCCTCATTCGGCTGGATCTGATTGGCCATGAGCAGTATGTCGCCCTGCGTCAGCGCATTCTTGGTGCTGGCCCAGGTGTACTCGTCCTTGGCGAGCGCACAGCCAAAGCCGTCGGACTCGATCTTCTTGGTGATGTCATCGGCGTAGCCGAGGAAGGCTGCCCTGACCTTTGCCTGCAGCGCTGCATCAGCCCCCTTTGCCTTCAGGTAGGCAAACTGGCCAAGTGCCAGCGTGTTGTCCCAGGTGAAGAAGCCCGGCTTCTGCGTGAAGCGATCGGCGACAGAGCCAAGGTACTTCTCGTACTTCTTCTCACCCGTCGTGCGGAAGAGCTCCGCTGCAAGCCAGATGCGTTCCTCAAGGTCCGTGCTCTTGTTGTACGGGCCGGAACCGCCTTCCTGACCTTCATCGACGCGGTAGATTGGGGTCTTTGTCTTCGCGAGATAACCCCAGATACGCTCTGCACGCTTGCGCATCGCAGCGGCATACGACGGGTCAAACGGCGCATAGATGCGCGAAGCGATGGCAAAGCTGGCACCGCTCATCGCGGCACTCGACGTGCAGCTGCCAAAGATGTAGCGGTCCTGCGTGTCGGTATCCGGCGACTTGTCAAAGCCCGGCCACTTGAGGCCCGCGACCTTGTGGAACATGCTGCCGTCCCTGCGCTGCATCTTGCTCATCCAATTGAGCTCAAACTGCACCTCTGCCAAGGCATCGGGCAGTTTCGTCTCTTCGTCGATTCCCGCAGGGAACAGGAGTTGTCCGCGCGTGAAGTGCGACGGGTTGGCCTCATAGGCGAGCATGAGCTCTGCACTGCTGATGGCAGCCGTCGTCACATACTTGCCGTAGTCGCCGGCATCATACCAGCCGCCGCTGACATCGAGGCGGTCACCCTTCTTGTTGAGCTTGTCCGTGAAGTAGACCTGTGCCTGGCGGTCCTGCGCATGGCCCTCTTTGACCTTGAGGCCCGTCACAGGGTCGTCGATCGGCGTATTGCTGCGCGAGAGCGTGTACGAGCGCCACGTCTCGACGGCCGGCACGGCGTAGACATTGTCGCCGATCTCGAAGTCGTACGACTCGCGCGAGCCGACGCGCAGCTTGTAGGTACCCTCCTTGTTGAAGGAACTGAAGTCCGCCTTGCGCAGCGTCTCTTCTGACATCGCGTCCTTCTTGGCAGCGGAGAGCTTGCCCTCGTAGACCGTCTGGCCCGTCTTCGCATCGACGAGCGAGAAATCCGTGTCGCCCGTATCGGTGACCATGGCCGTCTTGCTGTAGCCATTCAGGTAGCCGACCTGATCGACGTGCATGCCTGCATCGGCGGCCTCGCTGAATCCTGGGAGGCCGCAAGTGCCGAGAAGGATCCCGCTGAGCACGAGCCAGCGGAGTTTCCTGCTCACCATCATCGCTGTCACCTCATTCCGCAAACGGCGTGTACTTGACCCACTGATACTCAGCCGTCAGCGGGAGGTTCTCGTCATTGAACGGCTTCAGCCATGTGTCAACACCCTTGCCGCACCATGCATTCATCATGATCTTGCCCTTCGTGCACGGCAGGTTTGCACCCTCGCGGCGGAAGACTTCCTTGCCGTCGACGAACCAGATGATCTTGTCCTTATGCCATTCAAAGGCGTACGTGTGGAAATCATCCGACGCATCGAAGCCGAGGTCGATCATCTTCTCGTGGCCGCCGACGCCATTGCGGAAGTAGTTGAGCTGGACCTTGGAGGTATCCTTGCCGAGGACCTCGAAGTCGATCTCATCCCACGGATCGCCGTCGTACGGGCCCGTGTAGGTGAAGAACGAAGAGACGCAGCCGTCATTCTTGATGGCCTTCATGCTGACCTCGTAGCGGCCGTAGCCGTACGTCTTCTTGCTGCGGAACTCGCCGCCCGAATACGGGACCTTGTCCTGCGAGGAATCGTAGTCGATCGTCAGCTGCATCGTGCCGTCTTCGAACGTGACGTTGTCCTTGTGCCAGAATACGTTGAACGGATCACCGTTCGTCCAGCCGTCAGACGGCTCGAAAATGGCGGGCTGGCCCTTCTTGAAGTCAACGGCAAAGGCGTCACTTGCCTGCGTCTCCGTTGCCGGCGTCGCATAGGCCGTCGCCGGCGCTGCAAAATCCATCGAGACGGAGAGCGGTGCTGCGCAAGCCAGGAGCACGGCGGCAGCGATTGCTTTCTTGCGGATATCCATATCTATTCCTCCTGAATCTTTCTCATTCACGCCTTGCGCATTGCCTGCCGTGCAGGTCAGTGCGCAAGGTCCTCGCCATTCGAGGCGATGACCTTCTTGTACCAGTAGAAGGACTTCTTGGGCTTGCGCGAAAGCGTGCCCTCGCCCTTGTTGTTCTTGTCGACGTAGATGAAGCCGTAGCGCTTCTCCATCTCGCCCGTGCTGGCCGAAACGAGGTCAATCGGTCCCCACGGGCAGTAGCCCATGAGCGTCACACCATCGAGCTCGATGGCCTTCTTCATCTCGGCGATGTGCGCGGCGAAGTAATTGATGCGCTCATCGTCCTGGACGAGGCCCGTCTCATCCGGCTGCTCGTGCAGGCCGATGCCGTTCTCGACGATCATCATCGGCAGCTCATAGCGCTCGGCGAGTACGTCGAGCATGTAGCGCAGGCCGACCGGGTCGATTTGCCAGCCCCAGTCCGATGCCTTGACGAACGGGTTCGGGACTTCCTTGAAGGAATCCGTCTGCTCGTCGTAGGCGCGGACGAAGCTCATGTAGTACGACAGAGCGAAGTAGTCGACGCAGCCCTGTTCGAGGACAGCGAGATCATCGGGCTCCATCTTGATGTGGTAGCCCTTGTTCTCCCACTCCTTGAGAATGTAGAAAGGATAATGGCCGCGGCACTGGACGTCCGCGAAATAGAAGGTCTTATCCATTTCCTTGAGCGCTGCAATCTGATCCATCGGCTTGCACGTCTCAGGATAGACAGGCGACATCGCCATCATGCAGCCGATCTGGAAGTCCGGGTTGATCTTGTGGCCCTCGATGACGGCTTTTGCCGAAGCGAGGAACTCATGGTGGGCGACCTGATAGAGCACCTCGTGGCGGTCCTCACCCGGCTGATAGAGCACGCCGGAATTCGTGAAGGCCGTGAACGGCGTGTCGACGTCGCGCTGGTTGTTGATCTCGTTGAACGTCATCCAGTACTTGACCTTGTCCTTGTAGCGCTTGAAGACCGTGACGGCGAAGCGCACGAAGAAGTCGACGAGCTTGCGGTTGCGCCAACCGCCGTACTCCGTGACGAGGTGGTACGGCATCTCGAAGTGCGAGAGCGTGATGACCGGCTCCATGCCGTAGGCATGCATCGTGTCGAAGAGATCGTCGTAGTACTTCAGGCCCTCTTCATTCGGCTCCGTCTCGTCGCCGTTCGGGAAGATGCGCGTCCAGGCAATACTCGTGCGGAAGCACTTGAAGCCCATCTCAGCAAGCAGCGCAATGTCCTCTTTGTAGCGATGGTAGAAGTCGATGGCATCGTGATTCGGATAGACCTTGCCCGGCAGGACGCCGTCCGTGATCTCACGCGGCTTCCCCGGGCCGCCGACCGTCATGACGTCGGCAACGCTTATGCCCTTGCCGCCCTCTTTCCAGCCGCCTTCGAGCTGATGGGCAGCGACGGCGCCGCCCCATAAAAATCCCTTTGGAAATGGCATGATAAAACCTCCCTGCCTGACTCAGGCTTGTTTCTCAAGTGCCTCGATGCGCTTGTAGGCATCGATGAACTCGAGGGCAATCGTCTTGAACGCCTCTGCACTCATGAGCTGATCTTCTGCGTGCAGGATCAGCAGATTGACCGTGTTGCCCTCGCCAGAGGCCTCCTTCTGCAGCAGGCCTGCATGAGCGTCATGCCCTTCAATGAAAGCCTCGTCGCCTTCCTTGATCAGCTTCTCGGCCTCTTCGTAGTCGCTCTTCTTCGCGGCCTGGATGGCCTCGATGTAGCAGCTGCGCGCCGTGCCGACGGACGAGATGATCTGGAATGCCGTGAGCTCTAATCCTTCCATGTCAATACCCCTTCTCTGAAATAAATGAGATAACTGCTTCGTCTGGACTGCAATCAGTCGTTCATGAGCTTGCGGGCAAGGGCGAGAGCACCTTTGCCATCCATGCGGCCGTACATGCGCATGTCGATCGCATCGACCGGAACATTCGGGATCTGCGCAGCGATCTTATTCTTCTGGAAGCGGATCTGGGGTCCGAGCAGGACGACATCGGCGTCAGCAGCCTTCGTAGCGGCCTCCGAAGCGGAGAACGCATCGATGGAGCACTCATAGCCATCGGCCTTGGCAGCTTCCTGCATCTTCTTGACGAGCATGCTCGTGGACATTCCCGAAGCGCATAACAGTACAATCTTTTTCATGGTAAAAACTCCCTTTCTAGATACAATCATGATGTCAGTAAAAGTGATAGCAGCAAAGCATATCGCTTGGATATCGTTTATCAGAAGTGATAGTCGACCATCGTGCGGACGAAGTTGCGGTGGTACGTCTCGTTCTTGTGGCCATACAGCGTGTTCTGTGCCGTTGCCATCTCATAGAACGTCTCCCACTCGATGTTCTTGGCCGGCACGTACTTGAAGCCGAGGATCCAGCCCTTCGAGCCCGGCTGCAGAGCGCCCCACTCCTTGTCACCGAAGATGCCGACGAGGTTGTTGATGTTGCGCGCGTAATTGTACCAGCGCGCGTAGAGCTGGAAGGAACCCGGGTCGTTGATGTTGGACCAGCGGTAGTTGAGGCGAAGTGCCGTGCAATCGTGCTTGTCGTACTTCGTCTCCGTGTAGCCATTTGCGCCCCACTCGCCGACCGTGTAATCCTGGCCATTCGTGCGCGCATAGTCACCGATCAGGAAGATGTTCTTCATGGGGTTCCACATCGCACTGAGGACAAAGCCGAGGCTGCCGGCCGTGTTCCGGTATTCCGACGGCGTCTCCGTGACCGTGTAGGTGCCGCTTGCATTAGCTTTCCCCTTCACGTCACCGTAATAGAGGGAAAATGGGGCTTCGGCATTGTTGAATTCGCCATAACCTTCCTGTTCCCAAGTATGACCATCTTTATTACTCAAAAAACCATGGAAGGTGCCGCCGCCTTTAAGGCTGCCGCTGATGTCTTTGATGGTAACATCTGTGCCCTCGACCTTGAAGGTCTTCGTCGTATCGTAGACGTTCTGGCCCATCGACTCATGCTTGCCGATGTTCAGCTTGGCAATCGCCGCACTGATCTGCAGGCCGTGGCCGACCTGGCCCTGGACGCCAGCACCGTAGACGCTGAAGTCATAGCCTTTGTCCGTCGGCGTGAGGTAGAAGGCATTAGCCGTTAGTTTCGATTTTGGGATGGCCGTGCTGATGACGGCACCATCCGTCTCGTTGCCGAGCAGGATATTCTGGAAGCCAAGACCGCGCCATCTGCGACCGATGTCGTAGTTGACGACGCCCGTCTTGCCTTCCGCCCAGACGCGCTGGATGACACCATCTTCATCGTCATGGCCATTGTGGGATTTGAGTGTGCCATCGGCCATGACATAATTCGCGTAGCGCGGGTTTGTCTCGCTCTCGAAGTTGAAGTTCCAGTCGTCATTGACCTTGAACTTGCCCTTGAGGTCGAGGTAAAAGCGGCGGTTGTCGTTGCGGTCAGTGTAGCCCTTGATGTTGTCGTTATCCCAGCTGACGCGGCCGAAGCCGGAAATATGGACGCGGTCGAGCTCGCTCTTGACGCTCTTGCTCAGGCCGCTCAGCTGCTTCTTCTGGCTGCGCGTCTGATTCTTGAGCTGGCTGTTCTGGTGGCGGAGCTCCTTGATCTCTTTCTCCAGATTACTCTGCTGCTGCTCGAGCGCAGCGATGCGGCTGTCGATGTCCTGGGCCTGGTCAGTCGGGGCGGCGAAGGCCGTGCCCGTCAGGCTCATGGTAAGTCCAAGCAGAAGTGCTGTTGTCTTTTTCTGATTCATTGCAGAACATCCTCTTTCCTTCAAATTTTCTACTCTCTCTTCATGATTTCTCTTGTTCTCAGCGCTGCGCTGCAGCGCATTCCCCAGCCGCAACGCAGCGATGGCTCACGGATTGATGGCAGATTCTGCCCTTCCCTGATTCTCTTTCTCTGCAGCGGCATCGGCCATCTCCTCTTTGAGGAAAGCACGGTCCTGTGCTTTGAGGAACGGGAAGTAGATAACCGTCGCGATGACGAGGTTGATGATCTGGATGACAGCGCCCTGCCAGCCGTCGAGCAGGAAGCCTGCGATGATCGGCGGCGTCGTCCACGGGACCTGGACTGCGCTGAGCGGAGCCATGAAGCCCGAGGCGATGGCACCGTATGTGATGAACATCGCGATGAGCGGGACGATGATGAACGGTACGAGCAGGTACGGGTTAAAGACGATCGGCAGGCCGAAGATCAACGGTTCATTGATGTTGAAGAGGCCCGGCACAAAGGCCATCTTGAGCAAAGAGCTCAGCTGTTCCGACTTCGCCGTGAAGATACCAGCGAGCAGCAGGCCGAGCGTCAGGCCACAGCCACCGCTCTTGACGAAGACATCGTTGATCTGGCACGTGAAAATCTTGGCTTCTGGGTTGTTGACGAGCGTCATGCCCATGTCGAGCAGGTGCTGGTTGTCGAGCGAGTTGGCGATGAGCAGCGGGCTCACGACGCCGCCGACAACGTTCGGGCCATGGATACCAGCCCAGAACAGGACGCTCTGGAGGCCGACGATGATCGTGCCGCCTGCGAGCGAATCGGACAAGCCCTGCAGCGGCGTCTGGATGACCTTAAAGATGAGTTCCGGCAGCGTCGTCGCGCCGATGTAATGGCAGAGGCCATAGAGGACGGATGCGCTCGTGAAGAAGATCATGCCCGGTACGAGTGCCGTGAATGCTTTCGCGACGCCCTGCGGGACGGCATCCGGCATCTTGATGCCGATGTGGTTCTTCTCGCAGTAGCAGAAGATGTAGGAGACGAAGAAAGAAACGAAGATGGCGGTGATGACGCCGTTGCTGCCCGCCCATGCCTTCGGGATGATGTCGCTGACTGTCTCGCCGCCCTTCGTCAGGATTGTCGGCGGCATCAGGATAAGGAAGGTCGACAGTGCGAGGATGGCGGCCATCATGGCATCGCAGCCTTCATTCTCGACGAACTTGTAGGTGATGGACAATACGACGATGAGTGCCAGCACACTGAACGTGCCACCTGCGACGGCGTTCAGCGGCGCCGTCCAGTCTGTCCCGAAAATCGACGCCATGAAGTCGGCGTATCCCGGGACTGGCAGGTTGGCCAGCAGCAGGAATACCGAACCACAGATGGTGAATGGCGTCGTCATGATGAAGCCATCACGAAGAGCTGCTACAGCGCGGATCTGAGCGAACTCCCCCATGATTTCGATAAACTTATCGAAAATCTCTTGTTTACTCATGTTCTCTCCTCTTTCCTTTGGTATCCTCTCTATCTTTCTCTATCTTTCTTCAGGAACCGGGGTTCCATTCCCCGTTCCTCACTGTGTCTTCACTATACCATCTGCCACAATCGCGTTCAATAAATCGAAATCAATAGGAAACGAGGTTCCAGAAAAGAGCATAAAAAAAACAGCGTCGTGAAACGCTGTTTCATATTCACCGATACTCAATAATGGAAGTGCTGGCTGAGCCATGACTCCTTCTCCTGCGCATTGTGGAAGTCGACGCGCGTCATGAGCACGGCGAACAGGACATCCATGACATACTTGGCGCCCATGAGGAAGACGCGCGGGCCGAGCTCTTCCATCGTCTTGACGGAGGCCACGGGGAAGGCGACATCGGCGAGCGAGCCGAGCGTCGAGTCCTTCTTGCCCGTAATCAGCAGGACGGGGTTGCCGCGCATCTTCAGCAGGCGTGCGATGTCAATGAGCATGCGGTTCTCGCCCGTGCGGCTGATCAGGAAGCCGACGTGGTCCTTGGGCGCCCCCGTCGCCTGCAAATACTGCATCGTCATGGCAGGATGCACCGTCGAGCACTTGTTGGCCATGATGAAGCCGGAAGCCGCCATGTTCGCGATGTCGAGGTTGTTGTCCATCGCGTAGAAATCGATGTGCGCGGTCTTCGACAGGATGGCGAAGGCCCGGACGAAGTCGGCGGGGTCCAGCATGCGATACGTCTCCTGCATGGCGTCGATCTCGAGGCGCGTGACCTTCTCGAGGATGGAGTGGACGGAATCGCGGTCCGTCATGGAAAGCTCCATGCCACACGGACTCTCGATGTACTGGATCATCTGCGCGAGGAACTCGACGCGGAACTCCGTGTAGCCGCCAAAGCCGAGCTTCTGGCAGAAGCGCACGATGGCAGCAGAGCTCGTATACGTCTCCCGAGCCAGCTGGCGCGTCGTCATGCTCGGCAGCAAGCGGGAATGCTTCAACAAGTAATCGGCAATCGTCTGCTCTGAATCGGAAAACCCTTTTTTCTCTTGCAATTCCTTGATGAGATTCATTCGTCGTCCTCCGTTGGCAGTGGCACATCGCCGTCTTCCGGCAGTGGGATGGCGCCGTCTTCGTAGATGTCATGGCCCGCTGGCTCCGGTGTGGCCGGCTTCGGCGCGGCCTTTGTCGTCTCGACGCCGACGACATTAGCACCGAAGACGTCGAAGGCTTTCTTGAGGGAGGCGCGCTCGTCGGGCGCGACTTCCTCGAGGATCTCCGTGGGCTCCGGCTTCGCAGGCGGCGTCTCGCGCCTTGGCGCAAGCTTCGGTGCGGCTGGCCGCGGGCGCGGCGGAGCCTTCATCGGCACATCCTCGCCGGCACAGACAAGGCGCAGCTCACGACCCGTGAGCTCCTGCAGGATGCGCTCGATGGTCTTGCGGTAATTGCGCATGACGAGCGAAGCCATGAGGCCGCTCTGCATGCGCATGTGGAACTGGCTGGCCGTCATGCCCATGAAGCGGGCGTTCTGGATGCAGGCGAGAATCGGCGCCTTGTGCTGATCGCGCAGAGCCTGAAAGAGCTGGTTCCAGACCTGCAGGCCCGCCTCATCGAGCGCGGCAGGTTCTTCGGGCACGTCTGCCGGTGCCGGCGTAACGGCAGGCGTAGCAGCAGGAGCAGCAGGAGCTGGAGTCGGCACGCCCGTGGCAGGAGCGACAGCAGGCCGGACTCCCGCACCAGCCGTCGCCTGCTTGAGCAGGGCAGTGACCTGCGCAAGAGCAGCTTCGAGCTTGGCAATGCGCGCCTCGTCAGCAGGATTGCTCGAAGCAGCTCTCGGTCCGTTACTGGCAGCCTGCCCCGCATTTTCTTGAGTCGATGCCACAAGCTCGGGGCGGCAGAGCTCCATCAATGCGACCTCGACCGTGATGCGCGGCTGCGGCGACCACTTCATCTCCGTCATCGCCTCGTGCAGGCGCGCGATCATGCGCGGCAGGACCTCGGGCGCGAAGAGCTTGGCCTGATCTTGCAGTACATCCTGTGGCTCGGCGTAGAGGTCCATGGCCTCGACGGTGCCCGCCGCCTGGAAGATCATGAGGCTGCGCAGGTGCAGCGATAGCTCCGAGAGGACCTGCTTGAGGTCCTTGCCGTCGCGCAGCAGCTCCGCAAGGATCTGGAGCGCCTCCTGCACATTGCGCGCAGCGAGCGCCTTCGTCATCTTGTATATCCAGTCGTGGCCGACGAGACCGAGGATCTGGCGCACGCGCTCTGCCGTGATTGTCCCTTCGGCGAGCGCCGCGCACTGGTCGAGGATGGACAGCGCATCGCGCATGCCGCCGTCGGCCTGTATCGCGATCATCGCGAGGGCCTCGTCCTCGGCCTCCATCTTCATCTCTGCCGTGATGTAGCGCAGGCGGCTCTCGATCTCCTCGACAGTGATGCGCTTGAAGTCGTAGCGCTGGCAGCGCGATTGGATGGTCGGCGGGACCTTATGGGCCTCCGTCGTCGCGAGAATGAAGACGACGTGCGCCGGCGGCTCCTCGAGCGTCTTCAGGAGCGCGTTGAACGCCTCGGTCGTCAGCATGTGGACCTCGTCGATGATGTAGACCTTGTAGCGGCCATCGACCGGCGCGAACTTGACCGTCTCGCGCAGGTCGCGGATCTCGTCGATGCCGCGGTTGGAGGCCGCATCGATCTCAAAGACATCCATCGAGGAGCCGTCCGCGATCTTGCGGCACTGCTCACACTGCCCGCACGGCTCCGGCGTCGGCCCGTGCTCACAATTGAGCGCCTTCGCCAAGATCTTCGCCGTACTCGTCTTGCCCGTGCCACGCGGGCCGGCAAAGAGATACGCATGGCCGATATGGCCGCTCGTAATCGCATTCGCCAGCGTCCGGCTGATATGCTCCTGCCCGACGAGGTCCTTGAACGTCTGCGGCCTCCACTTCCGATACAGCGCAATATACGCCATCGCAACTCCTCTCCTCTCCTATGATTACTACATCATTATACCTACAAACGAGCCGCCACGGAAGGGTATCCAACGTTCCGCGCAGCAGGCTGAAGCTCCACTTATGGATACCCTTCCATGGCTCAGTGCAGAGCATGGCCCGGCCAAGAGCAGGCGTCGCTCGGGCCACCGGGGATGGATGGTCATAAGCGGAGCATTGACGCGCTGCGTAAAGAACCGATTTTTTGCCCACGAGAATCCTTTCGAAAGAGCG